>Ga0181465_100310_pt1 | contig 15905 bp, 10 predicted proteins | sample InSIn3gowninarea_FD_119076 | JGI IMG/M metagenome (GOLD analysis project Ga0181465, IMG submission 119076) | Clean room microbial communities from NASA Spacecraft Assembly Facility at Jet Propulsion Laboratory, Pasadena, California, USA -... ... | reverse complement strand
AGGGTGGTTTCAAGGACACAGACCTCGACTACATGGTCTATTCGCTTCTCAAGAAAGTCCTCGAGAAGAGCAAGATCGACCCAGCATTGGTTGAAGATATCTGTATGGGTAATGTACGTCAAAATCATGCCACCTTCTCGGTCCTTCGTGAACACCAACTAACACAATTTGTTCTACAGGTCAGCGATAGCAAAGCCGCCTACAAGGTCCGTGCTGCTATGCTTGCAGCCGGCTTTCCCTACACTGCTGGTGCCTCCTCCGTAAACCGATTCTGCAGTTCCGGCCTCAAAGCCGTTCAAGACATCGCCAACCAAATCAAAGAAGGCAGCATTGACATTGGTGTCGCTGTTGGTTCAGAATCCATGTCCGCTGGCGGTGACCGTCTTGACAAGCCCTTCCACGAGGACATCTTGAAAGACCCAAATGCTGCTGATTGCATGCAACCTATGATTCAAACCAGTGAGAACGTCGGCAAGGATTTTAACATCTCTAGAGCGATGCAAGATGCTTACGCTGCCGAGTCTTTCCGACGTGCTGAAGTCGCACAGAAAGCTGGCTGGTTCGATGACGAGATTGTACCAATCGTGACCAAGGTCAAGGATCCCAAGACAGGTGAATCGCAAGAAGTCACATTGACCAAAGATGAGGGTCCAAGATACGGAACCACCGTAGAAGGACTCAGCAAGATCCGACCTGCCATGCCTCAATTTGGTGACAAGACCACTGGTGGAAATGCTTCCCAAGTCACTGATGGAGGTAAGCTATTCTTTAATTCAATATCATTCCTTAGGAAAGCTAACAACCCCCAGCCGCCGCCATCCTCCTCATGAAGCGATCCAAAGCCATCGAACTCGGCCAACCAATCCTCGCCAAATTCGTCGGCGCAACCGTCGCCGGTGTTCCCCCAAGAGTCATGGGTATCGGCCCCTCCGCCGCCATCCCAAAGATCCTCACCAAGTACGGCCTGACCAAGGACGATATCGATATCATCGAGATCAACGAGGCCTTCGCCTCCATGGCCGTCTACTGCATTGACGTACTTGGTTTGGATCACGCCAAAGTTAACCCGAGAGGAGGTGCTATTGCGTTGGGCCACCCGCTTGGTGCTACTGGTGCGAGACAGATCTGTACTATCCTTAGTGAGGCTAGGAGGACGAAGAAGAAGGTCCTTCTTACTTCGATGTGTATAGGGACTGGTCAGGGTATGGCTGGGTTGTTCATTAATGAGCAGCTGTAAACGCGATCTAGGTACCGTAATTTAGGAATCAGGGTAGCTTAGGTGAAAACTCTGTTGAGAGAGATATATATCTATCGTATCTAGCAATGAGATTGCCATTTAGCAATTTACAAAATGGAATCTGTTGAGTCACTGTACGAACATGAAACACATGGAAACTAACTGGCACGGAGAGAATAGTTTAAATTCTTTTCAGAAGTCATTCTACAACTTGTACAGTCTCTGCCGACACATCTGGTCCATAGAAACTTAACACTTGCCCCTAATGTAGCCATCCTCTCTTTTCCGTTCGCATTTGCGACATCCCAATCATTCACGATAATCACAAATGAGGTCATGATATTCCCCTATCCATCGAAACTACAAGCAGCTACTCACACAATTGGCTGGGCTACATACAGTACGTACTATGTAGGCACTCCTTAACGCATAGGTTCACAGATTCGACGTGTCTGTTTCATGAGCCAACTACATGTATTTAAGCCCTATAGGTTGATCTACCAACCTACCTATCTATCTATACATGTACCCATCGGAATTACGCACGCGTTCGAGACCGCTGCCCATTCCACCACCAAGGGCGCGTTTAGTTACTGGTACGCCTAGGTGTTGTTGTTAGTTCAGCGTTCAAGTTCAAGTCTAAATTCAAGTTTGGAAAACACGTAAAGTAAAGTAAAGCAAAGTGGAATGCTATCCAGTGTAGGGAGGGAGATCTTACCGTCATCGACGTCTCCATAGGGCGCAGCAGTATAGTTTCCGAAACACGAGTACTCGTAGCGCGCCGTGTCAAGCAAGCCAGCTAGGATATTCATGAACGTATCTAGTTCGCACCAGCCGTCGTCGCGGAGCGTGCATTCGGGGTATGAGAGGCCCAGGGGCACGGTGCGTTGGGAGATGGTTAGATGGATATATTTCGTTGGCGGGCCGGGAGTGTAGTAATCTGACATGTTTGCGGTGGTTGTAGTAGGACGAGTGGGTTTCAGAGGTTGAGGGGCGGTGATTTGTTCGAAAACAACACGAGCGCCGAAGGGAGTGAGGTGGGAGATTGTGACGTTGCGGTTTGGCGTGATTGTGTTGTTGGAGAGTTGGTCTGCGAATTGGCGCAGGCCGAAGGCCGTGAGGATGCTGTAGATGTTTGTGTCGTGCGAGAAGTCCATGTATATGTTTTGATTTAGGGGGAAGGTATCGGTGTTGGTGTCCATTGTTACGTTTGCGTTTGTGGCGCCTGGGGGGAGGTTGTAGAGGTGGTTTTGGAGGCGGGCGTAGAGTTCTTCCACGTAGCCTATGCCTACGCCTCGACCGGTGGGGGAGAGGAAGCCGTTGTTGCCTTGGAATTGGAGGTCAATGCTGTATTCGAAACCTTGCCATTCGTCGTAGGTGAAGAGGTTGCACCAGTTTGAGTAGCCGTAGGCGACGGTTTCGTATGGACAGAGAATTTGGGCGTTGTAGGAGTCAGCGATGGTCCACTTGTATCCTCCTGAGAGAGCGCGGAGGCGTTGAGTAGCGTTTGCAAGGTAGATGTTTTCCCAGATCAGAGAGGCGTTGCTGCCTGCTGAGGAATGGTAATCGTTGCTGTTTTTACATTGCATGTATCCGGCGAGCGAGTTGTTATAGTATGGTAGTTCGATGGTGTTGATGAGGGTCACATTGTCGGTCCATTCTAGACCAAACATACCAGCCATGAAATACTCGGCGGACTTCAGCATGCGATCTTGGGTGGTTGTTCTGGCAAGGATTTTCTCGGAGGTATTGTAAAGACTGCCATAGTTGTAGTAGAATAGCACACCACTGTCAAATAATTCCTGCCTGCCTCTTGGGACTAAGATCTCGGAACCAAGAGTGTATTGCCAGTTTGTCAGAAAGCTGAGCGCTCCGCCCCACTGAGCAGTTCCGGTGCGAGTGAGGTTGTAGACTTTTGATCCGAAGGTTGAAACTGAGCTATCACTAGTAGGGTATCTGGAGCCATGGCGTGAAAGAAGGTGAACTGTTGTTAGATTGGCACCTGGCGGAATAGGATACTCGCTCACACCGAAGCCCACAGGATTTGGGAAGTAACTAGACAACTGCCCCATCAACTGAAACACATTAGAATTGTTGGTATTGCCTGTGATCGGGTATGCTGTTTGTAAAGGAGAGTTGACGCCGACAGTGCCCGAAGTAAATGAAGCTGTATCGGTTTGTATCAGGAACGGGGCCATTAAAGCTGTCGCTGTCGGTCCAGGATATGGATCTGGCGAAGTCTGGTAGTATAGGGGTACAGTGGACGAGCCGGCGGCCTCATTCTTCTGCAGAGCTGCTGTGTTGCCTAGGCCAACGGCCGTCATGAGAGATAGCAGGAACAACATGGCGCCTGCTATTGATATCGTGAAGATGGCTAGAGCAAGAATAACAGAGCGTGTGAGGCCATGTTTATAGCGAGACTTGCTCGCCGGCCACGTTTCATCTGGGTGGGATGGAAAGTCCTGCTGCAAGTCTCCCAAACTGTGGTACTTTGTGTCGGTCATCTACTCGATGTCATTCATAATTATGAATTGGTCCAACCCCACGTGCTTTGAATGGCTTGCTGGTGGAATTCGTAGGTTGAGACGAATCAAGTAGGTCACGAGCGGAGCAAGGGGCTCTTTGCGTCGCCAAGCAGATCACATTGTGTATTGCATAGAACAGGGGTCTAAATAGAAGCCGTTACAAAAGGACAAAACACCACGCTTTCTAGATGACGCGACAGCGGATCTTGGTTTTAGTCTTCCTGAAACCAATTTTGTCTACTTGTGCTCACTTAGTCTATCTCCTTGCAACACATTTCTGGCGAGCTTCAAGAGAGCTGGTATTTGTAAAAGCTATAGGTGAAGACAAATGTATGCCAAGTCTATCGACTAATGTGTTATATCTATCTATAAGAAACAATATCAAATAAGAGCTTGTACTTTTGCATCAGCTGTATTGGTACACCGTATCATGCTTCTTTATCTTGCTGCTAGGATGAGCCACAACGGTAATGGGGCAGTCTTTGGGAAGATCTGCATGCGCAAGCATTACCATTGCTGGTCCTCACGATCGCTCCAACGCCACGCTAAGATGTCGGTCAATTTTGAAAACCAAGTCAAGCATAATTTCTGCTCAGTCTTCAAATTTGAATGCTTTGCCGCCGCTTGTGTCTATAGCGCCTCCCCTGTAGCTTCCTCGCTTCTTCTTGTTCTTCTCCTTGGTAAAGCCTTTGCCCCGCGTGACCGATAAATCTTTGTAGGCTCGGTCGGCGTAGTCATAACTGATGTAGTCGTTGCTGACATAATCCTCCGCCTGCGCGGTGGCTGAAAGCTCTGCAAGTCGTGTGGGCCTTGCTCCGGTAGGTCGCCGAGCATTTGATGAAGCTGGGAGAGGTACAACGTCGCCAGTGATGGTGGCCGAAGTGTCTGACGAAGCTTCAACCGAATCAGTGGCTGGTCTGTTTGGTTTTGTATCCACTTTTTGCTCGTCTTCGTCAGACGAACTGTCCGATTCACTACTGCTGCTTTCTGAGGAGCTGCTCTCTGGCAGAGGCGTCTTGACGGCATCTGCTAGCTCTTTTGCATTCGAGTCCGACCCGCTGTCTTCAGACTCATCTGATGATGATGACGACGAGCTACCATCATCGCTATCACTGTCAGAACTGGCCTCCACTTTGACCCTCTTCTTAGGTCGGCTCTCCTCTTCTGACGATTCACTCTCGCTGTCGCTCTCGCTTGATGAGCTTGAGGATTCGGAGGATGAGCTGGCCTTCCGCTTCAGTCCCTTCTTGACGACTTCGGGTTCCGCCTGAGGTGTTTCCTCGTCTGAATCGCTCTCGGATTCACTGGAAGAAGAGTCGGACGAGCTCGATGATTCCGACTCTGTGTTAGCTTCGGGTTTAGCATCTCCCATTTCGACATCAGCACCAGTTTCCTCTTCTGACGAACTGCTGTTTTGTTCGTCCTCATCCTCCTCACTTGATGAGGTTTCTGATTCACTATCTGTTGCTTGATCACTCTTGCGCTCTAATTTCACTTTATGCTGCTCCATATACAATCGAAATATCTCGTCCAATTGAGGGATTCCATTTGTCAAGTTCTCGCCATAGGTGTCAGTGGATGAGCCTTCATGCTTTGGTCCCTTCCTTCTTTCGCTGGTGAATATGCGCAGGCTGGCTTCGAAGCCATGGTTGGACAAGAACTGACTGATCAAGGCGACTAGTATCTGGTCGGGAACTTTATCTGGGTTTCCAAATTTTCGTTTCGGCATGATGGCTGAAATCGTGACGGTGTAACAGCTTGTGGAGTTGAGCTGCGTTTCTTGATATACTGATAGCTGCGTCCTCCTCTATCAGATCGTCACTATAGACAATAATCCTTGTTGTACAATTGAGTCTTGCACTTGAACAACCAGCTTCAGGAGAGCGCTCTTAGATAATACGACGTACTGGTGGGTGATAGTATGACCAAAAGTTGACTGCATTTGTCTCAACGAGCACTCAGTCCAGTATCACAAAAATATTCTTGATAATGATCTACAAAATTATTATGGGTCCCTCCAACGGCTCCTCTAGTGCAAGGCTAGTCGGTGAGCTTGTCGCAGCCTCGCGCTGGCGGCCCGACACTTACATACAGGTGCAGGTCCGCATCATACTACTAGTGATCGTAGGACCGCATACACCACTGGGCACAGATCGTACAGACTGTTTCATATGCGGCGGCCGTATGTTTTGATGTCGCTAAGATGAACCTAATATACAAGCATGAAAGTGACAAAGACGAAGCTACGCGACTAGAATGAACCCTCCCAATCCCGACAACTCCTACGGAGGACCAGATGCGCGGGCCAGATTTGACCCCCGTGGAAATGTACCAAACATGGACTCAGTAACGCGCCTTAATGGTCAAGCATCAACCACTGTCGAGTCGAACCAAAACAGGGCAGCTAGATACGAAGATGAGAAACGCCGAATAGTCGACAGCTGTTTCGCTAAGCAGGAAGCAGATGGAGTGTTGCTCGAGTCCTATATAACACATGTTCGAGTAATCGAAGACGCAGCATATCCGTCATCTCCTCCTCCACCAGACTCGAATGCATCAAACAGGAAGAACCGCCTCATCTTGGTGGCTGTCCGTAGGTCGGGTAGAGTTCGAGTCCACAAAGCCCGAGAGAATCCCTCTGGCACCTTTTCGATTGGGAAGACATGGGCGCTGGACGAGTTGTCAGCCATACATATCTACACAGGCCAAGTGCCCGCCAACGAGCGAGAAAGGATGGAGAAGCAATGGGCTGGCGATGCCGGCTTTACTGTGACTTTGGGCAAACCTTATTATTGGCATGCGCCTACGGCAAAAGAGAAGGATTTCTTCATAGCCAGCTTGCTAAAGATCTACAAGAAATACACTGGTGGAAGAACACCAGAATTGACAGGCTTCCTGCCTCATCAGATACAACAATTCGGTGGCGATACAAGCCGAACCCCGTCCGGTAGTGTCTTTCCGACGACGCCGCCCATACCTCAATTCACACCTCCACCCCCCATTCCTGCGGTAAGTGGACAAAGGTCTCAGTCACCAGGCGCTACGAATGCCATACCTCAAAGGTTTCCCGCTGGTCCACCCAGCCGCTTCGAACAGTCCCAAGCACCACCGCCCAGAGCGGAGCTAAGACCTGTCACAAGAGACGCACCTAACCTGTCCATGCCTGAGCCACTGCGATCGCCTGCGCGAATAGATAGAAGGATGCCAAGCCGGGAGAACATGCGCCGAAGTCCTGACCTTCCGCCGTCTTCCACCTCTCGAGGGCCTCCTGCTGTTCCTCCTATCCCATATCAAGCGTCTGTACCGAAGCCTATGCTTTACCAACAAGCATCCCAACCATCCGTAGATGCACGAGAGAAGCAAGGGTTTCTTCCTGGTAGGCCACCGAATGGGGTCAACCAATACCCGCGACAGCAAGTACCCGAAGTCTCAAACACAAGCAGTGACTACCTGCCCACCACAACTGGCATTCGCGACAGGTCTATAAGCTCCGCTCAAGTTAGTGAAAGGCCTACGACTGCTACATCAATTGCAACATCTGCGTCTTCCCAAGTACCGTTATCGCAGGAGCTTCTGCCAAATGGTAAAAACTCCGTCATCCCAGGACCACAGAAAAATGAACCCAGATCATACTTTGCAGCAGTGACGGCGAACAACGATGAATTTGTGACTCCAGCAACAACACCGAGCGCTGTTGCGGAAGCGCCACCAGTCGCGTCGCAGGAAACACATGTTCATGAACAGAACGAGTTTCAGCCTAGATCTGGCTATTTCGCAGCTGTGACTATGCCTGATTCCGCGAAGCCTGAACCTGTGCCTGAGCCTGAGTCTGCAAAGCCAGAAGCCACGCCAGATCCCGTCGTCTCTGAACCCCTCGCTCCGGAAGCACCTGTTGTAGCACCTGCTGAAACACCCCTAACTCCGACTCTCACGACAGCCGAACCTGAGGAGTTCTCAAGTCCTCCAAAGTCGGAGGAAGAACACAGACCTGGATTGGGACCCATGGTCAAGAGGAAGGATGTCGCTGACAAATTTCGAAAAGCAGCCCTTGCTGCTAATGCGTTCAAGCCACGCCAGGGTGGAGGAGCGGCTAGACTAAAAGCTATGCAGGAAGAAGGCAAAAAGGGCAACGAGCCAGATGGCATTACAGGCGTAGTACCAGCGCCATTGTCAAGAGGAATGAGTGCAGATAGTGTTGCCAGCAGTAGACCGTCTACGCCTGCTACTCCGGGCTTCAAGGAGATCCCGACTAGCCCCTTACCTTTGTCTCAAGCTCCCAAAGTGACTTTGCAAAGGACGGCGACCGAGGACAGTACAATGAGTCAGCCATCACAGGGTCCTGACCAGTCTGGCAAGCCAAAACAGTTGCTTGACAGTCCAGCAGTCCAAGACGAAGAGCCTCAAGAATCTCAGCAGCTTGTACCAGAACGCTCTCCTACCCCAGAAAAAGCACGGTCAAGATCTCCTCAAAGGAGGAAAAAACAGAGGCAAGAGGCAGATATTGCAAAATATTCTTCGTCGCTGGGTATAGATCCTCGCATCTTCGAAGGCCGGGGAGCTGAATTCAATGACCTGCTGACTGAGTTCGGTTGGAACGGCAAGCTCGACTCTAAACAGAAAATCAGTGATCTCGAAGCACAAGTGCGGCGAGAGATTGGTCGAGCACAAGCGACTGGCTGGCTTGGCCATGTCGAACAGCAGGAAAGCAAGGTTCAGGAACTCGCGAAAGCATTCGATCGAGCCATTGAAGAATGTGAAGAGCTAGACGGACTTTTCACGCTGTATTCTCACGAACTCGATACACTCGCGGCTGATATCGAATATATCGAGGCACAATCTCAGGGTCTACAGGTTCAGACTGCCAATCAAAAGTTATTGCACAATGAACTACAAGGGCTTTTGACGACACTAACGATACCGAAGGATGAATTGCAAGATGTTCGTTACGGAGCCTTGAATGATGCACGCAGTATTGCTCATGTTGAGCAATCCTTGTCTCTGCTCTACCGAGCTCTGATCACAATTGACCCGGATATTCGTCAAAACAAGCAACGACGAGAAGGGAATAGCAGCACCGCCGATCGTGGCGGTGTCGGTGTATATGCAGACCGAGAAATTGGGCAAATGCGTGCTGTTCGGGAGCAGAAGCACCAATACAGCGAAGATGCACAAACCTTTATCAGACGGTTCACGCAACATATGAACATACAGTTCAAGCGACTCGAGCAGAGCCGCGAAGATGAGAGCCTCAAAAGTGTTAGCAATGACTCTGCCTCTTCCATAAATCTAACAACCCAAAGGACTGCGCGACAAGATCTGTGGTTGTATAGCGGCATGATGCTGTTCGTGCGAGAAGTCAATTCGTATGAGTGGAAGACACTGATCAAGAATTACGAGATGAATATAGGTACATCTTATCGAGATTCATTCCGACACAGAGTGATCGTGTCCAGGAAAGACGCGCGTAAGCCGACTGGTGAAGAACAAGAACCACTTTTCACTACACAAGAAAGAGAAAAGGCCGACGAGTCTCTGACGAGTACTGCTGCGCGAAAGCTAACAGTCAAGCGAGGGAAGACGGTCAAAGCTGGCGGGCTAAAACCATCCTTTGGAAGTCGAAAGGAAGGCAAACCCGATGCATGTGAAGTTTTTCAGAATGTTCTTGAGCAGCAGGCGAAGGTTGTTGCTGAAGAGCAGAATTTCATCGTCTCGTTCTTCCACCTGAGCTCACAAAGTAATGCCGACTTCACAGAGATTGTGGCGTCGAGGGCGCCTGAAGAGCGCCGACTGCCAAACCTGAGCATGAATCTCAAGTACGAACCGGACCGCGACATAGCATCCACAATTCAGCAGAGTGTTGATGCCATCTATTCATTCTGGTTGGTTGATCTTCAAGAACAAATTGAATGGGTTTTGAGTGTAGACCAGCTGCAAGGCATTGGAGTGTTGTACGCTCTCGAGCACATTTCATTCATGTATGAGGATACTTACCAAGAGTTCATTACCTCGACACTCAAAAAGGTGCATGACAGGTTGGTCAGTCTCTTTCATAAGTTCATCGACGAGCAAATCAAGGCGATAGAGGAAACGAAAGTCAAACTGAAAAAAAGGAAAGGCATTATATCCTTTATGAGGACGTTTCCCATGTTCAGCACAACGGTTGAAAGCATGTTACCAGCTGAAATCGTTAATCAAAACAATCTCGAAATTCGATTCATTGTGAACGACACTTACAATAAGATTCTCAAAGCCATGTGGGAGTCTCTAACCTTTATCGCCAAAGACGACGCAGGCACAGGCGGTACAGGCCACTCAACAGCGCCAGCAAGCGGTGATCCAGAAGACAAGGAAGCTCTAAACTACCATATTCTACTGATCGAAAACATGAACCACTACATGGAAGAAGTCGATACACACCATAACGTTGTCCTCGAAGAATGGAAAGAAAAGGCTGCCCACGACATGTTCACACATCTAACACAGTATACCAACGCTATCATCCGCCGACCTCTTGGTAAATGGCTTGATTTTATCGAAAGCACAGAGGCTATGATGAAAACCAGTGACTCTCACCATGGCATTGCCAGCAAACCCAGTCATTCACGCCATGCTTGCAAGAAAGTAATTAAGAGCTATGACGGTAGTGAGATACGGAAAGGCATCGAGACGCTGAAGAAGCGTGTGGAAAAGCACTTTGGTGATGTTGATGATCCTTCGACCATGAGCAAGAGTTTAATTGCCAGGGTATTCGAGGAGTGTAATCTGCGTTACGAGCATGCTTATGATCGCATGAAAATGATCATCGACAAGGTTTACGATGGGAGTCTAGAAATCGACTGGAAGAAGGAGGATGTGAATGGTATGTTTAGGCGATAGCATCGTCGTTCTAGAGAGGAGCGAGTGTTTGCCTTTGTAAAGGCGCATGTACATTATGGTTGAAATCGGCAGCGTAGGCATACAGCGGGAAGCACCTGCGTTCATGCCAAATGACTGGTACCGAGCACTGAGTACACGTATTGTTTTATTTTCTACTACAAGTCGAATATTCATTCGTACTACTCAAGAGCAATGAACATGCTCTGTGCGTACAAACTACACGAAATGCTTGTGAACATTCCTGCTGCCTGAGTTATCACCGAGACATCATCCTCGGCGACCGAGACACACAAGCACGTTGCTCAACAAACGACCGAGCACGTCAAACACAGTGAATGTATATCTCTTCCACTTCTGCCGTGTCCTCGACCCGAATCCTCACTGCTCAGATTCAAATTAGAGCACCGTTGTGCAAAATCTACAAAGATCCATTCCCTCCCGTTGTAAGACGTACACTACAGTATAGTACCTATCAACCACTTGCCTGGTAAGCACTCTGACAGAGTACGGCACGAAAGTTCCACTGCGGAAGAAATAAAACGACAAATCAGCCAGCCAACACCGAGGAATTGGTGCTCTGGTTCCACTAAAGGGGCAAGAATCGAGGACAAAGCTTCGTGTCAATAGCCGGATCTGATAACGTGTCCGCCGGGCTCGGAGGTGGAGGAGGGGTTTTTATCTGATCACAAGTTTCCGAGGTGCCCTGTGGGACACTATTCGCTGATGGTGTGAGCGTCATAAGTATGTGGATGGTTTCCTTGTCGTTTCGTTGTTGTTTTCGTGGATATTTCTGTTGTGTTTCATGATCTCTTTTCTTCTTTCTGCTGGTGGTCTTTTTACATTGTCGTGTTGCTGAAATTGAGGATTTGTGCATGAGGGACGAAGACGGTGCATTGCATCACATCTTCAGACACGTAAGCGGCCATTTGTTCGAAGAAACATCAACACTCAGAGATTCAAAAACCACATACAACAATATCCACGAGCAGCAGTCATAGCAGCGGACGAGTTACGGTGGTGATACAAGACTAACAGCTAGCGCCCCAGTGCCTCTCCCGATAACGTCCACACGCATCAAGATGCAGTCCTTCCTAACTAGAACTAAGACGTTCCTGACACCGAACGGCTCATCCGCCAATCTCCGAGCGAACGCAGGCTTCCGCACTGAGAAGTCTGCGACGGCCCTTTTCGCGCCGACTGACCCACTGATCGATGGCGAGGACTGCCTCCACGACTGCGCTTCTTGCGTCGAAACGCTCCCTCGGAAATGGGAGATTGACGAAGAGGACGAATTGTATGGGCACGTGAAAGGTTGGCAGACACATCTGATTGTCGCGACGGGCAAACGGGATTGGGTCAGGGATGTGACTGACGAGAATGGGAGTCTGATGCAGGCTGTGGGCAAAGTTGGGTTGGAATTGAAGAATGGTCAGGTTATGCTTAGTGCGAGTGACTTGCCGACTGGACACCACTCGACGAGTCATGTGCATAAGGAGAAGGACTATCCTGATGATGGACAAACGAGGTGTTTGGTGCTGCCGAGATGGGACTGGGTTGAGGGAGTGGGGATGGGCGAGGCAAGATGGTTGTTGGAAGAGGTAGTGGCGAAGGGGGTGACGAACGCAAGTCCGTTGAATGACAGCACATCAGAATCGAAGCAGGCTATGCAAGAGGGAGGTGACAAGCAAGAATTGATGGTGCAGAGAGAGGATGGGGGCGCTGAGGAAGTGTCTAACGTGAACGAACTAACGATACAGGAGAAGCAACAGTCAAATAGCAAACAAGATGGAAGCACAACTGATGACACACTCGACGTCCGGAAACCTTCAATATCCCCTTCTTACGCTCCGAAGCCTGCTGGCGTTACCATCAAACCCTGCCAGCACCGCGCCATAATCCTCATGTGCTCGCACGGCACCCGCGACTGGCGCTGCGGCAAGTCTGCGCCACTTCTGAGACGTGAATTTGAGCGACATCTACGGCCACTGGGTCTGTACCGTGACTTCGGTGACGAGAGGCCAGGTGGTGTAGGTGTGTACTTCATCAACCATGTAGGTGGACATAAGTACTCGGCGAATGTTATGGTTTACCGAAGAGAAGGGCAGAAAAAGGAGGGTGGCGGCGACGAGTTGAGGGACGAAGCTGTACAAGGCATTTGGCTGGCCCGAGTACGGCCAGAAGATTGTGAGAATATTGTCAAGTATACAGTTTTGCAGGGGAAGCTAGTGAAGCCACAAAGGCAGCTGAGAGGTGGATTTGACCGGGAGAGAGGAGTAATAAGTTGGTGATTATCTTGATACGAGGCACTGAACACATTGATAGACTAGAACATATACTCTGAAAATGGTTCAATTGGCGTGAGAGTTCATGCTATCGATACTATTGTACCGAATTCAGTACGCTTTCGGTAAACTTGCCATATTCAGCGCATCTCGAAATCTTGGCATTGGCCTGCGCCAAAATAAATTCCCGTTTCTCGCAACTCACCATCCATTCTTCACAAACAAACCACAGATCTGTGTTCGTTGATCCCGATTCTCGACCTTTCGGGGGAGATGTTCTCGGTCGCATCACGAACAGCTCGACACCTCAAAGGAGCCATCCCATTTACCCCCAATGATGTCAATCTTCCAGTCGACAGATCTCAGACTAATCCCGTCTTGTCACCAAAAGGTCTTTCTGAGCGCGAACCTTGAGTAAAATCGGGAGTTTGCTGCACGGATTGTACTGAGATGAGCGGGAGGTGTGATGCGCTTTATTCCCAGACGCTTGTTAGTCCGTTGGACCATGAGACTTGGGTAAAACCAAAGCTGCCTACAGAACCTTTTTATGATGATGATAATGACGCAAGGTTGGTGGAGATATATGAATGAACACAAGATGTAATGCGGGCGAAGAGAAGCACTACGTCGTGTATTGGAGGAGAGGATATCGTGGTGAAAGAAGGTGAGGTTGTCCTTTGAATTTGAGAAGAGGAAAGCTCGAATGGCTTGCTGCTTATTGTTATGGATGTTATACAGATGTTTCTATCCCCAATCTTGTGAAGTGTAACTAGTATCTTGATCTACAGTAACCATGTCTTCATATGCGGTCTGGAATATGCTCCCTGGCTCTGACCATGTCACTGAGAAATTCGACACTTTTGTTACTCTCTGTTGGCATTATTTGAGTACAGCACTTGGGTTTTCGGGTGAGGCCATCTACCAATGATGCCCTCCCGGATGCAGATATTTCTGCTCGAGCCTTGACGTCCTGCTCACGATATTGGCGTTTATGTCTATGATCGGATCTACGAGGAAATTATGGTGACTGATGTGCCTATGTTATACAAGTATAGTTATCAAGCAATGAGTATAGGTACAGATAGCCTCACAATCCATCACTGTTGACAGGAATGAGTTTACTGATACGAGAAAACCACAGCAATGGTACTTCTAATAAGATGTTTTGCACAGTACTCGTATGTTCGCTACAATTTTGATCTCTAGGAGTCATTTGTGGAGTCCCGGTAGATGCTGGCGCGTTGTGTTGCATATTATCCATTTGAATGATCAACAAAAGCATCAACAGTAGACATTCTTTGCGGATTAAGCACAATATTTCGAAGACAGTACCCTCCCCGGTGCACATTTTTCATGTTCGATTCCATGCAATTGCAATGTGTCGTAGGCCAAGGAGCAGGCGGACAAGGCGGGTTCATGTATCCTGTCGCGCCCCGCTTATTGCCTTGATTCCTGTCGCGTTTGCACAACAGTAGGTGATGTTTTTTCAGCTCTGAAATCCTCGGTGTTGACTCGTGGTAAGTCAAAGTCCCGAAAGATAAGTTGGCATGCTCTGAATCACGCGTCTGTGATCATCCTAATAGTTGCGCTGACACAATGGTTCGCTGGAACGAGCTGTTCGCCGATGGTGGACAACGTAGCAGAAACCGTTTTGGTGAAGAAGCTCGTCATTTACTCCCTGCTCACGGGACGGACCTGCCACCTTCTGCCATTCCTGCTAAAGAAGTTACAAAGATCGCTCTGAAGTTGAAGTATCAGATTGAACAAGTCATTCCTATCGAGATCGAAGAGGCCAAGGTTACAAGGGCCAACAGTCCTGTGATTACGGAAAAGGTTGTCAGAACTGCTAAAGAAGCTGGAGGCGAGCAATACAAAGCGTGTGTGGTATACTGCCTCCTTGTCTGTAAGCGCTGGTTCAACAAGCAGGCTCTCCTCGAGCTTTGGGATAGTGACTTGCACGGTGTAAGAGCTACTGCCTGCGAATACATTGCTAAGCGCATCATCGAAGACGAGGAGGACCAGGACTATCTACTGCAGAAGCTCTTGCTATGGCGCTTCTCAACTATAAAAGATGGGGAAGAGACCGAGCCGGCCAACGTTATCGAAAGAGCTGTTGACCTGCATGCTCTGGTAGTCATCGGTTCTTCAGGTTATCAAAAGGCTGTACGGTATTTGTGGAATGGCTGGATCATACAAAGTGATACCGATATGGGTCATTTCGTCGAATTCAAGAATCGGGACAAGACAGACTTCTGGCTACATTTTGATCCCGATCGAATGCGAACACCCCGCTACCAGAATGCTGTGCAAGTTCTTATGTCTATACTGTATTTGGTACTCTACACCGGCGCTGTCAATACCGTGAACGAGGATGGCGACCTTGACGTAGTCGAGGCCATCTTGTATATCATGACACTGGGTTTCATTGCCGACGAAATCTCAAAATTCTGGAAAGTCGGACGATTCTACTTCAGCTTCTGGAACGCCTTCAACAGCTGTCTGTACGTTTTACTCGCCACATCCTTCGTCATCCGCATGCTCGCTCTATCCCACTCCCCCGACGAAGACAACGAGCGCAGAAGAGAGCTCAACAAACTCGGCTACCACTTCTTCGCCTTCTCCGCTCCCATGTTCTGGATGCGTCTTCTCCTCTACCTCGACTCTTTCCGGTTCTTCGGCGCCATGCTAGTCGTCCTAAAAGTCATGATGCGCGAATCACTCATATTCTTCGCCCTCCTGATCGTCGTCTGCATCGGCTTCCTCCAATCCTTCGTCGGCCTCAACCAATCCGAAGGCAACACCTCAATAAGCAACTTCGTCGTCCAAGCCATGATCAAGGCGGTCCTCTCGTCCCCCGAATTCGACGGCTTCGACGAATACGCGCCAGCATCTACCGGGACTCCACAAATGACTCCTAGAGATCAAAATTGTAGCGAACATACGAGTACTGTGCAAAACATCTTATTAGAAGTACCATTGCTGTGG
>Ga0181465_100493_pt1 | contig 15926 bp, 5 predicted proteins | sample InSIn3gowninarea_FD_119076 | JGI IMG/M metagenome (GOLD analysis project Ga0181465, IMG submission 119076) | Clean room microbial communities from NASA Spacecraft Assembly Facility at Jet Propulsion Laboratory, Pasadena, California, USA -... ... | reverse complement strand
CATAATTGACAGTGGCATCACAAAGGGTCTTAGGTTCGTCGAGAATTGCTTTCCCCTTGCATATGGTTCACTATTCGTGTTGGCAAGGAGATTGGTTTTGAGTTGCCTTCTAGTTTCTCATTTGTTGCTTCATTCATCTCATATGTTGCATTATGAAAGTATTCTCAATAAATGAATTACAAGTAAATTTGACAATTTGGTTCACTGTTTTCACAAGAAATCTACTATTGTTTTCAGAATTAACTCACTGTTGTCATTAGCATTGAATACATGTAATACAAGCACTTTCATTGCTCCATACTATAACTATTATTTGTTTCATGGTTGCATATGCTCAGAATTTGGTTTCCAACTGTTTCAAGAACACTAACATATTTGTCGTGGTGAGTTAATCACTCTTTAAAGCACATAAGCTTGAGTATTGGTAGCATCTAGGTCTCTTTGGGCATGTTGATTTAGCATCTTGTCAATTCATCTCAGTCACACTGCTTCTCTTTCAGATTGGCATTGAAAACTTAATAAACAAAAGTGCTTTCATATCATTTGGCAAATCGATGAATCTACTTTGGAATTTGCGCTTCTAATTACTTTAATCTAATTGAATAGTATTGGCATGAAGTATTTTGAAAGCCTCTAACTAAAGTAAGAGCGTTGATAATTTTGCACTAATAATCATTGAATAATTGCATATTGTGGGGATCTACTTGGCACTTGGTACCTCGTCATATTTTCTTGTGGTGAAGATTGTGATCTCATTATTAAGTACTTGTCGTCATAATCAAATACTAATCAACATTAAGTACTTGAAATTATTAAGCAATCTCGCTTCATTAATCTATCATCTTCTAATTCCATGTTGCATTTGCATATTAAGTTAGCCTTGCATAATTAAAATTTACTTCCAAGCATAAGCTTGGTCGATAGAAAGATAGGTACACATCCATCTTTGCTTGAGAAGTCTGGTTTTAATAGTATTTAAAACGGTGACCATGCAGTCGTCAAAGCCACAGCTCTCTGTAGCACCGAAAGCACCGGGTATGTTAGATTTTCAGGAGAGGTATCATTAATCACACCTTAGTGTGCTTCACCTTATTTTCTCTCTGCTACTTATTACGAAATCAGGCTCAATATAGAAAGGATAAAAGAGTTAAAACTAAGATAGGAATTTAACTAAAATTAACCAAGATTCTTGCATCTCACATTAGTTTTAGGATCTGCATTTCATATAAGATAGTTATTCATCCAAGCAGTAATTGCTCATCAATTACTTGGTCCTAAACTTTCTAGCAAGATAGTTGACTCCATAAGGCACCAGTATCAATCGTCTAAATCTAATCGAATCCCAAAAGTCTTTCTAAAACTAAAATGAGTACTTGGTTGCTAAACTGTGTAATTGGCTTCCCCTTGCATATGGTTCATTATTTGTGTTGGCAAGGAGATTGGTTTTGAGCGGCCTTCTAGTTTCTCATTTGTTGCTTCATTCATCTCATATGTTGCATTATAAAAGTATTCTCAATAAATGAATTACAAGTAAATTTGACAATTTGGTTCACTATTTTCACAAGAAATCTACTATTGTTTTCACAATTAGCTCACTATTGTCATTAGCATTGAATACAAGTAATAAAAGCACTTTCATTGCTCCATACTATAACTATTATTTGTTTCATGGTTGCATATGCTCAGAATTGGTTTCCAACTGTTTCAAGAACACTAACATATTTGTCGTGGTGAGTTAATCACTCTTTAAAGCACATAAGCTTGAGTATTGGTAGCATCTATGTCTCTTTGGGCATATTGATTTAGCATCTTGTCAATTCATCTAAGTCACACTGCTTCTCTTTCAGATTGGCATTGAAAACTTAATAAACAAAAGTGCTTTCATTTTATTTGGCAAATCAATAAATCTACTTTGGCATTTGAGCTTCTAATGACTTTAATCTAATTGAATACTATTGACTTGAAATATTTTGAAAGCCTCTAACTAAAGGAAGAGCGTTGATAATTTTGCACTAATAATCATTGAATAATTGCATATTGTGGGGATCTACTTGGCACTTGGTACCTTGTCATATTTTCTTGTGGTGAAGATTGTGATCGCATTATTAAGTACTTGTCGTCATAATCAAATACTAATCAACATTAAGTACTTGAAATTATTAAGCAATCTCGCTTCATTAATCACTCATCTTCTAATTCCACCTTGCATTTGCATATTAAGTTAGCCTTGCATAATTAAAATTTACTTCCAAACATAAGCTTGGTCGATAGAAAAATAGGTACCCATCCATCTTTGCTTGATAAGTCTGATTTTTATAGTATTTAAAACGGTGACCTTGCAATAGTCAAAGCCACAGCTCTCTGCAGCATCGGAGGCACTGGGTATGCTAGATTTTCAGGAGAGGTATCCTTAATCACACCTTAGTGTGTTTCAACTTATCTTCTCTCTGCCACTTACTACAAAATCAGGCTCAACATAGAAAGGATAAAAGGGTTAAAACTTAGATAGGCATTTAACTAAAATTAACCAAAATTCCTACATTTCACATTAGTTTTAGGATCTGCATTTCATATAAGATAGTTATTCCTCCAAGCAGCAGTTGCTCATCAATTACTTGGTCCTAAACTTTCTAGCAAGATAGTTGACCCCATAAGGCACTGGTATCAATCGTCTAAATCTAATCGAATCCTAAAATCTTGTTAAATCTAAAACAAGTACTTGGTCGCTAAACTGTGTCTCCCGAACTGGTTTTCTGTAGGGTCTACCCCCCTTAGTCTACTATTAGGAGACAGCTTAAATGAAGAGATTGGGGATCAGGGTGACAGCCCCCGATCTGAGTCATTGTCGCGGTGCCTAGACATTCTGTGTGACAACAAGGGGCTAGCTACTTTGTTTGCATAAAACAAAAGTGGTTTTTCGGATCAAACATCCCCTTTGCATAATCAGTCAATACCTTCAATGAGTAGAGATTGGCATTGCCTTGGATTTCATTTAACATTGATGATGTGGCAGTTCCACTCCCACTTCCAATCTCTATCCCAACACGAGCCTATGCTTGGATATCATGATCACTATCATTGTTTTTGGTATGGTGGAGTGACTCATGTTGCTAGTCTAAAGTTTTATGTACAGAGTTTTAATTTTTGGCAACTACAGCAAGGGTTTCTAACTATAATTTAACCACTTAATTTTTTGTTAAATTTTGATTGTTGATGTCCCGGGGGGGCAACTCAATTGGTTAATCCGAGAAATGAAAAATCGTTGAAACTTGAAAGACCCAAGTTCAAATCCCCCCTATTGTGACTCGGGCTACAGGGAGGAGAACATATCATAGCCCCCAAGAGGTTTACTGGTAGTTACATGTCGGGCGGGCTGTTGGGTTCCGCTAGGATATAAAAAAAAAATGATTGTTGATAGCATGTGCAAAGGCTGAGTTTAAAGGTTGGAAAGGATAAAAATGAAATAAAAACAAAAGAACTGTGCAGTGATTTGAGTCACTGAGCTGACCTCCACAAAGCTAGATAGAAGAAATAGTTGATAAATCACAAACAGCGCCAAGTTCCTTGTCCTTCGCAGGTCTAAGGCTCAGAGAAATTGGACTCCTTGGCAGCTTGGCCATCAAACATAGCACCTTCCTCTTCCTTGGCAACTAAAAGAGGAGTTGATGGCTCCACTGAAAGATCGCAGCTCAAAGAAGGATGAAATCAATGGCTCATGGAGAAATCACAGCTCAACAGCAATGCTAGCTCAGTTCAAAAGAAAATCCAAATAGGTTGTTACTATCAAAATAATAGAGGCAAAGTACATGTGAAGTGCCACGGGAAATTAGGTTTTTTAGATTTTTTTAGTTTTCATATTTCTATCTAGAAAATTTGTGGGGGTGCCCCGACATCTTGCTTTTCAAGAGGGGGTGCATTTTTATGTTTTTCATAAAAATCAAGGTGGGGGGGGGGGGGGGGGGGGCAGGGGCAAGTGTGCCTAGCAAAAACATTTCACCAGGTGTCCCCCCATACCAGGGGCCCGCGGATCAAGGAGAGTGCACCCCCAAGGTTTGGCTAAGGCCAACTTTATACATGTAGACTCATAACCCCTCTATGGGAAAGCACCCTACTCTTAAGTTTTATGTAACACAACTCCCATTTGTAATTCATCATTCATGTGGTTAATTCTCATTCTTAATAAAGTGTTTTGCCTAAGGGCACCTATCAAGTGTAGCACTCTCTCTTGTGCATGGATTTACTTCTCTCTCTAGCATACTTGTTCATGGGTTTTGCTCTCTCTCTAGGGTTGCGCTCCTCTTAATTGATTTATCTTCAAGTGCGACGTTGCCCTAGTCTTTATTGCAGAATTTGAGCTTGTGTTAGTTTCATTTAATACCTGATTATTTCTTGTAAATATCAACATGGTGTTAGAACAAGTGTGAACCTCACTCACTCAATTCAGCAATTGATCCAAAGATATATGGCTAGTGGCACCACTTAAGGACTACAAAACTAGCATTTTGGGAACATCTCTTTTTAGGGCGTCCTAGGGTTTAAACCCTCCTTCGAGGGCTCACTTTAGCAACTAATCTAAGGATTTTTGGCTAGTGGCATCACCAAAGACATTTTTGTGACTTAAAAACTAGAATTTTTGGATCATCTATTTTGCCTAAGGGAAAATATCAAGTGTATCACTCTCTATTGTGCATGGGTTTATTTCTCTCTAGCACACTTGTTCATGGGTTCACTCTCTCTCTAGGATTGTGCTCCTCCTAGTTGATTTATCTTCAAGTCTTGTGTTACCCTAATGCTGGTTTGCTTTTCTCTTTATTGCAAGTTTGGGTTTGTGTTGGTTCCATTAGATTCTCTCATTATTTATTTTGAATCTCGACATTTTGATGTTGAGTATCCAAATGCTAACAACCTCAATTTGTCTCAATGCTTTCCTCTTTTCACGTTCTTCTCTTCCTTTAAGACAATGACGTCTAAGTATGAATGATTCTCTAATGCAATGTGGCAAGCAATCAAGCAATCTTAAATTTTTATCCCCATACCATTCATAACCCACACACTTTAATACATTTCAATGTTGAATATGCAAATGCTTCAACCATCAAGTTATCCCAACTCCTTTCTCATTTCACCCTCTTTTCTTCCCAAAAACCAATCAAGGCCAAGTATGACTCATTTTCCAATACCACGAGCAAAGAAATCTAACTCTTACCATCCATAAGAAGACACTCATCCACCCCAATGGAATTGCCCCATTGGTCTGACAATAAATGTAAGGCTATGCATAAATATCTTTGCTTTTTCCTTACCCATGACCCTTCCTTTCACCCCTCTACACAAGAAAAATATCATTATCTCCTTTAATATAAGAAACATGGTTTTCTTGTCTCAAGTGATGAATTTTCCACGACACTTAAGAATCAAGTTTGAGTCTAAGATTACGATCACAAACACACTCAAATGCCACAACACAAGCACTTTGTACAGCGGAAAACATATAGCGGTGAATCAATCTCGTGCACATGACAATTTAACCTATTGACCATTGAAGACCACTAGAAGACTCCATGCCTGAGGATATGTCAGAGGATTAGTGTACCTGCAGAGTTTAGAGATCATCGGAGCTTTTAAGCTCTTTCTTCTTCTTTTCATCTTCTCTATTGTACTCAGACTCTGGAAGCCCTACGAGGATGTTGTAAAGTGATGTTAGCGTAACGAAAAGAGTCATGTAACAGCCTAGGTAGCTTGGGACATTGTCATCAAGTCAGTTTACTCTGGAGAGTTTTTTTTACTTAGTTAATTATTTGAGTTTTTTAGCATGTAATAATTAATTGAGTTTTTTCTCCCAATTATAACCCCAAAGCCAGAGTGCGGCTTGATGGCAAGGCCTTGGGTGAGTCCTAGTGTCTAGAGTCATTTTATATTACCATGCTAGATCACTCGTAAAATTTCACAGAATTTGATGAGGTCTAGCAGTCATTTTTTAAAAATTTAAATTTTCTTGCAAAATGGGAATTTTAATAAATTTTGTATGTAAATTGTAATAAGTGATGTCTAGAGAAGTTTTATGGGGTATGTGTGCACAAAATTACCCTCTACTCCTCAACTTTCTACTAAGAGTCTAAGACACACGTGAGGGGTAAAAAATAAGTTATGGACCCTCAAAACCCACTTTTCCCAAGTCTATGGGAAAATGTGGAAATGAGGTGGAAATGTTTCAAGAAGTCAAGGTCAATTTATCAAGTGATGTAGAAACCACATAAGCCCAAAATCAAAGAGATTGAATTTCTCAAGGAGAAGATAACAAGTTCCAGTGACAAATCCCATGATTTAAGGAAGTTAACTCAAGTTTCAAGGACTTATCAAAAGTTACTTGAGATTTGGTTCGACTTCATGGAGATAGAGTGGAAGAGTGGTCTCCTACCACTCCATTCCTCTACACATATGTCCTCTTCCACCTTCCACGAGTTCCTCTTCATGGATAGCGTGGGATTTCTTGGGGAAATTCAACTTGCCTTTGGGAGATTCGATTTGCAGGAGGGATCTACATGGGATTGTCACCATTCCACATTGGGATTATCTCCCATCTCTCTATTTAAACGAGCCTTGGGCTCTTATTTTGTACACTTGATACGAGCTATTGTGCTTGCGAAAGCTTTGCTCCTTTGTATACTTTCATTCATCAATGCAATAAAGACTTTGGGGTTTCACTTATGGGATGTTCTTCCTCCTTGAGTATGGTATGAGTATTTGATCATGTTCTCATTTCTTTCTAATTGTGTTATCATATTATTTGCTTCCAAATGCTTTTAGAGATATGTTAATGTAGAGTTACCTTGCATTGACATGTGATTTGGTAGTTTGCTCTAAATATAGAATGCTCTAGTTGATTTCAAATAAATCTCTAGAACTCAATTATCATTGTTTATTGCCAGATCTATATGGAGCTAATCTTTGTTGAAGTTTGTAGAAGGGTCATCATTATTGGATCAAGATCAAACATGATGGAAAGTCTTAGAAGAGACCATCCCACTCTTGAGCATAGCTCTTGGAGGAACTCTCACTTGTTTTGAATCTCATAGTCTCATCATTCGAATTTTTTTTTGCAAGGACCCTAACACTAGTTTGTAGACAAGTTTAATCTCTTCAAATTATTTACTTTCAAATATCTTGTGCTTTCATTGTTTAAAATTGCTATCAAGAGCTTGATGATGGCTAAGCAAAGAGGAGATTCTTACTCATACTCTTTAGCTTAGTCCCTTGTATGCTAGTTGTAATATTTCCTTCATTCCTTTGCTTGTCGTCCACTAATATTGGATTTGTTGTGCAGCCTTTGCTAACTCATTTTGGTGGCAGGATTGCAGGAAGAAGCACTTGAGACTACTAACACACTTTTTGCAGGACCTTTAGCATTAAATTGGACACTTTCTTGTGAGGCCAAGAGCATTTGGGACACCCATTTTCTTACAGGGCCGAGCTTAGCTTCAGGGCAGCATTATATTTTAACAAGGCCATGGGCTAATAGAGGCATAACCTCTTTCCTTTGCTCCAATTTAATTTGGTCAAAGCCCAGCCAGTGCAACCTCTTTTGCTGGTCAAGGATCAATCAAAACAGCTCCGAAAACTTTGGTCAAACTTGGTCAGAGGAGAGAGAAAATGTACAACTTTGTTCTGCAGCCAAACATGTTGTCAACAACAGTCAAATTCCTCAAAATGCCTCAGTCTTAGTGCCCAAAAATGCAGCCTGATGGGACAAACCTTCTCCAAGAAAATCAAAGTCAAAAGGCTCCTTTTGACCCTTGGTCAACATTGGTCAAATTCAATTGCAGAAAAGTCAACGCAAGTCAAAGGTGGTCTAGTTGCTTCAGAATTTCGTCCTTCCTTCTTTACTGAATTTGGCCTCAATCAGATCCAAAACCCAAGAAAACCAAGCCAAACCAAATGCCCAATCATCAAAAGTCAAAGATACCAAAGAACGAAGTCAAAGATGCCTCCAATCCCTCGCACGTGTGAAGAAGAACAAGTTGCACCAGATCTGTACGAACCAACCAAATGAAGAGAGAGAGGAACATGTGTTGTGTGATGTGCAAATGAGGCATGAGAGCACTTACATTTATATGCAACTTGAGGGGTGCCATTTTGTCCATGAGATGTGTCATTTGACCCAAGGCCAACCTTGACAATTTTGAATTCGTAAGCTTGACCTCAAAAACCCATTTCTCCTTATCCAATTTGAGTGAAATTTAGGTCAATTTTGGTCCTCTCAAAAAGAGGAATTCAATGCAATGATTACCTCCATCAAATGAGTTGTCCAAAGTGGAATTTGACCCTAGTCACATAATCTAACAACTGCAGCCCTCTCTTTGCAAGGTAAACCAAGCCTTTCAGCCACCCTATTCATGCCCAAAATAGGCATGCATATTCCTTCCACAATCCAACGAAACTCTAGGAGAACTCGACTGCTTTAGGACCAAAAGAGACCTCCTTAAGCACTAGCAAACTCAGACAAAGACCTTCCTCTCTTTTTGTGGCTTCATGAGGCTCCTTCACTCGCCATCTTGAGATCATGTCTCACTTGGATGGATGATCAAATGAGCCTCATATCTTCCCTTCTTATAGTCTTCTATAAGGGAAACAGCTAGCCTTCAAGGATCATAACATAAACCCTAGCCAACTTGAGTTTTCTTCATGAAACCCCAGCTAACATTCGGAAATTAATTTCTTTCATTTGATCTCACCATCAAACCCTTAGGTGCCCCTTAGCCCTTCAAGGGTGCCCCTCTAGATTTTAATGATTAGACAAATGTTTCTCCACTTGGTTTCGTGACCACAACTTTGGGTGCAAAACCCACTACTTAGGTACACTACCCACAAAGCCCATGTGGGTCAAACTTCTCCCAAACCCAGCACCCTAAGGTGTGGGAGTACCTCCCAAGCCACATAAATCAACATCAAAGAGAGGCAAGTTCCTCTTAGCTCTTTGCACTTGTCCCCAATATTTTTGGCATACACCACTCCTCCAGAAGGACCCCCTTCCATCCAACATTGACAACCTCTCGTGGGTTTTACATGTTACTTTCCTCTACAACATATCAACCTAATCCCCTACCCTTGTCCCTTCACCCCCACACATATTGTTACTTGTTTTCCTCAAGAGACATTGACAAAGGTACTTTGGTTCTAAATTTGAGTAGAAAATTTGCCAGTGAGGGCTTCCAGACCAAATTCCTCAATCAAGGTTTGGATTTTCTTACATCCCACATTGTTGATCTCTTCAACCGGGTGGTTTGCTCAAGCATCCCCCACCACGATCTCATTGCACCATCCACCCAATTTTTAAATCGAGCAATAGTTTTGGCCCTAACAACTCCAGGACAATCATGATTGGGCTCACTTTTGCAAACTCTATTGCATAGTTATGAATAAGTGGGTATCAAATTATTTCCGAGGAACAAACTCAAAGTTGCAGGGGAAGCATGGTTTTGAAACAACCATTAAATGATGGATCACATTTTCATGCTCAATGTTATTATTAAGGAGGCCACACAACAATCTTATAATGTCTTATATATTGTTTTGTAGACTTTTAAAAGGATTTTGATGCAATCATGAGGGCATCCCTATTCCAAAGGTTGCAGGACATTGGTCTCCCAAAGTCCCTCATTGTAGCCATCTTCAGTCCTTTATGAGATAGTTTGTAGGATGGATCCACACACAAGGAGGATACTTTGACTCCCTATGGAGCATCGTTAGGGTAATATTGAAACAAGGTTACTCCCTCTCTCTGACATTATTTGGGTTCCACATTGATGAGTTGGAGAAGCTTCATAGGGAGAACACGCATGCAAATAATGATTGCATCCTACATCATGTCCTAATTTCCATACTCTTTTTTGCAAATGATGTGGCCCTTTTGTCTTCCTCCCACAAGGGGCTTCAAATGCAATTGTATGCTCTCACTGGCTTTTGTGATCTTTAATAGATGATGACCAACTTTAGCAAAACTAAGATCATGATTTTCAATATCTCAAAATCTCTAGAGGACCTTGATTTCTTCCTCCACGAGGGCGAAGTGGAAGTTACTACACCCTACCAATATTGGGGAGTCCAACTCACGTTTCATGATTAAGCTCGCTTTTCAACCCTGGCTCCACAAGGGGTATGCTTCCTTGGCCTTGGTCAAGTGCCAATGTTTCTACTTGCATTTTCAAGACATCCCTACAAAGATGTACCTTTTTCACACCATCATCAAACCCAACGATTCTTTATGAAATTGACATTTATGGACTGTTCTGGTCCTCCATAAGACTTTGATTTCTTCCTCCAAGAGGGCGAAGTGGAAGTTACTATATGCCCTACCAATATTGGAGAGTCCAATTCACATTTCATGATGAAGCTTGCTTGTCAACCCTGGCTCCACAAGGGGTATGCTTCCTTGGCCTTGGTCAAGTGCCAATGTTTCCACTTGCATTTTCAAGACCTCCCTACAAAGATGTACCTTTTTCACACCACCATCAAACCCAACAGTGCTTTTGTTGGGTTGTGTTATATTCTTTCCATGACTAACCTACGTAGTTAACTTGGGGGTTAGAGGGGGGGCAAAGCCCCCCCTTCGTTGCGCTGACTGCGTAGCGGGGGGGTCACGGGGGGGCGGCAGCCCCCCCTGTCCGAGGGGTTTGAGGGGAGCGGGTAGCCCCCCTCTACGGGGTCCGGGGCAGCGCCCCGGGAAAAAAAATTTTGGACCCTATATTAGGTTGGGCGAACCTACCTATGGTTTTCGGTTCATGGTTTTGGACGCGATGGTTTTCGGTCCATGGTATTGGATGCTTCGGCATGTATAAATATGTATTGTAACATTGAAAGGAACATAATGAAAAATCAAGCTGGTAGTCCCGGTTTTGGGATCCAGAGGAAAATCTCTGTGCATATGTGTTTTATATGTTATGCTCTCGCATTGTTTATTTTCTTTGTTTAAGAATTCGTATGCAGGTAATTCCTGTACAGGGTTAAAACCTACAGCTTTATGAAGTTGACATTTAGGAACCATTCTTGTCCTCCATGGATTGGGCACATCATAAGAGGGTGTAATTTATCATGCTCTAAAGTATAATACAATACCAATGAGTCATCCCCCAAGCCAGTGTCCAAGTTAAATTCGGGGCCCATCCTATATGTCTAAAAAAGATTTTTAAACTCACCTTCTTCCGTCACAAGATATGTACTTTACGTACGTTGCTTCTAGTCAAGATATATGCCCATATCTTGCTCTCTACTCGTCCAAGGATATTTCCCTTAAGGGTGCATACAAAACTAGTTCTTAATGTCCATTTCATTTCTCCAAACCATTGTAATTTCCATAGAGCATCTACTTCCTTCTAGTTACTATGCAGATGTTGCCATCCATCTCCTCCCCACAAAAGGAGAGAACAACAAGGAAATTAGGGATGATTAAAATTAGAGTGCCTATGTCTCTCCCCTAGCCTCTTGGCCCCAAGATGGCCTTTTATGATGACGACCTCACGCAAGTTCAAGATGGCCTCATTGTTCATCTTAACTACATTTAGCACCATTGGGTGCACAACCTCATAATGCCCCTCGACCAATTACGTATTTGCTCTCACCATCTACAAATTGAGATGGACTCTACTTTTGGCTAAGATAGATACCCTTATCTCACTCTCTACTCTTTTGAGGATATTGTCCTTTTGGGTGGATACAAAGCTAATTCTCAAAGCCCACTTCATCTATCCAAACCAATAACATTTCTATAGTGCATCTACTTCCTTTTGATTACTCTTTGTATGCCCCCAATCATCTCCTCCCCACTAAGGGAGAGATTAAGGCATTTATGGATTAGTACATTCTAAGAGTCGAGGTCTCCCCCCAACCACTGGGCCCCAATAATAAATATCACCTTTTATTATGACCACTTCATGCAAGTTCAAGATGGTCTCATTGTGTGTTCTAAGTTTCTAACCATATTTGACACCACTAGGTACATCGCATCAAAAAACCCCTCGACTAGTTACATGTTTGCTCTCATCATCCACAAATCAAAATGGACCACCACATCCTGTAAACTGAGAGGATTTTCTATCGTTACCATCTGTGGGAGATTGAGTTCAAGGAGCACTTTATCTTCAAATGCACCATATACCACGAGATTCAAGGGAGGCTCCATTGTTTCTTCCAAGATTTGCAAGATTCCCTTGTAATTTTCTTTCACTACCCTGACTAGAGATGACTATCCTTCTACATTCATGAGGTGATGATCCATGGGTGGGAAACTTTGCACGACCTCTTCAAAATCAGTTTCATCATGATCATAACTTCCTTCTTCCATCCTACCTCAACTACTAGAGACAATAAGATCCAATAGAACTCTTCAACTCTTGGTCCTATTAGTGGCAAGTCAATGAGACAATGAACTTCCTCTTGTTAGACGAACAAGCACCCCACCTCTAAGAGATCTCAAAATCAAACCCACCATAGAGATTTTCACACGTCATGGTTGCTCAAGCAAGCAAATATATATCAAGAGGTTTTTCCCCTCAAACTTGGATGTTAGGAGAGATAGTTCATTTTGGTCTAGAACTCCTAGGATTGCACAATGAGACCCACTCAGCCTTGGGTACTTTACAAAACCATAGAACCTTTAAGAGATCTCAGAACCAGACCCACCAGAGATTTTTCAAACATCAGGGTTGCTCAAGAAAGCAAATTTAAATCAAGAGGTTTTTCCCCTCAAACTTGGATATTAGGAGAGAGTTCATTTTGGTCTAGAACTCCTAAGATTGCACAATAAGACCCACTCAGCCTTGGGTACTCTACAAAAGACATCATCAGATTTTGCCTCAGTCCCTTTCCAATAATCAACAAAGATAAGGATACCTCTTTCTCCTCCCTCCTTTACTTCTACTTTTATTTCCAATTAAGATGTCAATGGTGAGCTAGGGCCCCATGCCTCTTAGGGTTTCCTCCTTTGGTGTACCTAGATCCTGCTAATCTCTATTTTATTGTAAGATGTATCTTTCCTTATCTTTTTAGCATCTATGAATATGCCAGACACTCAGATAGATGATTGACAACCGATTGTAGTCTCTAGTCCAGTTGACTTTTATCTTGGTCATTAGTTGAACATTAATGAAATTATCTTATATGGAAGTGCTTACCTCTTGATAGGTGGTTAGTGTTAGGCACTTAGTCAAACAAATATTTCTCAAGTTTCCTTTACTATGTTAACTAGACTGTGATTCATCTCACAAAAAAACTGGCGTTTCATGCACGTATTATGCAAATCAAGATACATATTCAGGCAATTAGAAAGCAGATGCAAAACAAAGAGGTTGAAGTTGTGTGCCGGAGATCTGAAAGGCAGCTTGGAAACCTCCTCCCAAAAGCATTGAGCAGGGAGAAATTTCAGAAATTTGGGGAAGTGCTTGATGTAAAAGAAAATAAGATGGTCATTAGGCAGAGTGTTAAAATATCTCTGGTCTTCAAGTGTGTGCACTCTGAAAAATCCAACAAATTGATCCTCTATAAAGGTTAACTTTTCTCATGGTACTTTTTGATTATTAATTTTCAAACAATTACCAAAAAAGTTACGAGTAATGATTGTCCCAGTCCAATCATAGTCAGAATTCAACAAAATTCAAACCATTTGTTGTGAAGAATAGTTTCATATAGGCATTGAAATTATTGTTACAACATATTATTTTTCCTGATAATGATCTGGGCAATGTTTGCAGTGTAAGCACAGCACGAGCTGAAGTATGGCTCATAGGTAGGCCAGCCCATAAAGTGCTAACACCAAGAATCGCTTTCGAATAATGTTTTAATGAATAGAAGTTTTTGCAATGCCCAATCCAATAGATCGAGAAGAAATTACTGTAATCGGAAAATTCAATAAAACTCCAAAAAGTGATGAAATTCAAATCCGTTTGACATGAAATATTCCAGATTTAAATAGCTGCAGAACAATCCTGATTCAACCAAGTGATCCAAAATTTGGTTCGCTCTGCAGTTTGACGACTCCCAGTTCAATTCTCATGTAACAGACATAGGAGACCAGTTCAATAGTACTTTACATTCACACAAATTTGCAATACCGAACTTAATATACTATTTGCATCAAGGTAGCCAACAACAACCTTACACTGTAAAAAACACAAGCACACAAAGAAGAACGCACACAACAGACGTTTTTGGACACTGGTCGCAACGAATGATTTCATCAAATTATGGAAATCTAACAACAGAAATCCAAGATCCTAGAGCAAGTGTTGCCCGTAATCCTGTAATATGATCGGATGTGCCAATGTAGTCTAAAAGAACAATTAGGAGAAAATAGAAAAACGTCATGATTCAACCCTTGTCCCGAATCATGATCAAGGTTAAATTCGCAGCATATTCATAATTACAGCTCACATAACAAACCACCTAAATTTAACCCCGCTCTGATATTATTAATAAAGTTTAACTTGTTTGGAGCAGTTCCTACAGGCCCATACGTTTAAACTGAACCTCCTGTGACTCATTAAGTGCCCAGTTATTGGAATTATATGAACAAGATAGCACTGTGTGAACGGACCCAAATTCGAGTGGATCTAAAGATGGGTTAGATGGTAACTTACAGCTTATCCGCCTTTTTCATCATCTTCTCGGCTTCCGCTAGCTTTGCCTCGCTTTGTGCCATAGCGATACGATGTTCCGGACAAGAAATTTCAGTGCGAAGATGTGAGGAGCAGAGTTTGCTTAATGCCAGCAATTTACGCGAGTCCTAAAGAGGCATCTTGTGAAATGAGTATTTTAAAGCAGAAAGGCTAAACCATCAAAGTGAGGCTCTCAGAGCTGGAATTCAAATTGGGCCCATTCATTAATTTGCTTCCTAAAAAAGTTACCAGCAGTGTCTTGCAATGGAACAAAGGCCGTGGCATGTGGGTAAATATTGTATTAGTATTGTGTTATTTGCGAGATGGAGTTTTACTTATTTTCTCTCCTTGTTTTTCATTTATCGTGTATAAGTGCAATTGCACACGCATGCTCAGTTGGCAACTGTGCTCAAAAGTTGTTAAACCATGAATCAATGAAGCATAAAGTTGTGTCGGGTGTGGCGTTGTATACTCCACATTAGATTGTGGACCTTGAAATCTCAATCAATTTAGGAATAGGAATGGTAACCAGTGAATTAGGCTTTAGAGGTGAAGATGTGATGTGGGCAAAGCTTATATTTTAAGTTTTAGATGTAATTATATTTTAAGTTTTAGATGTAATTATGTTGGGTTAAAGGAAGATTTTTATGAGTTAATTTGATGAAAGAATTATTTTGGAAGTTTATACACTCTAAAGTTAGGGTATAAAGTTTTAACTGAAAAAGTTGGTATAGAAAAACTTAACTGGTTGTTTCATGTGGTTAGCTTTAAATAACAAGGTGTTTACATGGGACAATATACAAAAAACAAACAAGTATTGACTTTGCAAATGTTTTTTTGTGTAAATCAAATGAAGAAATAATTTTCAATGTGCTTATCTTTTGTCCTTATGCTACACATGTTTGGAAGGAATTAGAACCCTTATTAGGCTTTGCAATGGTTGGAGGGCGAAATAGTGGAAGCATGTCTTGGGAGTTGGAACAAGAATCCAACTACAAAAAGTTATAAAGCCCTTCCTATTATTCTAGCATGGGGTATTTGGGCTATTAAGAAACTTGAGTCATTGTGAAGATAGTCTCATAATTTCTTTCCAAGGAGTTATGTTGTTATGAAACCAGCTCAAGAAAAGATAGAAAAGATAGATCAATGCCTTAGAATTCAGCGTCTTCGAGGGGGCAACCTCCTTTACATTACATAAATGAACAATTCTTGGATGATACAAATGAAAATACCTCCTTTCTATATATAGGATTCTAAGGGGTCATAACATAATCAGAGCCT
>Ga0181465_100485_pt1 | contig 16026 bp, 22 predicted proteins | sample InSIn3gowninarea_FD_119076 | JGI IMG/M metagenome (GOLD analysis project Ga0181465, IMG submission 119076) | Clean room microbial communities from NASA Spacecraft Assembly Facility at Jet Propulsion Laboratory, Pasadena, California, USA -... ... | reverse complement strand
TGCATAGCGTACCCTCTCATTCGAGTGGAATATGCATCCAAGAAAACGGAGTGGAATATGCATTCAATACTAATAGGAAGGCGAGAGTTATAAGGGTATAAAGCAAATGAATGGGGAATAATCAAATGAACTGTTGCAAGCTCGCTTTTTGCAAAAAACACACGGTCACAGTGTCTCTGACTCGACAAAAACTAAATTATGTAGTAGAGCTAACACTGGCTCCTTCTGGGGATGAGATCCTCCTTGTGAGGTCTCAAGAACCTGCAAACCATTGCCTTTTCTGATAAAAAACAAAATAACAAACTTCCTAGTGTTCCATTGGGCATGGAGTCTAATTAAGTCTATAGTAAAGAAGACAATTACGACATTAAGGCTTGAAAACTTAAAACTACAAAAACTACCCATTAGTTGGGCCACCAAAATCGTTGCCTGTTAGCGGTTCATTAAAAAGCTACAAAACTGGATTGATTTGATCCTCTACCTCAAACAGTTTAGGACATTTGAGCTTAATAGGCAGATATGGATCAAATTTCATCTCCCTTCTGTGTGCTCTCCTCCTTGGATGTTCTTCATGGGAGAACTTGTACACTTGCTGAATAATCATGGCTGTTGTGTACTTGTCTATGTCATCTGTGGCCTGCACAACCAATATGAATGATGAACCATTGTATTCTTGTGCAGGGGACAAAAAGAAATTATCTGCTCTTGCATTTTGCTTTGAACAATCTTCATCCAAGGAGGAGTCCCAAAACTGTGCATCCTCTTCCTTTGTCATCTGGCAAGCTGCCCTTTTAATTTTTGTGGAGGCCACCTGAGAAGGCATCAAAATATCAAGACTGAGATAATCAGTTTCAGCCTTGAGCATTGAATTTTTTTCTGCCTCAGTGTTCAAGGGGCAACTTTGTAGGATTTTCCTTTGAGCAGACAGAGAAGCAAAAGATGATGGGGAGATTTCTTCTACCTTTTTGATCACTGGACTGGGGATGATAGCAGGCTAGCTAATTTGTAGATTTGCATAGCCATGTGAATATGAGCTAGCTTTGGGAAAAAATTCTTGGAGGATGGTAGGACCTGCTGCTGACTGCTTCTGCTGATCAGCTTGTTGTTCTGCAGCCACAACAAACTCATGAGCAGTTCCTTTGGATATTGCTTTCTCATAAGCAGCCCTTGTCAAGAAAGGGGCACTGCCCTTATCTTCCAAACCGTGGACCTCCTCCTCTTCGTCAAGCTGCTCTTCTTCCATGACTATATTTTGACAAAGGGTCTTCACCCTTTGATATTTGTTTGCATCTTGATTTCTCTGCAAAATCTGCAATTGCTTCTGTGCTCCTCTATATGGATTTGGCTTTGGAAGACAAAAGTCACAAGGAACTCCTGCTTCTTCAGAATACTTCTCAGCTTGTAGTCTGGAAACTTCAGAGGCTAATAGCTCTATCATCCTGGCTGGTTTATCGATCTCAAAATCATAGGGTGATGAGGATTCACCTCGCTGTCTTCTCCTTTCAGCATCACCTTCAAGTCTCTCTGCAACCAGAATGTTCGATTCTACTTCAAAAGCTACATCTTGCATATTAGCCAGAGAAGCACATATCCTTTCTCTTAACAGCAGGCAGAACTGTGAGTCAAAGGCATGGGCATAAGTGAGCATGGCAGAAGCAGGGGTGGGTCTTATTTTAGCTGGCATTCTACTATACATATGATTGAATCTGATGTTGAAATCAGACAGAAGCTCACCATCTTCTCTCTGCAAGTTCACAAATTCAGTATAATAAAAGAGTAGATCTTTATTATTCCCCCAGTGCTTTAGGAACACATCATCTAAGGCCTTAATGTCTGCAATAGACCTAGGGGGTAAACTTCTGAACCATTTTCTAGCTTCCCCATCTAGGCTTTGGACAAAAACCCTCATCCAGACATCCTCTTCATTGATATCTAGATTATCAATATAGCTATAAAAGGATTCAAGGTGTTCTTCAGCTGATACTCCTTTTGTTCTAGTAAACTTAGGCATAAATTCTTGATAGTCTCCTACAGGCATGGCGTTCAAAGGGACAGGCAAGACCAGGGGTCCATACCTAGCAGCAACTATTCTTTCTATCTTTGTGAGGGCTTGTTGGCCTGCCATGACTAAGGTATATGAAAGGATACTAGTAGACTGAGTGGAATGAATCAATGAAAAGGATGACAAAAACAGAGGAATATGATGGATAGCATGGTGCTTTTTTCTTTGAACTGGAATTCGAAAGGAGATGAATGATTAAGGAGGTTTATGAATCTCTGAAGGTGATTTTCACTAATAGAGATACATGGGACTTTTAAGGCTTACCTGGTCATGATGCTCCTTTCTACGAGATTTTCTTCTGCTTAACGATCTTTTCAGGATCAGGCACTGGTTTAGCTGGTGATGTTTGAGGATTTCTTCAAGCATACCTCACAAACTGAGCCAGAACTTCAATGTGGAGTCGCCAGATAGATGATTACAACCAAAAATGTGCCCAGACCTTATCTATCATCAAAAACTGGAACTGTGTCATTCTCCTAGGGAAGTTTATCTTCAATCTCTTCTCCCTAGCAACAATGCTAGTTAATGTTATCACCCCAAGAAACTCTTCTAGGTTGTATCTCAGAGATGCTCGGGAACATTACCAACTCAACAAAAATGTTGGAAAATGGTGGATGAATGGAAGGAATGATGCATATTCAAGCCGGATAACCACTTCTACTATGCTTAACCCCAGACATGAGAGAACACCCCCAGACTACAAGGCTTTAGACCATCAATTACTCACAGTTTGAGGATTAAGTGGAAATGGAGAATACTGATCACACCAGAAGATGCGCAAGACCCTGTGATGGCCAGCTGCGACCAGTTTAAAGGTCTGTAAATCTATTTCCTAATGCACAGACAGGATGACAAATCTCTGGCATTAAAACAATAGAAACCTGCATACACATTCAATAATACATACTATATTCTAACACAGAGGTGGGATGACAGCCCCTCTAATGCTAAACATCAAGAGCACATAAAAATGTATAACATGCACAACCTGAAACAAAGAAGAAGTGGAAAGTGAGCAATTGATAGCAAAAGAAGCTTGCATTAGCTGAAAATGAAGACCAGAAGCTGCAGGTATCACAGTAGTTATAGTCTCCAGAAGTTGAAGCTTACATCAAAACAATATCCATCAACCTTCATTACATCTTGTTTTTGGGTATATATGGAGGTTGATTACAAAACATCTGCTATGCTATGCGTGGAGGGGTCATAATGGACCACCAACCACATTTACAATCTAATATGGGTCTCTGCTGCAAACTCTGTGTTTTAATAAATCAATTCGACATTCACTGGTACTTTTTTGTCTTTCCTGAATAGGCGGAGTATTGTTTGAATAAATTTCAATAACTGTTGTAGGCATTGAATTGCTCGAGGATCGTCCTTTGTTTTTCAACCATGCTGCTCTTTGAATGTGGTTGCTGAGGATTCAATGCACATAGTACCAGATCATGGCTTCCTCCCTCCTTCGCATGCACAGGACAAGCCAAAAACACAGAAACCGCATGGCAAATGAACGAGGGCCTGGGAATGAATGCTAGTCGTTGGATGAAGCGGATGGACGACTGAGATCTCATGGTAGGAGGCGATGGGAAGACACGGGGCGGAGCAACTACGAGCCGTCGGATCAGATATATGAACGACGAGATCATTTGACGGAGGATATTGGAAGATAGGGGAGCAGGGAGATTGAGGACCGTTGGATCTCAGGATGGATGATCGGACGGTTGACAGGCACGGAAGTTGTGGGGAAATTAACAGCTGGGAAAGCGGTTTTGGGTGGATTGCAGTTTCCCCGCACTGTTCATCAGAGGTAGGCGGTATCTGAATGCGGGGGCGCGAGCACGTTCAACGAGCGATGCGTGGCTGGTGGGTCCGACGGGAAACCGCTTTCCCCGCGAGCTATTGTTCATGCAGGTTCGTGGGGCGGGAGCTGCGAAAATCGTTGGATCATGAGGTGGAGGATCAGATGGCTGTGAATTAATGCACACGTTTGTTGAATGATGTGATAGGGGAGGACCCCAGCGGTATTGATTTTTTTGTATGCGCGGGGTTATATGACCGCGGTCACATTGGTTTAACCTTACGCTTGGGACCCGAGGGGAAAAAAGGGTTAATATGGGATTTATATAGGATTATAGAAGAAAATAGCAATAACAGGTTTAGGGAGAATAAGGAGCACGGACGGGAGGAGGAAATGGAGATAGCGGGAGTTATAAGGGTATAAAGAAAATGAATGGGGAAGAATGAAATGAACTGCTACAAGCTCCCCTTTTGCAAAAAACACACGGTCACAGTGTCCCTGACCTGAAAAAAATCAAATTATGTAGCAGAGCTAACAATAACCATGAGTAATCTTAATGAATAAACATAATTCTATTTGAGGAGTTACCTCCTGGCTTCACATGGTATCAGAGCCAACCCCATTTTTGGCTTCCTTTCTGCCTTGTAACTCTCTCCTTCCTATTAGTATTGAATGCATATTCCACTCCGTTTTCTTGGATGCATATTCCACTCGAATGAGAGGGTACGCTATGCAAAGGATAGTGCATTGTTATGTTGCAATTACTTTCATTGAACGTTGCAATATGTGGGTCCTCCATATCATGTGTTAATATCTCTCCCTCGAGCCTCGACCTCTTGGCCCTCTCCCAATTGCGCACTGCCTCCACAATCATACCACAATTCAACACTCCTCCTCACATTCTTTGGTCCCTCGACTGTGCTCCCACAACACCCTCAATGCCCTGCACATTGTGCTCTTTATATGCTACTACCACTCCTAGTTTTTAATAAATCCACTTCCAGTTTTTTCACTATTCACATATCCCACCCATATTCTAATGCTCCTCTCCACCATAGTCCCTCCTATGCACCTACTCTATTCCTATGCACAGTCAACAGCCCTCCTCCTAAGCACTGTGGCACCCTTCCTCCTACGCATTGTGTCACCACGCTCAATGGTGCTCCCTTGTGACCTCGATTCCTCGCTCCCATACCTTTGGTCACTGTGGTCCCCTCCCCACTACATTGTTGTTGCCATACGCGAGCCTCCCACTTGAATTTATTGGTATACAATTGACCCTCCCTACATAGGTTAATCCCTCGACCTCCATACACAGGTTAATCCCTTAACCTCCATACGTATACCACTGCAAAGTCCAATGCAAAATATCCTCACCAGTCATCCTGGCCCATTACATTAATAAATACATATGCACCCTCCCCCACATATAACCTCTCCCTTATAACAACTACCCAAAATATTACCTCTATCCCATAACTATCATATTGCACTTTTTTTTTTTGCACCAGAAGTGCATTCTTGCCACCAAAACTGCATTTTTTTTCCACCAAAAGTACAATCAATATATATATATATATATAGATATTGGCAGAAAAGTATTTTTAAACTCATTCATTGATCTCTATAGTTGGAGTAGTTCTCTCTGGGAAAGAGAACTATCCAAAATGGTTGCGCAAGATAAAACACACTCTCATTTTCAATGAGCAGTGGAAAGGAGTTTGTGTAGGAGAAGGAGATAATGAACCTACAAAGCCTACCTCAGACAAGGAATTTTCCATTTGGGAAAACAAGAACATCAAGGCCTATGCGTTGATTGCAACATCTGTAAATGAAGAGGTGAGTTTCCATATTTCACCATTTTCAAATGCTTTTGAAGCCTTACAGAAGTTGAAGGAACTCTATGACTCACGCTCTGAACTTGAAGTTGTCCAATTGATGATTAAATTGTTCAGCCTTGAATTAAAAAATGATGATCCTCTTGCTTTGGCATCAGAAGTAAGACCTATTATGAAAGATATCAAAGTCACCAATGTTGAACTAGACATTCCTCTTATAGCTTTTATTAAGGCACTTTATCCCACTTATTCAAATTATCTTGAGTCATTGCAAGCGAATGGAAACCTCAAAGAGATTACCTTTGACTCCCTTGCGAAAAAGTTTGCTGAGAGAGATAAGGCTTTTGGGAAAAAGAAAACTCCTCAGTCTTCTGAATAAGTTGTATGTCTTGCACATAGAGAGAAGGATCATGCTCAAGATTCTTCTAGAGGAAGAGGTGGTTGAAGAGGAAGAGGAAGAAGAAATTTCAAAGGTAGGAGGGGCAAACACTCTCAAGGAGAAAAGTCTGATCTTCATTGCATATGTTGCAATAGAGATGGGTCACATGATGCATCCACATGCAAGTTACCTTGGGAAAAAATTGAGCAGGAAAGAAATCAAGCCAAAGGTAAAACCAATGACAAAGAGAAAGGCAAAACACCTGAACCCACTCACTATGTTGTGGCACATTGTAATATTGGAGTAAATCAAGACTTGTTTAATGCTTCACTTGCTTCTTGGAAAAATGATTGGTTGCTTGATTCAGGAGCAACTTGCCACATGAATTTTAGAAGAGATCGTTTTGAAGAATTACTGATAATGTTGATGGAGCAGTATACTTTGTAGACAAATCAAAACTTAAGCCATTAGGGCTTGGCACAATTAGGTTCAAATTTCCTAGTCTTCTAGACTTTCTTCTGCATGATGTTTTATATCTCCCACAATTGAGGACAAACTTATTGTCCTTGGTCCACATCCGCCAGCAAGGACACTCTATTCATATGTTTTATGGCAAGGTTGAGGTCAGAAAAGCATCAGATCACTCACTTGTCATGACGAGGATAGAAGAAGAAAGTGTTATGAAGTTGCAAGGTACCTCTACTTATGCACAAAATTTTTCATATAGTTCTCATTATGATGAAGGTACATTTCCATCAAGTCTTTTATGGCATTCCAGATTTGGACACTTGAACTATGAAAAACTTCACTTGTTGAAGAAAACTGGTGCTACTAGTTTGCCTACAATTCCTAGGGAACTTAGGCAATGTGATGCTTGTATTCTAGGAAATCATAGCAAACATTCTTTTCATGATTCACATTCTAGAGCACATAGAAAACTTGAACTCATTCATTCAGATTTATGTGGTCCAATGCATGTTCCTTCTGCAAATGGAAATAAATATATGATGACATTTATTGATGACTACACCAGAATGTGTTGAGTTTATCTATTGAAGAACAAATCTGATGCTTTTCAAACATTTAAGAACTTTCATACATGCATTGAAAATGATGCACAATACCATATTATCTCTATTCGCACTGATAATGGAAAATAATACACTTCAAATGAATTTGAAAAATATATTCACCGGCATGGGATCAAACATCAAATAATTGTTCCTTATAGTCCCCAATAGAATGGAGTAGTTGAAAGAGTGAATAGGACAATCTTAAATATGGTACGTTCTATGATGTTTTTGAAGAATGTAAAATTGATGTTTTGGGTTGATGCAGTTCTATGTGTTGTATATGTAAAGAATATATGTCCATCTAATGCTATTAGAAGCAAGACTCCTTACTAAATGTGGTATGGCCACATTCCTTCGGTAAAGCATCTCAGGGTCTTTGGTTCCACCTGTTGTGCCTTGATACCAAAGGTACAAAGAAACAAACTTGGTGCAAGGAGTCATAAGAGTATCTTCTTAGGGTATTCAAATACCTCTAAAGAACATTGTCTCTATGATGAAGTTAATAAAAAGTTTTTTGTATCTAGGGATGTTATCTTTCTTGGATATTCCAAAGCTGACAATATTATTGAGCGATATCTTGATCACTTGGATAGATTCATACATGCAAAATAATTTCAAGAATTTGATAACGAGATTCCAGATCTTGAAGGGGGGATTCCTATAATGGATCAATCTATGGAATCTTCTTCTGAAGCACTCTCTTCCCCACCTGGGGGGATAATATGGGGTACAAAGGGAGGTACCCAAGGGAATAATGTAATAATGGAATGAGCCATAGTAATAAATAAGGTGGTTAACCCGTATCATGTAACGAACCACAAGTAGTTAGTAATAATGTAATGGTCCCATGGTATTGGATAGATGGTATTGAGGGAACCATGGTAATGACCCATGGTATTGTAAGTATGAGGCCCATATAGAGGCTAGAGACTCCCCATTGAGAGATGTCAAGGATTATTGTATGAACAGACATATGGCTTGTGGAGTGTTCTCCTTTCTTAAGGAGTGAATGTATGATGTTGCCCTACCTTAAGGGTTTGATCAACAAAGAGACATTTCTATCTATTTCTATCTTATTATTTCTGGGTATATTTGCATTATCTTATATTTTTAGATAAAATCAATAACAAGTGGTATCAGAGCACTTTCTTGGGTAAAAGTGGAGAATTTTTTTAATAGTTTTTGTAGGAACTTTTTGGGGCGGTGAGTTTTCAGATTAGGTCTGTACGTTTTGGGGAAAAATCTGCAAAATCTAATTTCAGATCTGGATTTTTTGTGAAAAGATACCCAAGTTCAAAAAAAAAGCGGCCAAATCGGAGTCCGGATGAAGGAGATGTCGCTGATCTAAAAATCAGTGGTGTTGCAAACATTTTTTCGAGGTAGTGAGTTTGCGGCACAGATCTGTACATCCTGGTGCAAAATCTGCAAAATCTAATTGCAGATTTGGATTGTTTGTGAAAAGAAACCTGATTTCAAAAAAAATATCGGCCAAATCGGAGTCCGGGTGAAGGAGATCTCGTTGATTTATAAATCAGCGTTGTTGCAGACATTTTTTGGGGGCAGCGAGTTTACAGCACAAATCTATACATTCGGTGCAAAATATGCAAAATCTAATTGCATATCTGGATTATTTGTGAAAAAACAACCAATTTAAAAAAAACATCAGTTGAATCGAAGTTCAGATGAGGGAGATATCACTGATTTAAAATCAGTTATTTTTTCAGTGATTTTTTGTGGCGGTGGGACAATTGCATCGTGAATAGGAAATTCCAGTGCCTGGATAGGGATTTATACTACACGAGAAGATGCAGAATGGTTGGTCCATTTCCGAAAACAGGTCATAATAGGGATTCTGAGCAATATTGACGGAACTGTGGACATTTCAAATTTTCGCCAAGTAAGTGAATTTTTTTTCAAAACCCGCTTCATGGCGTTTATATGTTTTACAGAAAAAGATAATGGTCCTCCTATTGAAAAATACATAAAACAAAAAAAGTCAATATGGGAAAAAGATTGGAAGAATTCAGTGTGGCTTGGTTTCAAAGATGAGGCTACCAAATGGTGGTTCTCACTTGACAACAAGTAGTTGACCAAACTTTCAGATGCATAATTTGAAAGAGTCCTTTTAGACAAATGGTCTCTTGTTAGAAAAAAGGAGAATGAGACACGTAAGAGGTTATTTTATACCTGTGTCTCCTTATTGCAGGTTCATGGATTGATTCAGAAGGAGAAGATCATTGTGTCTATAAATCCTAGTTGTAAGCATAATTTTATCAATGTTAATTTGGAAAAAAAATTGCAAGTTCCAACAAAACACATTGAAAACACAGAGGTTGATGATGAGGGTGTTCAAGTTTATAAGTATTTGAAGCTTTCTATGGATAAGTATGTGTTGCATAATAATTTTTATATTTCAGATATGGATAACATGGATGTTGTTTTGGGATATCCTTGGATGCAATCTGTGGGTACTATCAATATTAATGTGCAAAAGAAATTCCTGAAGATCTGGTATAAAAAGAAGAAAATTACATTATAGGATATTTCCATCAATAAACAGGTAGAGTCCATTGAGATTGAAGCAGAAGATGTTCTAGGGACTGACATATCAGATGATGAGCCATTTATGGTCAATAACCACACACAAACATCAAACTAGGTACCAGAAAAACAGATAGAGGTGAAAGCATAAAATGTTACATCAGAGGGGGACTCAGTGTTTGAAGTAATATTGAAAAATAAGAAACAACAACAGGCACCACAACAGGTACCAGATACCCATCAGGGTCCATTAGGTGGTGAATTAAAGAAAGATACATCATTGGTTAACACTTCAGCATATCGCCACCCACATCACTCCGCAAGAAAACAACCAACCAGATGGCAACAAATTAGCCACAAGGACAACAACCCCCGCATGACAGATAGAGAGGAGAGAAGATCCACCTACTACACATCAACACAGAAGAGCTACCACGGTCAACTTCCATCTCAAGCAAGCGAGGCACCAACGAGATCGAGGGTTCACCTTTCTCTTGGATGGCTAGATGCATGTGCATGGTACCAGTGGATTACTCTTTTGAGTAGATCTTATTATTTATGTTCTTCCCATGTTTCGGGGACGAAACATGTTAAGGGGGGTGGAATGTAGTATACCTATGGGGGATAATATGGGGTACAAAGGGAGGTACCCAAGGGAATAATGTAATAATGGGATGGGCCATAGTAATAAATAAGGTGGTTAACCCGTATCATGTAAGGGACCACAAGTAGTTAATAATAATGTAATGGGCCCATGGTATTAGATAGATTGTATTGAGGGAACCATGGTAATGACCCATGGTATTGTATGTATGAGGTATATATAGAGGCTAGAGACTCCCCATTGAGATATGTCAAGGATTATTGTATGAACATACATATGGCTTGTGGAGTGTTCTCCTTCCTTAAGGAGCGAATGTATAGTGTTGCCCTACCTTAAGGTTTTGATCAATAAAGAAGAATTTCTATCTTATTATTTCTGGGTATATTTGCATTATCTTATATTTTTAGATCAGATCTAGAACAAATGATACACAATATCATATTGGCTCTATTTGCACTGATAATGGAAAAGAATACACTTCAAATGAATTTGAAAAATATCTTCATCGACATGGGATCAAACATCAAACAATTGTTCCTTATAGTCCCCCACAGAATGGAGTAGTTGAAAGAGTGAATAGGACAATCTTAAATATGGTACATTCTATGATGTTTTTGAAGGATTTAAAATTGATGTTTTGGGTTGATGCAGTTCTATGTGTTGTATATGTAAAGAATAGATGTCCATTTAATGCTATTAGAAGCAAAACTCCTTATTAAATGTGGTGTGGCCATATTCCTTTGGTAAAGCATCTCAGGGTCTTTGGTTCCACCTATTATTCCTTGATACCAAAGGTACAAAGAAACAAACTTGGTGCAAGGAGTCATAAGTGTATCTTCTTAGGGTATTCAAATACCTCCAAAGAACATTGTCTCTATGATGAAGTTAATAAGAAGTTTTTTGTATCTAGAGATGTAATCTTTCTTGAATATTCCAAAGCTGACAATATTGTTGAGCGACATCTTGATCGCTTGGATAGATTCATACATGAAAAATCATTTCAAGAATTTGATAATCATATTCCAGATCTTGAAGGGGGGATTCTTATACTGGATCAATCTGTGGAATCTTCTTCTGAGGCACTCTCTCCCCCACATGAAGCTCAAACCACTAATGGTACTTTGGGTGATGTGATTGATAGAATTAGGAGACTCAATCTTGATTTAGTCCCAACTTAGTCAACCTAGCATCCTGAACCATCTCAGAAAGGTCCCCTAAAATGACTAAGAAAGACACTTGAAATTGTTCATCGTGATGATGTTGGAAAGAGAGGAACAATAAATTCAACTAGGAAAAATGGAGGTGATTTTGATTCACCTGTTGATATGGATGTTTCTTATGATTGTGAACTGAATTTGTCTACATATTTTGAATCAAGTTCCTTCAAATAAGCCGCTTCTCATGATGAATGGAAAAAATTGATGCAAAAGGAGTATGATGCCTTGATAAAGAATGGAACTTGGAAGCTGGTTGATCCTCCATTGGGAACCAAACCAATTGGGTGCAAGTGGGTCTACTAGAACAAGTATAAAGTTGATGGCTCACTTGAAAAGAAAAAATCTAGGCTTGTGGCAAAATGTTTTTCACAGAAGAAAGGGGTCGATTATGAGGAGACATTTTTCCCCATAGAAAAATGGGCTACCATCCGGACACTCTTTGCCTTGGCAGCTCAGAACAATTGGAAAATCCATCAAATGGATGTAAAAACTGCTTTCTTGAATGGAGATTTGAAAGAAAATGTTTTTATGTCCCATCCAAAAAGATATTTTGTGAAGAGACATGAACATAAAGTATGCAAACTTGTGAAATCGTTCTATGCCCTCAAGCAAGCACAACGAGCCTGGTATGAAAAGTTAATTGAACATCTTCTAAAACTCATCTTCAAACATTATGATCTTGATGACGAAACTTTGTTTGTCAAGAAAGTTGGAAAATTAGTTGTATATCTTATGGTATATGTAGATGATATTTTGATGATAGGGAACAATGAGAGCTACATTGCATCCATTAAGAAGGAATTGAGGAAAGGGTTTGAAATGACTGGCTTGGGCTATGTTCACTACTATCTTGGTATTGAGGTAACTCAACATCCAAAGTATATATTACTCTCTCAGAAGAAGTACATTAGAGATATGTTAAATAGGTTTGGCCTAGCTGAGTGCAATCCTTTGACTACTCTAATGGAACATAACTTAAAGCTCACATCCATTGAAGGAAAAGAATTTGAGGATGCAACAAGGTATATATAGCTTGTAGCAAGCCTTAACTACCTGACTACTACCAGACCAAATATTTCATTTGTTGTTGGAATCCTCTCCAGGTTTATGCAAAAGTCTCGTGAGGGATATTGGTCCACTACAAAAAGAGTTCTAAAGTACTTGAAGAGAACCCAAGACTTTGGACTCAAGTATACACAGGTGGGTGACTTCAGTTTGATTGGATAATCTGATTCAGGGTTCATGGAGACAAAGAAACTAGGGTATCTATTTCAGGTTATGCTATGAGTCTTGGATCAGGTTCGTCTCTTAGAGATCAAACAAACAATCAATTCCATAAGATTCCAAAACAGAAGAAGAATATGTGGTAACAGTTGAGGCATAAAAAGAAATTGTGTGGCTCAGGAAAATTTTGGAAGATTTGCTGGTAAAACAAGTACATTCAACCCCACTCATGATTGAAAACACCTCTATAATAAAGTTTGCCAAGAACCCAAAGTTCCATGGTCGAACGAAGCACATTAATAAAAAAATACCATCTGATTCGACATCGTGTTGAGGCCAAGACAATCCATCTATGCCATTGTTCCACTGATGAGCAGATTGTAGACATCTTCACCAAAGTGCTTGTAAAAGAAAAGTTTGAAATATTCAAAACGATGCTTGGACTTGCCAACATCCCTTAAGATTAAGGGGGGAATGTTGACACCTAGTCATTGGGATTGGGTGAACATTTGTAAATAATATAAATAGTAAATAATGGAAAATGAAGAGTCATCGGGAGGTCAAGCCCAAGAGTCTCTCCCTCCTGTATATAACCATGAGTAACCTTAATGAATAAACATAATTCGAGTTGATGAGTTACCTCCTGGCTTGACAATATAATTAGCTGAATAAGTAGACTTCACTAGAATGAAGGGCTATACCTTCATCAACCTATGAAACACAACCATGATGGAATCATGCTATCTAGATGTCCTCAACAAACCTGTGATAAAATCCATGGAAATGACCTCCTATTTCCACTCTCAAATTGGAAGCGGCTAAAACAAACCACCTCTCTTATTTCACCTACTAATAATCTAAGCATCTAGCCACAAACTTTACCACTTCCTTCTTTAGATTCGGCTAATGATAAAACTTCTTCATCGATGTCAATGTCTTATGGTATCCTTGGGTGACCCGAATACAGTTTTGCATGAAATTTTCACAAGATAGTCTTCTTGAGCTCATTTTAATTCAATAGATAGTTAATGTTCGTAAGTTTAACCAAACTATCTGCTGTAAGACGAAAGTCCACATATTGACCACTTGTACCTTGTTGTAACCTGTGCATAAGATCCATGCACCTTTCATCATGTTGTCTTACCTATAAGATCTGATCTTGTAGATATGTCCCATAAGAGCTCATAGCTTCTATTTGATTTACCTATCCTCCTACTAAGAGCATCCGCAAACTTGTTCTCTTTCCCCTTGATGTACTTGATCTAAAAGTTGAACTCACTAATCATGGCCAACCCTAGCTTGTTTGGAATTTAGATTTAGTTGGTCAAACATATACCTCAATCCACTTTGATCACTCATCAATACAAACCTCTTTCGAAGAAGGTAGTGTCTCTGCATCTTCAATGCATGGATGATCACTACCAAATCAAGATCATGTGTCGGATAATTTTGTTCATGCTCAATCAATATCCTTGATTCATAACATACTACATGTCCTTCCTGCATCAAGACTCTACCAAGTCCTCTCTTGCAGGCATCTGTACACACCACAAATTATTTGTTTGGATCTACAATTTTTAAGACTGGAGCATTTGTCAACAACTACTTTAATTTCTCAAAACTTGTTGCACATTCCTCAGTCCATTCAAATTTCTTACCTTGCCTCTGCAGTGATGTAATAGGATATGAAATCCGAGAGAAGTTCTTGATGAACCTTCTGTAATAACCTGTTAGTCCCATAAATGATCTTAACTCACCCACATTTCTAGGAACTTCCAACTCCATGATAGCTCTTATCTTCTCTGGATCTATTGTTATACCTTCCTTGGAAACCGCATGCCCCAAGTAGTGTTCTTCTGTTTGAAAGAAACTGCATTTACTAAGCTTAGCATACAACTGATTCTCTCTCAATAATCTCAATACTATTGCTAAGTGCTTGTCATGATCTTCCTCATTTTTTGATTATATCAAGATATCATCAATGAACACAATAACAAAATTGTCCAGATAAGGACGCAATACACTATTCATCAAGCACATAAAGGTGGCTAGAGAATTAGTCAAACCAAATGGAACTACAACAAAATCATAATGACCATACCTGGTTTGGAGAGAAGTCTTGTAGATTTCCTCTTCTTTAATGGATACATGATGTTATATGGATCTCAAGTCAATATTTGAGAACACTGCTGCTCCCTTCAACTGGTTGAACATGTCATCAATCCTCGACAACAGATACCTATTGTTGATGGTCACCTTGTTCAACTATTTGTAATCAATGCATAACCTGAGAGTACCATTCTTCTTCTTCACAAACAACACTGATGCACCCCAAGGAAATACACTTGGCCTAATGTATCCCTTGTCAAACATTTCCTTCAATTGCAACTTCAACTCTACTAACTCTAGTGTGCTCATCTTGTATGGTGCTTTTGATGTTGGTGTCACCGCTGGTAGCAACTCAATGGAGAATTCCACTTCCCTGTGAGGCAGAAAATCTTAAATTTTGACAAGAAATACATCCTAAAACTGCTACAATATCAACTATCTCTTCATAACTTCTTAATCCTCAACATTCCTTCCTTTATCAATAGGAATATGCACTAAAAATAACACACACCCTTTTCTGCAATTGCAATTTGCCTACATAGATGTCACCATTCTAACTGATGTTGCATTCTTCTTACCTTGAAATATTCTTTGTTCTCAATTGTCATCCAAACATTCAATATCTTTTCCATAATATTCCACCTTGGTATTATGAATATGCAATCAGTGCATACCCAAAATCATACTATATGATCCCAATGATAATACATTCGAATGTGATGATGTAGGCATACATTAGGGGAATTTGAGGTCTAAAATAGTCCTCCTAAGAAAAATGTACAACCAAAATAAACTTTATAAGATCCAATAGGATTCAAGATGATGATGTCAACCATGGGGGATGATTCACCATTTTTGGAGTAAAAAAGTAAAAATATAAAAAACAAAGAAATTATAAAACTATTTTTTCAACTCGTATTTTTAGCTTATCTGTTAAACCAGGATGTAACTCCTCAAATGTAACCATATTATTCATTCGGGTTGTTCATTATTATATACAAGAGGGAGTGAATGTTTATTTCATCTTTTGATGACTCTCCATTTTCTCTATTATTTATTTACACTAATTACAATTGTTCATCCAATCCCTATGATTAGGTGTTAGCATTCCCCCCCTTAATCTGAAGGGATGTTGGTGAGTCCAAGCATCGTTCTGAATCTTTCAAGCTTTTCTCTTC
>Ga0181465_100483_pt1 | contig 16031 bp, 9 predicted proteins | sample InSIn3gowninarea_FD_119076 | JGI IMG/M metagenome (GOLD analysis project Ga0181465, IMG submission 119076) | Clean room microbial communities from NASA Spacecraft Assembly Facility at Jet Propulsion Laboratory, Pasadena, California, USA -... ... | reverse complement strand
CGAGCACCTAAAGGTGATGGCGGCCTTAACAGTCGAGCCTGCTTACGCATCCTCTGATGGCGGCCCTTATGGTCGAGCACCTAAAGGTCCTTAACAGTCGAGCACCTAAAGGTCCTTATGGTCGAGCACCTAAAGGTCCTTATCAGTCGAGCCCTGTCGGACCTCTCCCTTTTGGTCGAGCACCTAAAGGTTCAATTGACTTATTGGGTTCTCAAATAAGTAACTAAAAGGCGTTGGTCGAGCCTGCTTACGCATCCTTGGCAGTCGAGCCCCTGTCGGTCCTCACCCATATGATGGATGAGCGAGAAATCCCTCACCCTGCCGGGGGCATCCTCTCTTTTGGGGCCCCTCCCCCTTCTTTGGTCGGGAGAGTGGGTTCGTATGGGGTGCTTATTTGGTGAGGGGCCCCAAAAGAGAGTTGCTCCTCTTAGTTACTTATTTGAGAGGGGCCACGTTACCTCTCCCAGAGGTCGAGAGTTCGACAGGCTCACCCTCACCCTTTCCTTCCTTTCAGTCTGACTAAAATAAGAAGCACCAGCCCTGGCCTTCCTCCCACTACTTGATTAGGCTCCGACCTCCCACTACATTAGACTCCGACCTCCTACTACTACATATGCACCGACCTCCCACTCCTCAAATCCTCGCCCTCCCTCTTGCTTGTTCGAACCCGTGTCCAACTACCCAGCCAGTGGATAGAGCTCAGATGCTTATTTCTCCTACTAGCTAGTCAGTCGTGCAATCCAATAAGCAGGCGCAGCATTCTAGCTTTATTATGGTGCGTGTCTTATTCCTGGCTGTCTTATGGTGGGTAGAACAATGGCGAGTGGGAAATTCACGAGTGAGAACCTGGCGTTGCCCATCTAACCATACGAGCAAGCAAGACCAGCCGTACCACACTTGAAATTGTGGGAATTTCACTAATGAAACCTGGCGTTGCCCATCCAGAGTCATACTAGCCGTACAACACTTGTGGGCGGCGTGTTCGCTAAGGCACTTGACGTTCAACCCCTCGACTTTAGCCGTATCCGTTGGTCATTCATTATATATGAGATTATACCACCATCGCTGATTCATTCACTTACGATATTAGAGCATCGCTGATTCATTCACTAATTCGTTCATTCATAGGCTTTTGAGATTCCTTTCATTGCCATTGCTCCATCCATGCATCGATCCGCCAGCCGGGTGACTGTTCAATCGCATCCCGCCATCCGGGTAACAACGATGGGAAGGACCTCCATCGCTCCATCGCTCCATCGATCCATCCATGCATCAATCCGGTGACTACTGGGCACTACCGCCATCCATCCGGGGAACAATGGTCAATACAGCCGGTGACTACTGGGCACTACCGCCATCCAGCCAAGACTGTTCGATCCCGCCCGGCATTTCCCTTCCCGCCATCAATAAATCCATAACTAAATCCATCGCTCGATCGATCAATCCGGGAAACAATGGGAAAGACAGCCGGATAAGACAGTGAAATCCCGCCATCTGAGTAACAATGGGAAGGACCGCTCTCCGGGGTATGATGGTAAATACCGCCGTCCAGGTAACGTGTAAGATAGCGTGTAAGGAGGCCAACCGGGTAACGTGGAAGTAATAGGGTGTAAGAGGGTTGGAATAGGTTGGAAGTAAGAACATGGAAGAGGGTGAGCCAGGCAACGTGTAAGGCAACGTTCTATAAATGTGTAAGTAAGCAGTCCGCAGTCAGGAACAAGCCACTAACTTACCTCACTCGGGAAGGTAAAGCAAGCCAGCCAGGCGTAAGGTATAGCCATCCGAGGTATAGCCATCCGAGGGAAATGGGAGCCAAAGCCAGGGGAATGGGAGATAAAGCCAGACAGCCCCAGCCAGGGAAGTAGAGGGAACGTAAGTAGGGAAGCAGACAGTATAAAAGCCAGGGTACGCGTAACAGTCTGGAAGCCAGATAGGTAACGTGTAAGGAAGAAAGCCAGGCAACGTGGAAGTGGGGTTTGTCTTAGGCATTTTGTAAGGCATAATCCCCGACCGTACTTGGCAGTTTGCTCATAAGCCCCGGCCGTACTTGTCGGACTTGGCCTTCAATCCATTCGTGAGGAAGCGAGAAGCTACTCTCTTTTGGGCTATGGGTCCTAAGACACAATCCAACCAAAGGGAGAGTCGGGAGAGACAGATATCGTTGCTCGACCAAAGGGAGAGTAAGGATGGATATTAACACCCTTACTTACCGGGTTGGAAGGCGAAGCCTGACCTCACACCCACTCCTATTGACGGGTTGGAAGGCGAAGCCTGACCTCCCTCCATCCATGGGCGCAGCCTTACCTTCCCTCCATCCATTTCGCTATTGCTCCTTGTACCCTTTCCTCGATATAGTAATTGACTCGATAGAGATAGTCACCCGAAAGACTTACTCTGACTCTTAAGGGAGCTCTGCTCAGGTTTTACAGAATTCCATCCGTAATAACTGAACTCTACGGCACCGAGGAATCGAACCCCTTTGAACCATATAAAAACTACCGCAACGTATATAACGCGCCTGGATCAAGACCGAAGGCGAAGGCAAGTCCCCATTCCTATGACCGCTCCTATTCCCTTGCACCCAGGCCCACTTCCATAGCGGACATGCCAGTAGTTGATCCATCCAAGTGTTGATGTCAGCCTTAGAAGAATTAATCAGGTATACTGGAAGCGCAGTATACGGAAAACAATATGGATAGGAACGAACGCTCGATTCCTTATTTAGGGCCCAAGCAACTCCTTATTCATTTTCCTTCTCGACCCAAGGAAAGAAATAAGCGAACCTGAGCTCGCCCCGGCAGATCGGCCTTCCCTTCCTTTTCGACTTGCCTCCATTCTTCGAACTGCTAATATACCCGAAGGTACGGGCAGTCTGGCAAGCGGGCGTGGGATTACCCTTTCTTTGGTGCAGAAAGAGAAAACATAACTCCATAGAGCATTAGACAAAGTGTTTATTTAACGTATTAACTCATACGATTTCGGTCATTAGCCAGGTATCTAAGCTGCGGGTGAATCTACTGCATCCGGGCCTCTAACACTGATGCCGGGTGATCAATTAGATCATTCACTGATTTCATATAAAAACCATAACTTATACTGCTTATCGAACTAGGAGATCAACACCTGGGACTTTGACTCGGTAAACGAGGTAAATCACAGGTGCTTCTACAGGAGGAAAGGATGCTCGCTCTGTTGCTTTCACTTAGCTGGAGATCAATTGGTTCTGGTTAAAAAACAATTGCTTCAACGGATGCTTGCTCTTATGCGACTTATGGTTCGATTCCGATCGTTTCTGTTCTCATAAACATAATAAAAGCATAATTACGTATATAAGAAAAGAAGACCAAATCTTGGCACAAGATTCCGTAGGAGAAGGGTTGCGTAGGGAGCTGGCATCGTTCAAGGGAAAGCATCGGAAAGGCTTTTTATATGGAATCAAATTCCCTAGAAGTTCCTTTAAAGGTACCTTCCAAAGTAATCCATTTTCCTCAAACTATATATAAAGTATATAAATCCCAATAACCGAAGGGAGTGATAGCCTCCCCATCCGAGCGAAGGGACGGAGTCACTCACTATTCATATGGTGAGGGATTCTTAGCCAAGCATCCTAGCGTAAAGGAGGTAGCCCAGCGGACTGACTAGCTGTAGGTGAGAGCTATAGCGTACAGTAGGTTATGAGCCCCAGATTGAGGAGGAGGCTAAAGTGCGTGGGGTCAAGCCCCAGTGAGGCTACTGGGAAGGCACTTATAGGGGCCTAAACGTGGATTCGAAGGGTAAAGCCAAGCGAGTGTATTAGCCAAGGTAATAGCTATAGCGTAATAGCCCATAGAAGGAGGTTGGGCTTATCACCTCACCCCAGCCTACTAGCTGTAGGAAGGTGAGCTCTACTCCCCAGCCCAGTGTGTTTGGCTAAGCCAGTGGATCCAGGCTACATTCTCTATGTGAGCATGCATTTTTAGTAGCTCCAGGTGTTGGGCTAACCTAGGGAGAGATATAAATTGTATATCTAATTTCTTCCAGTCAAATTAATGGTTCAAATGAAGATGGATACCTTTGATCCCGATTCCTGTCAATATAACAAAATGCATGCCTACCATCGTTTGGCTGGAATCAAATAAAAGCCTCCCTTTGGTGCGTAGAGTCAGCTGTTTCCAGTTCCTCTCTTTGGCTAGTTGATCGAGTTTACTTTATATAAGCGAGCATTAGGAGCTCCTGGTGGAGGGCTAAAACCAAGCTTGGCAGCTAGTTATTCCCCAGTATAAGAGGTAAGGGGTAAGCGAACTCCCTATTCCCCGAAGCTATAGTATAACGGGGCGGGGTCAAGGGTCCGGTAAAACCCTGAAACCTTCTTTCTCTTTTTACACTAACCATACCACGGATTTGTTTAGGGTGTTGCAACTAGCAGATTAACAGTTTTAGGCCTTCGTTCATTAGAGCTTAACGCACGCTATAGATCGGTACCTTATCTTTGGTAACTTCGTGAAGACAAAGGGGAAGGAAGAGCTAAATAAACAATAAAGCCCCGCGTTTTATTGCTCTAATACCACATGACACAAGAGGATATGATGGTCAATTAACCCGTATGAGTACCTACAGGCAGGAGAGAGGTCTGTGAGATAGTCAGGCGGTACATACAGCATGCATTTGGACGTGGGTGGTGGGAAATAGATCCTATCGCTTGGAACCCAAAGGCCCATCAGCGCAGGTTACTCTACCAAACCCAACTAGATCTTATCGCTTCAAGAACAAGGGAAGGGCTATATGGCTAACCAAGATCCCCAGTTTCATTGGTTATAAACACTTGCATTACGAGAGGAAAAGAGAAAGGTTTCATTACATCGCCTCATTAGTGCCGACCTACGGGAAAGAAAGAGGTTGGAAAGTTAGTTGGGCTTCACATCCAGCATTAGGATAGGAGGACCTGGGATAATGAAGTTTAGACTAAGACCCCTCTTGTCCAGGTGTTATAACCTAATTTTCGGATGGATGATTAGAATCTTGCTTGGATGGATAGATTCTCCTCTTGGAATGTTATCCCCTTTCTTTGAGGATATATAGAAAACAGTCTTACCGAAGGGAAGGCAGGGAGCATACTTAGCTACACTCAGACATCCGGCTACATACAATAGGGACACTCTTACCCATTCATACGCATTCACAGGACAAACAGAAGCTACTCCTTCTTCGGCAGCTGTCGTACCCCCTTACAGTCAGTCATACGAGTGTTACTGGACTAGACCATACCAAGACTATGCGAACCAGTAAAATCAAACAGGCAGAGTTGCCAGAGCGGCCTGCAGAGAGCCTCTTTTTCATTGGTTTACGAAGCCAAATCGTAGTCGTAGATAAAGTACTCTCGCCCGGCCCGCCCTACACCCTATATTTATTCCCTCAAAGCCATTTAAGCGAATTATTATTACTGACCGAACAATAGTTCGGCGTGCCCGCAATCCGAATCCACTTTCTTTCAGAGTTAGGATATAGTTGGAAATAGACATCATTTTGGGGTTTTATATATTGCTCAAGGCTGTCCCAAATAGGGTTTGAACGCTCACTCATCATATGGGTAAGGGAAGCTCAAGGCTGTTTCATTATCATTCTTTATATATGTAATTATGCTTTAGCATCGTATGGGATTCGACCCTAATCGATCGTACCATAATATCGTATACAAAGAAATAAAAAAAGAAGTATTACTTTATCTCGATGGTAATAAATATATGGGCTGATTAACCCTGCTATTTTTACCCCGTAAACCCTCTGCCTAGTTCTTTAGCTATTTATCACCCGCGAAGTCAATCAAAACAAAATAAGTAGTTACACTCAAGGCGAACATCACTCTAAAGGCCCCCTCCCTATACATGTTAAGTACAGAATTAGCAATATTACACGCCATAGAATAACGTACTAACAGAACGGCCAGACCACTTTATACTTATACCAGCCAGATAGATCTTCAACAACAAATTCCATAAACCACCTGTCTGGGGGGAAGGGCGGAACTAGAGGCTTCTCCCCGGCCGAATACTTTATACGACCCCATAACATACCTTGAGATAACATCCCTTTATCCAAGGCGATCAACTTGGTAAGCAAGCGCCTATCGGCCCCCTACTTTCTTCCATAGTAGCAAGCTACCTTATTGGGGGTTTTCCTAAGATGGATCAATGGTGAGGATTAACCGGCGGTGGAAGTGGTAGTCCTTTCATGTTTGCCCGAGCCCTGCGTTCCCACCATGTGGCGTAACCCCATCGGTGCGGGTTATAAAGCAGCGCACCTAGGGCCGTACTCCCTTTGGACCCCAGAGATCTTGATCGTTGATCAAGTTTATGATCAATGATGCGTGTTGCACCCACCATAGAGTTGCTCACCCCATAATACATTCAGGCTCCACACTGAAAGTGTAACAACCCCATTGGTGTGGTTTATAAAGTAACGCCCTTTTGTCCTTGGGCCTTTGGAACCCAGGGAGATCATGGCCAGTGATCTCATCGGGGACCTTTAGAGATCTATGGTGCGCATCGCACCTGCCCCATAACTGCTCACCCCATAGAGCTTAAGCCTGTACATGACATGGGCACGTGTCTTCTCCTAATAAGTGCGGGCTATAAAGTAGTGTGCCTGCCCCTTGGGACCTATAAAACCCAGGGATATATCGACCCTTGGTTCATTTGGAGATCTGAAGAGATTGAAGGCACAGGTTTAACCCGTACTGGACCTGCTTGCCGCTTAACATAGTAAACCAAAGGAAAGGAGGGGGGCACACATCCCGATTTGATTCAACTTTGAGGCCCGCCGGCATCCCGTCCATCCATCTACTTGAAGTTCTAGGGTGCAGAATCCACCCATGCTATAACTGCTGGGTCATTAACACTATTCCACTATTCCCACAAAAACTTAGGGTAAAAGCTATTTGCATAAGGACCTTTAGGTGCTCGACCATAAGCCCCCCCACCCAATAAGTAAATTGAATGCGCAAGCAGGCTCGACTAAAAGGAGAGGATGCCCCCGGCAGGGCTCGACCACCGCCCCCCACCCAATAAGCATCAAGGAATAGTCTCTGATTTTACGAAGGCTTTGTAAGGCAGCCTAGAAGCTCGTATCATTTCGGTAACTAGAGATAGAATCAAGAATATAGAGCGCGCTCAGGTAAGACCTTTCACTTACCTGAGCATGAAGGTAAGTTGTGTCCACCCCCTATTTCTTTATAAGTAAGCCCGGAACGATATTCAAATTGACCCTTCCCTTATGTATGGGCAAATGGTGGCTTTAAAGAACCAGCCAGCAATGAGCCCAGCCCAAATTCTTTCATACATACATAATGGGGGGCCTTATTCTAATGAAATGCCGAGTTACGTAGGTGCAAAAGAGTACTTCGCGCTACAACAATCTTTTTTTTATAGGTTCTATGGACCGATGTCCGCTGCTTCATCTGGGAGAAGAGGATCAGAGATATGCCGGTAATGAAAAGGAAGAACCGCCATAAAAAGATTCCTCGTGTAGAATCCGTAGCAGGACTATGAACGGGAGCTGGCAATCCGGACCGTACCGAAGAAGTTCCTGAGACACAGCGTGAAAAAGTAACAATATTGAGAAACAAGGTCCAAAAATGAACTTTGGGTATAATTACTGGATGAATACGAGCTGTGGCTAATACCCGAGGCATAGGAGAAGCATTTTCTACGGGATCCCGAAACCACCGGCCACCCCGACCCAATTCATGATGAGCCCACCAACTTCCTGGCAAGATGCCTACGGTTAAAAACCACCGACATGTCAGGATCCAAATTCGAATTTGTTCCCGGTCCTTCTTCGGGTCAGAGACCACTGTGTTCGCGCCGGCGGGACAGAGAGGCGAAGTAGCGGTATCTTTCCTTCCATTGCGAACGACACGCTTCGCCTGCTCCCTCCCCGTGTCCATCAGCGCTCCTGTCCAGAGCGGAGAGAGGGCGAGGAAGCGCCGCCGGAGCAGCATGAGCAGGCTTCTATTGCTACGCAACAATAGAAATCTGGGATGGCATTTCGCGTCTGTGAGGGTAAAGAGCTCGCTCGTTACACGGGCTCCGACGCATCCGGCAGAGCGAAGCGTTCTATTCCTTTCCTTCTGCATTGGCGAGTAGAGTGCTACAATCCCGTTCATCATTTTGGATCTACATAAGCCAAAGCCCATAGCACTGGCGACGTCTCCGGCATAAATGCGAGGAGGATGTATAGCTAATATGGGATCTTGCGGAACAGGATTTGATTCTGCAAGCGGTTCAGTACGAACGAATGAATTTCGAACAAAAGGATTGGAACTCGCCGATAGGGAAAGAGGGAAAAACAAAGCAATGCCAACAGAGTCAATCCGCTGTTCATCGATGGGCGAAGCTCTATCTTTTGCATCTCGTGCCAAGTGCAGTGCTATGGGCTTTTTTCTGCTACGCGCTCGTTCTCGCGAACCTTTGTTTCGGGAGCGCCTAGCGCCGAGAGAAGCAAAGCTCATTTTCCTCCCTCTGCCTATGAAAATGAAGTAGTCAAGCAGCGCATAAGAAAGAGAAAGGGCGGGTTTACGTTTCCTGTGAAAAGTCCGGCCCGTTCGCGAAGGAACAAAGGTTCGTGGAACGGTGTACAATCGGGGCGCAGCCCCACTTTGTTGTTCGTAACGGGGGAGAGATAGAATGGAGTTCTTCACGAAGCTCGAGACGAAGGAGCAAAAAGCAGTTTCCCTACGGCCTCCTCGTTCTGATACATTATGGCTCCGGGGTTGGACCCGGTAACGAAAGGGGAATCCGTAAAAACTTGGGATCCGACACCGTGGTGGAATACTACCCTCATGATTAGACCATGTCCCTGAGATTTGATAAAGCGAAGGTGCATTAGCATTGGAGTTGGTGAATACGTTGTAATTGGGAAAGTTAGAAGGAGTATGACGGAACGAAGGACCAAGGAGAGAAAGAAGAGTGCACAAAAAGTAAGGTGAAGCACCAGACGCAGGTGGTTTTTTCTTGTCGTGAGTGAATGCAACGGAAAGACCCGGAAATAACAGATAATGGCACAATTCATTTATTGACATTCCGTCCGTGTTCCCCAATTTCGTTGTTATTCCCATCATCCTCTGTGGGTCACCACAGGATGATTCACAATCGAGGTTACGGGATTCGGACCTATGGCCCCCCACAAATGGCACCCCCGCCCACAAGTGCCCCCCTTCGGCTCTGTACCCTGCGCTACCTCTGGCGAGCGCCTTGTCTCACCCAAAAAGCTAATGCTCCCCTCCCCGGTTGTGCCATTACCAATCGCACGGCCAGCCAGGCGCCCCCAACCTAATAAGAACGATTATCTGCCGAACAAGGACCAGCCAACGAACCACGATCCCGTCCGACGACCATAAATGAGATTGCTCGGGGATGATTGATATAGAAGATCTGGTTGAGTGGTAGAGGAATATATAGGAATCGATAGTCGTTGTCTGGACATACTCTTTTTTGTTCCTATAGGGAAGAGGAGAGATCAACGACGGAGCTACTATAGCGATATAGACCGGAGATCGTTTCACTTACTCTGGACCAATATATATATATATATGTGATTCTGGTCAATCATCATAAGGCTGGACATGCATGTAGGTATTGCAGAATTCGATGACCAACAAGACTTTATCCCATACATAATAGGCATATTTCTCATAGAGCCTTTATGGATGGTTCGCTTCATTATCACGAGTAGCGAAGAAGGAAGGGGATTGGGTTGCATCCATTGCATAGATAGGGCAGGCACTCACTATAGATCGATCGTAGTTGCACAAATTCCCTCACATTTTGTGAAGTGGGACGGTTCTTCTCTTCAGTTCCCCTTTCCTACTACTCCTTCTATTCCAATAAAGGGTGGTTCGTTCCGTGGCGAAGAATGGAAATTCCCAGACAGCTGCTGGTTATCGGTCAGTAGGTGTTACGCTGGCGGCCAGGCCTTCCTTATTTTCTTGCCCTCCCTCTCATTTTGATTTGAATTTAGGGGAAGCCTTCCTGCCTGATAGAAGTACCCATCTATATGAGAAGGATCTCTGTATTTTATTATTCGAAGAAAGGGGTAGTCCTTGCCCTCAGAAGCGCAAGCCCTCCGGACCTTGGTTTACTTATTTTGTGGCCCCTCTAAATAAGTCACCCCCCAAAGCAATAAATTCCTCTCCTTATCAGTCGAGCCCCCTGTCGGGTCCTCTCCCGCTGGTCGAGCCCTGCCGGGGGCATCCTCTCCTTATCAGTCGAGTCATGCTTACGCATCCTCTCCCGTTGGTCGAGCCACATCCTCTCCCTTTGGTCGAGCCTGCTTGCGCATCCTCGCCCCACTTGATTAGGACGAGCAATTCTTCCTCTGGTCTTTAGAGCGACTCCGTTTCTCTCCGTTCGTCAATTCAGAGTCTATTTCAATACTTACCAAGCCAAGTAGGTCAATACGGGGGACCTTTATGGCGGTTGGCCTAACTCGGGTAAAAGACAAATAGCAGGGTGAGTAAGCGAACTCTCGACCGGCCCCCCATCAAATAAGTCAATAGGGGTTTTTTCCTTTATAAGGATAGGGTAATAGCAGGGTGAATTAGGCCCTCCATAAGACAAGGCCTTCTAGCTATAAGTCTTGATCTTGGGAAGTTCGCTAGAGGTAAATCCACAACCCGGGTGAAAATGTGAAGGGTTGATCGGGCCTTTACCGGTTGGTCAAGGCCTTACCTTCTAGCTGGTAAGTGAGAGCTTCAGGACCTTCTGTCTGTTCGCGTCGTAGCTCAGGGAAGGTACCTGAGCTCTGCGCCTGAACCTGAGCCGGGTGGGTTATTGCGTCCTTTCTATAGTCACGGCATGATAGGGATCTCATTCAAGCGCTGGCTATCCCCTTACTTACCTTCTAGCTCAGGTAATATAAGGACCTTCCCTTCTATTTTTCACCCCTTCAGGAACTTTAGTTGCTCGACTGATAAGGACCTTTAGGTGCTCGACCATAAGGGAGAGGAGAGGATGCGCAAGCAGGCTCTCAATCTAGCCCCCCCACCCAATAAGTAAATTGAACCTTATTCTTTTTTCATAGAATGGAATTGATAGGGGTTTACTTGGCCAACCAAGAAGGGCAGGCCCTTTCATAAATAAAGGCCAAAAGAAATAAGGTCCGGAGGGCTTGCGCTTCTGAGGGCAAGGAAAAAGGCCTGCCTCCCCGGTCATTACCGTTCATCACTTTACCACTTGATGGACAAGCCGCCCTTATCTCCTTGGCGTTCGAACTGATTGATTTACAGAAATAATACGCCACACAGCCAGCCCCCCCCCCTTCTGCTATATGGATGGATTTCTCTTTCATTGATGGCCCATCAAGACAAGAAGTGTTTGCGCCTTATCTGTTCCCTATTTCTTTCCTCCCCTATCGCCAGCTTTTTGTCTCGTCCCCTACCTATTCGTTTCGTTTGCCCTTTTCGTTTCCCTCATCTAATTCCGCTTTCGATACAATGAATTAGAGACTTGAAATGCCATTACTTATTCTAAGTAAGGAGGAGGGTGGACGGACAGCAAGGGACATTATTATTTCACCGTAAGTACTTGACGCTCAGGCGAGAGGTTGTATACTTGGCTGGACGATCAATGGTGGCTGCTATAAGCAGCTAATGTCCCGTACTACACAGTAATGATGAAGATCCCTCTTCTCACCGAGAATGCCGGGGATGCAGATTCGAAGAACTAAAGAAAGGTTTCCTGGCCGATCGATCTACCTACCATTTGATTTGATCCCGTCTCGGGCGGGGGAAAGAAGGAGCAGGCGCACCCTGCAGAAACCTCGCTTTTGCTCAATTATAAAAAGTACTTATTTCCTCTCCACTATATACTATAGTCGCCTGCTTGCGCTTCCTCTCCCGCTGGTCGAGCGACTACGTTCCTCTATTTTTGGGGCCCTACCCCTTCATAGAGTGTTCGTCCCTACGCTCCTCACCCTCACCCTCTGAATCAGGTGAGCGGCTCCGCCGGGGATTGGGGTGGGTGGGTAAATAGTTTCGGGAAAATAGAGCGAGAAATCGATGGCGGCCCGTTGGTCGAGCCATGCGTTAGCACCCTCTCCTTAGCAGTCGAGTGTGCTAACGCACCCTCACCCATATGATGGATGAGCGAGAAATCCCTCACCATATGAATAGTGAGTGACTCCGTCCCTTTGGTCGATCGCCCAAAGGCGATCCTCACCCTCTCTATGGTCGGGTGAGTGGGCTTCTCGCTCCTCACCCTTATTTTTTCGCTCTGCTCAGGTAAGGCCAAGGAATTTCTTGCTTGCTCGACCCAATCAAAGTGGGGCAAGGATGCGTAAGCACGCTCGACTGTCAAGGAGAGGGACGGAGTCACTCACTCATTCATATGCCCACCACCCAATAAGCATCAAGGACCTTTAGGTGCTCGACTGGTAAGGAGAGGTACGTTAGTGACTCGACCAACGGGAGAGGTACGTTAGTGACTCGACTGATAAGGAGAGGTACGTTAGTGACTCGACCAGCGGGAGAGGTACGTTAGTGACTCGACTGATAAGGAGAGGTACGTTAGTGACTCGACCAACGGGAGAGGTACGTTAGTGACTCGACTGATAAGGAGAGGTACGTTAGTGACTCGACCAACGGGAGAGGAACGCACGCTCTCGGCCGCCATCGTTTGAACGCTCACTCATCATATGGGTGAGGGCCCCGGAGCGAAGCCGCTTGTCCGCATCGGGCAAGGTCCTGAAAGGACCTTTGATGAGGATTTGTAGCATCATTCGGGTAAATACAAATTGAGATTGTAGAAACATGAGCTTGTGATATAGCAACACCTAATTCCGAACCGGTCGGTGCAAAAACTATTGATAGAGGACCCGGATCTCCTATGGAATACATAATATTATTCATACATGGCATAGTCCGAGCGAACCCACTTGGGATCTTTACTGAACTATGACCAGCCATCATATTAGCGGATAAACGTATTCCTAAGCTTGATGCGCGGAAACAATGAGGGATTAGCTCAAGGAGTACTAAGAAAGGTGCTAACGGCAGTGGTACTCCTGCGGGTGATGAGAAGCTGGAAAAATGAAGCCCATTTATTTGAGATCCCACTATAGTAATTCCAATAGAAATCGAAAATGGGAGACCCGAAGTAATTATAAAATGACTTGTCACTGTGGAGCTATATGGTATCATACCCTGGGGATTACGAAATGACGAAGAAGTAAGAGTGACCGAGATGCGAGGGGAAGACTTTTGCTTAACATTTCCGGAAAGACCACCTATTTGTTCGTTCACCAGGTTCGGCACGAAATCATGAATAAGCTCTACCGAGGATTGCCGAGCATTTGGTACTGAGTTTCCCCCTCCGTTCTTAGTAACGAAATGAACCAAGAGCAAGACTGAACTGATAGTTAGCGGCATGGACAAAGATGGATTTGTGAATGGGAAATACAAGTTTCCTATATTCATAGGAATCAATGGGATAATGGCAGATTGCTCAAGTGGGCTGTTTGGCGTAATAAAGACTTTTATTTCATCTCCTTCCTGTACTTCTTGCTCCCGAGCGAGATAGATCGAAAGACTTTTCTTTGCTCGCTCCTTTTTCTTTCATAGCTAGCAATAATGGCGAAAATGGACAAAAGCATGGGAGTTAGCGATCAATAGGTAAGTTCAAGAAAACGGCCTTTATGTAATATAGAAAGATTTTCCTATCCTATTAGTATTGCGGGATCAGAAGAGTTAGACAAGCTCATGAGAGCTTGCGTAACGAATTCGCACTCCTCGGGCTTTTTGACCCCCGGCCATGAGTTGCTCAACGCTTCTGAGCAAAGCTGCTTCATTCCGTTCCGCTTGCCCGGAATGGGAGATTCTCCTCTCCCTTATGGTCGAGCCCCTGCCGGTCCTCGAGTCAACTATTTTTAGCTCCGCGGATGGCGGCGAGCCCCCGTCAATAGGGGGCTTTTTCAGATCCAGGTAAATGGGGGGGATGATCCAGAGGGGGATTATGAATATAAATGCCTGAATATCTTCCCGGAGCAGCCCCCCCCCCTACCGACGAATCTGGAAGAGGGGCCGGCCCCGTAGTTGCCGTCTCTCTCTCGGGAAGATATATGAGCGGCTCCAAGGACCCGAAGGTGTCCGAGGATATCTCCAAACCAGATACGGGGGGTTGGCATAGAGCCAACCGGAAGCCCACGCCGTTTCCAAGGATCTGAAAGATAACCCAGGTGATGAATAACTTCAATAATCAATCCAAAAAATTGGGATTTCCTCTCCTCTTCAATTTACTTATTTGGTGGGGGGGCTTATGGTCGAGCACCTAAAGGTCCTCTCCTTAACAGTCGAGCCTGCTTTCGCATCCTTATCAGTCGAGCCCCCTAAAGGGTCCTTATCAGTCGAGCGATTTCATTCCTCTCCCGGGGGTCGAGCAACTTCATTTCCTCTCCTCTCCTCTCGATGGCGGCCTTATCAGTCGAGCACCTAAAGGTCCTCTTCAATTTACTTATTTGGTGTCAAATAAGTAACCAAAGAGCACCTAAAGGTTCAATTGACTTATCCCCTCTCAAATAAGTAACTAAAAGGCGGTGGTCGAGCCTGCTTGCGCATCCTCTCCCTATGGTCGAGCGCCTCCGGACCTTAACAGTCGAGCCTGCTTACGCATCCTCTCCTCTCCCTTATGGTCGAGCACCTAAAGGTCCTTATCAGTCGAGCACCTAAAGGTTCAATTTACTTATTGGGCTCTCAAATAAGTAACCAAAGAGCGCCTCCGGACCTTATGGTCGAGCACCTAAAGGTCCTCTCCTCTCCTCTCCCTTATGGTCGAGCACCTAAAGGTCCTTATCAGTCGAGCCCTGTCGGACCTCTCCCTTTTGGTCGAGCACCTAAAGGTCCTCTCCTTAACAGTCGAGCCTGCTTGCGCATCCTCTCCCTATGGTCGAGCGCCTCCGGACCTTAACAGTCGAGCCTGCTTGCGCATCCTCTCGATGGCGGCCTTATCAGTCGAGCACCTAAAGGTCCTATGGTCGAGCGCCTCCGGACCTTATCAGTCGAGCCCCCTAAAGGGTCCTTAGCAGTCGAGCCCCTGCCGGTCCTCACCCATCGGAATGAGTGAGTCGATGGCGGCCTTATAGTCGAGCGTTCGTTCCTCTCCTGTTAGTCGAGTCACTTAACGTACCTCACCCTACCGGGCCTCTCCTTAGCAGTCGAGTGTGCCTTCCTTGATGCTTATTGGGTGGTGGGCATCGGAATGAGTGAGTGACTTCGTCCCTAAAGGAGATATTGAAAGGCCTTATGCCATGTAGCGTATATAATAGATCTTTTTTCTGATGATATTATATACGCTACATGCCTTGAAATCTCGACCCACAAGGTCCGGAGGGCTTGCGCTTCTGAGGGCAAGGTGCCGCTTGACCGTAAGGGAGATGACAGTGAGATTGCCCTCTCCCTTATGGTCGAGCCTGCTTACGCATCCTCTACCGCCCTAGAGATTTCCCGGGCTCAGGGATAGGAGGATGGCCGGCCCTTGATCTTATATATGTTAACATCTATTTTCATTGATTCATTTTGGTCAGCCTTGACCTAACCAACTACCTGATACTCTCTGTCTTTCATTTGAAGAGGGATTTGAATCGCCTGATACGTTCGAATAATCGACGAAGGAGAAGGAAGGATGGCTCACCCATAAAGAAAAAAAGCGTAATGACATATATAGATAGAATGACCAATCACCATCTATCCATCTATGGCTTTTTAGTCGATAAATCCTCTCCTCTCGATGGCGGCCTTATCAGTCGAGCACCTAAAGGTGATGGCGGCCTTAACAGTCGAGCCTGCTTACGCATCCTTATGGTCGAGCACCTAAAGGTCCTTAACAGTCGAGCCCCTACCGGTCCTCACCATCGGAATGGTGAGCCCCTACCGGTCCTCTCCTTAACAGTCGAGCCCCTACCGGTCCTCCATCTCCTATTTGAGGAGCTTGGGCCTAGCTTAATCGGGGGAACTGGGCGCGGTACATTCCAGCCAGGATGTGGGATGCGCAAATCTGTTACGAAAC
>Ga0181465_100482_pt1 | contig 16050 bp, 19 predicted proteins | sample InSIn3gowninarea_FD_119076 | JGI IMG/M metagenome (GOLD analysis project Ga0181465, IMG submission 119076) | Clean room microbial communities from NASA Spacecraft Assembly Facility at Jet Propulsion Laboratory, Pasadena, California, USA -... ... | reverse complement strand
TCATAAATAGGCAAAATGAGATTGAGTATATTCTATTATTGATCGAAAATATTATTTAAAACATAACAATAAGCATTTTCCATGGGTTTGTCTTAGTTAGATATTGAACTTTTTTTGACAAATCAAATAAGAAAAACATGATACTCTACGAAGATTTGACGGATAATAAGGTGGAAAGTACAATAACATTTTCTTGTGCCAACATAGTTTATCAAACAACATGAGGCAAAAATTATTGCAAATTGTAATGTTTCTATTAGAAAATTTGAAATAATTCCAAAGCCAAAATACGATAGTGGTGACTGTGAGAAAACTATTTGTATAAATAACTTTAGCATTGTAGAAAACATTTCTCTTATTTCCGTAGGTTTCCAATTCTTTCCAAATATGATGATTTCCAATATGTCTCATACTCAAGATCCATTTCCAGTTATCACAATTGATTCCATTGAAATTTCAGCAACACAGATAAGAATGCAATGTGTATTAGAAATCAAAGACGAGAATGCAAAATAGGATAGGGAAACAATAAGATTTGATTTGTTAGATCTAAGACTTTTGTGATCCATAATGCTTCAATGCTACAAAGTTATTGTCCATATATTATATGGTTTACATGTATTGTTTTACAATTATTGCATATGTGATAAGTTCAAGTACACGAAAAACTTATTTCATCATATCTTTCAATTCAAAGTAAATTTCAAAAAAATGTTTTATCCATCTTGCAAAATAATGTAGTTGGAAAACAAGAAAGAGTTCTCTGAACTTCACAATCCATGTTCATATGTTCATTGAAAAGAGAAAAGAAAGTTGAAAATATAAGAAAATATAAGAAATGAATATGCATGGTAAACTCTATTTTATATATATATATATATAGATATATATATATAAGGATAAAAAGGAATTTGATTTCAAGTTCTTAAGTCTCGATTTTCTATATCAATTTTATAGCACTTGTAAGGAAAATTTACACCAAAGAGCATATACAAATACATTTGAAACAATATACATGAAATGTGATAGTCCAATTACAACTGCTAGAGCTATGAATGTAACTATGATTTATTGTACCATTTAAAATGAAAACTATGTCTTCATTTATTTCCATAGATTAAATTGTATAATACATGCAAATGAGAGGACTACAATATATTGTGTTTTAAGAGGCATGAAAATGGAGAAAGTATTACTTGATCTATGAAAAGTTTTCGATCAACAATATTGTTTAGACAAATTAGTTGTTATTGATTTGTTGTTTAGTTTCGAGATACATGGAGCATTTATAATAAACCATCAAAATATGATTATATGTATACAATGACAGTTCTCTTTGTTTACATTGTCACAGAATCTACTAATGGTGTAGTTCTCTTTCCTTGCATAGTCAAGTGACCTATTCAAGGTATTATAGTTCTATTTGCTTGCATCGTTAAGTAATCTATTGATGGAATTCCGATAACACTACTAGAAAGGATTACTTATTTCTTGCACTTTAAATTTTAACACTACATTTCACTTATTGCTTGAAGAATTTGAGAATTGCCCAAGAGATTTTCCAGTTTGTTGGATGATTGGGACCTGATTTCATCTTTTGGTTACTTGATCTATGGTTGGTACGGAGTAGGGGAAGTGTTCATATTCCTGAACATTCACATATCCCCAGTCCCAATATTAATATGAAATTTTACTTTCCTCTTGAAGAATTTGACTATTGCTGGAGATTTTTTTTAGTTTTTTGATGATTGGGATATGATTTCATGTTATGGTTATCTGATATATTATTCTCTTTACTTGCATTGTCAAGGAGTCTACTGTTGGTATTCTAGAGGTAGTATTACTCTCAAGTTGTCAAAATCAAGAGGTGTTCTACAGAAAGTGAGGATATATCTCTTGTCGATAACTAGTGAGACTGAATTCCCAATGATTATTGGTGAGGGATGGGGGACTGTTCACATTTTTGTGCTTATGCATATCCGCAAATCTAATCTTAACATCATCTTCTACTTACTGATTCAAGAATTTGAGAATTTCCAAAGAATTTTTTTGGTTCATTAGATAGTTGACATCTTATTTCATATTGTGATTACGTTATCTATAACTATTAACATTGTATAGAAACGCATTTCAATGAATTTGTTTGTTCAAGTTCTATGTTTTGTACTATGCTATTTACTAAGGTTATTTACGATGTTTTGACTGATATGTGTAGCTAACTAATTATTCTATGTCATGTCTTATTTTTTGTAGTGTGATTTATTACATTGTTTTATTGATTTACAAAATTTGCAAATTCTATAAATAGCCAAACACTGTTACAAAATGTATTTCCTTCACACATAGTTCATGTTAGCAAGAAACTATGTGAGGAGTCTTGTATTTAAAGATTTAAAGATGACATGGATCCTTAATACTTGTTTAACATCTCTAAAAAGAAAGAGATGTGTTTAATTATATTTGAAAAGAATCTTTTTACTTTTCAGTTTAACTCAAAGTGTTTGAAATTTCCATGGAGAAATTAGAGCTACCAATGTTACATTGCTATTCCATTTTCAGTTTCCCAAATTTTAAAAACAAAAACATGTAAATAATATATACAGTATGTTGTAGTTAACTATTTTTGAATCTCTAGTTTTACATTTCCAAGGCAGAATAAACAATTTCCAAGCTTTATTCGTGTCAAGTTAACAAATATTCTTTCTTGTTTTGAGACCCTTGCATAGGATACATAATTGTTAACATTGATACATTGTGTGGAGGTGTAAGTGAATGCTTGTTCTTTTAGCCACCCGATCATTTATTCCACTGAACTTTGCAGAATGGGCTCCCCCCCCCCTCCTACCTTTCGAGTATTTATGTTTGTACTCTGTTATTTACTAACATTATTTACTATATTTTGATTGTAATGTGTAGCTAATTCATTATATTATGTCATGTCTGCTTTTTTGCAATGTGATTTCTTACATTGTTCTATTGATTTATCAAATATGAAAATCCTATAATTAGTCAAACAATATTATAAAACAAATTTATGCTTGTTTGCAATTATACAATTTGATTAGATTAAAAATCAAAAGCAACACTTTCACACATAACATTTACATTATTGGAATGATCCATTTTGGCATAATTTAAAAAATTTATGTTCCATGAACATGATCAGAGTATGAGCCTTCTATTGTCATACTAATATTGTAGATGCCATGTGTTTTGTATTGTTGTGTCATGTATGGCTGAGTGTGAGTGAATGCATTGATGAGATGTTACTAGTTAGAAAATGTGAGAGTACATTGATATTGATGTGAATGTGCCCCTTTTAGAGTTGACATTTAGGTCCATTGTTGAGCCAAAGAGAAAGAGAGAGAGAGTGTTGACTATGTGTGGAATATTGTTTGCTAAGATCATTTTTATTATTATTATTCCTAACCTGGTGGTTTGTGGTCTATTCATATCTTTGAGGTGATATCATTATGGGATGGTGTTTGTAGAAGCATATGATGAAACGTTGATGGGTGTCAACAAATATGGCAAGAGAAAATTGATTTTTCCCCAAACTAAGGGAAGGATGTGGATTACCCATGAGAAATTTTCATTTGCAGTTGTGGAATCCTAGATTTATAGTTATAAATTTGCAAAGGTAGCCAAAATTATTAGTTCATTATTAGTGTCTGCAACCCTGTGCATAGAATAGGAAAACCACATTCATTTTCTAGCATATTCACCTATGGCTTTGAATCAATTTGATTCAGTTAACAATTAATTTTCTGATATGGTCACATGGGTGTAAAGGAATATATTCAATGTGATGATTTGGTCCACATCGTTTCAAATTGATTTGGTCATAAGTTAGTATATTCATTTAGATGTTTGGAGGTATGGGTAAATCAAAGTAAACACTCCTACACAATAGACATGGAGTGAATTTAATGTGTTTGATTTTGTATCCATGCTAATCTAGTCTAAAATAATAAGGGCACAATTTATTACAATTAATATGGTTGATCTGGTTCATTGAGTGTCATGGATTTTCTAGAGTTTAAGAGGCTGTGCACTTAGAAGCTCAATATATCGATAGTGTAATGTGGGTGATCCCTTGAATTGAGTGGAAATTAACCAATTATGATGTGTATTGGTTGGATGGCTATGTGATGGGCATTGCCTCAGTTATATAGAGTGATATAGTGGAGTGACCAACATAAGGAGAGACCAATTGATTTGATGGAGAAATCAAGGTGAAGCAAAAGGGTGATGTAGCATTGGTACAAGTTAGTGGTTCACATGGATCATGGTGTGAATGCATGAGGAATTATTATGAGTGAACAAGGATTGATCTAAGCATATGATTGGTATGATATGGAAGTGCAAGACTCATAGACAATGGAAATTATTAAGTAAAGAAGATTTATCTGATGCGATGGAAATTATGGAGTTGAAGGGATAGTATACGATTTCGTTTTAGTAGTGAGATGTATATGTGTTATGTTTGCAATGAATGAGAATCCTGGGAACAATGGAGCAAAAATATGGTAACGCTAATAGACCTTGAAGCCCTGTGCATTGCTATGTCTACCATTGTTGCCAGTGTGGTATACCTGGTGCGATGTGATCTAGTAAATGAGTTGGTAGCATTGGTAGAAGTATTATTGTGGCATAACATATGATTCTGAGGGCATGTGTGAGAGTACGATGAATTTTCACTATATTTCATGTTATCGTGGTATAATAAACATTATAGATCAATATTTGAAGATCAAAGTTAGTGAATAGAGATCAAAACATTGTAGTGTTTCAAATCGTCATTGCGAGTTAACCTTTAGGTTCTATGTCATGGTGATTGATTTAGTGTTTTTGTTGCATATGTTTTTGAAAAAAGCTACCATTAGGGATGTGTTTTGCTAAATTTTCATAAGGGTTTGATGGGACTATGACATGAATTTGGCAGTATGCTAATAATAACTTGTTAAGTATGTAGTTGAAGAAAAATTGTGTTGTTGGGTTAGTAGTTGGGACTGATGATGTAATGAATATTTGACTTTTGTGAGATGCTATTATCAGATTTTGTAACGAGAAATGATATTTATTATTTAGAGCTAAGTACGCTACATACATCTATTTCTTGCGAAGTTCATTTATAATGACATTTTAAGGGTTTATGTTATAGTTGAGAGTGATGGTTGACAGTGTGTTGGCTAAAGGTTATGAGCTTATGAGTTGTTGACTATGTTATATGCATGGTTGATGATTTAGTTCCTGACATATATAGCTTTGTTGAGGTCAGAGGTTGTTCAATTTTTGACTTTATGTTGTTCATTGGACCCATCCTAAAAATGCATGAAATTGTTATCCAAAGTGTTTGTGGAGTTCTGGGCCTCCAACAAGTGGTGTCTTGATAAAACAAGGAGTTGGAGCTAGAAAATTAATTTAGAGGGAGTTGGGGATTCCTAGCTAGCTAGGGCCAAGAAACCAATGTAAAAACATGAAGAATACTCATAAAAGCAGAGAATAAAAAATGTAAAAAATGTATCGTGGTATTTCTCATAGATAGGTTTCCATCGTAATCTTGGTGTCTCCTATGCATTATTATTTTGACGCTTATGTGCTTTCTCTTGTTGCTATTTATACATATTTCGATGAATTATTTAAGAAAGTGAAAAGGTTTAATAATTTTATCACTACTGATTCACCCCCACTCTTAGTAGTGACTAAGATAACAATAGTAGAAAATAGAGAGATGACATTAAACAAAGCCATTGATTTAGCTAAACATATGTGGGATGCAACCATTGAGATGTTAGAAGTATGGAAATTGGGTACATTGGATGTCCTATCTAGCTTTTCCTCCACTAGATCAATACTACATGAGATAGCTAAAATCTCAGCAACAAAAATCACTATGATTGTGAAAATATAAAGTGTAGACAAGGAATGGATTTAACGTTTCATCATCACACTCACCAGGGAGGCATCTAAAATCCATTATTATGTTGTTGGAAAAAATGCCAATGTGCATAAAATTGTAGACTTAATAGTAGGCCAATTTTATACCACCACTAATAAACATAGGAATAAGTAATATTGACAAAACCAAGAGCCTACTTAGGAGTTAACCCTCCATTCATTCATATTTCCAGGAAAAGTACTTGTTGTATTTCATTTCTTAGTAAGAATACCCTAAGATATCTGAAATCCTAAACATACGCATTGCCTAGAAGATGCACTGATAGAAAGCTTCATCAAAGATGTCATATTGTCTTCATGGTTCCTAAGGAATTATTGGCCAAGGGCCATTTTTGTAACTCTATGTGATATATGTAGAAAATGTGTTCCTTCATAAAGTAGAGGAGAGGGAGAAGGAAAAGAAAATGGAAGAGAATTATAAAGATTTAATGCCTCTTTAGGAGGTCCTACTCTGCAATATTTTGTAAATGAAGGTCTTTATGCTAATTAATACAAATTTTATCTGTGAGATATATGTATAATCCTTGTTTGGTAAATTCTTTGCATTAAATTGAAATCAATTCAAGAAAAAAAGAAATCTCATTTATAGTTAACTAAACGTGGATAGAACTAACTTTCTACTTGTTTTTCTTCCTTCTTTTGTGTTTCTTTGCTTTGCCTTGTGTGATATTTGCTTCTATAATAGTTATCATCACCATCTCTACTTATTCATTCATGTTACTGTCACATCACTTGAATCCAATATTTTTTTCATGTTCAAAAATAATGGATTAAAATCACTGCTTAAAAGGAAATTATAATTAATACTAAGTAAGAACTAGCTCATGAAGAAAGAACGAGATAGCGCAAATTCATTTCTAGTGTAAATTATAATATCAAATCCATAGTTTCCAAATAGAATTTGATTTCTATGCATACACTATAAGAAAAAGGGTCATTCGTGAGGGTCATGTCTGTGACGGACCTTTAAGGTCCATCACCAATGTCGCATATGGTGATAGTCTTTAAAAACGTGTTTGTTGTAGGTGTATATAGTGATGGTCCTTTAAGGTTTGTCACCAAAACCCTTTTCAATGACACTTTTGATGAGGATCATTAAAGGCCTGTCACTAATTCTCTCTTTGGTGACACTTTTGGTGAGGTTCATTAAAGGCCCATCACTAATTCTCTTTTTGATGACACTTCTAGTGACGATCTTTTATTGACCCTCACCAATGCTCTTTTTGGTTACTTTTGGTGACGGTCAAAAAATATTCGTCATCATTGATCATTCCAATGAGTTTTTGATGACACTTCATTCCTATGAAAGACCTTTAAGGTCCATCACCAATTTTGCATATGGTGAAGGTCTTTAAAAAAATGTTGTTGTAAGTGTATATAGTGATGCTACTTTAAGGTTTGTGACCAAAGACATTTTTAATGACACTTTTGGTGAGTGTTATCAAAGGCTCGTCACTAATTCTCTCTTTGGTGACACTTTTGGTGAGGGTTGTTAAAGGACCTCACTAACTCTCTCTTTGGTTACACTTCTAGTGATGATCTTTTATTGACCCTCACCAATGCTCTTTTTGGTCACTTTTGGTGACGGTAAAAAAATGTCCATCATCATTGATCATTCCAATGAGTTTTCGATGACATTATGTACCTGTTACTATATTTTTTGTCAAAAGATAATGATTTAAGACCATTGTTGTGGAGTCTTTTTCATTATCTGTCCAAGGTCCTAGTGATTATAGTCAGTCAATTTGTTAAGAAGTAATTAGTGTGTATCATTTCCCTCAAGTCATAAGAATGTAGCTTTCCTATAAGTCAACACATGATTCATCTCTATTAGCTTTATTATCTATCAAATTTCCTTTAAATAAAGTTCCACTAGTGTCTATAGGAACTATGTTATTTAATACATAATCAAACTCTGTCTTTTCTATTAATGAGAGAGACCTAGCACTCCTCAACACCCATGGCACACATTAACATGCTTTAGAATAGTACACTAACATTCCTTGGCACCTCGCATGTCTTGGAACATCTTTGTACCTGGAACATATTTGTAACTAGAACATCTTGCCATGAGTAGGATGCCCAAGCACATGTTGGCATGCCCTAGCATAGCATAGCACTCCCCTATTATGTGTTGGCATGCCCTGTAGTCCCTAGCATGCCCTGTAACACCTTCGCATAATATTGCATTGACAAACATTAGCATTGGGCACACATTGGAACTTGGTATGTATTGGAACATATTATTAGTGTGCCTAGCATGCCCCTTTTGAAAAATATAAAGTCCTGACTTATTAACCCTCTTATGTGTTCATTTCCTTACATTTTACCTTGGTTATTCCTTTCATTTCCTTGAAACTCCTTGACGCATATTGGCATACTCTGGCACCTTGCACATCCTAGCATGTCTTATCACCTGGCATGCCTTGGCACTATTTGGCACATGTTAGCACACCATGGAACTACCTAGCACACTCTAGCACTTCTTGACATGCCATGATATTCCCTGGCATGCCTTGCCCATTCTTATCATACATTGTCCCTCCCTTCTTGGCATGACAACTAGCACTCATTGACATTCCCCAACACACCCTCCTATTCATTCACTTCCATGCACTTTGACCTGGTGCTCCCTTGTGTTTTCCTAGTACTCTCTAACAATCCTCAGCATGCATTGCACTCTCTAGCACACCTTAGAATTCTTTGATATGCTTTGCCACTTCATAGCATGCGTCACACTCCCTAACACACATTGGCACTTGGCACATGTTGGCATTTGGCAAGTCTTACCACGTTTGGCATGCATTGAGATGACTTGGTATGCCTTTCCATCGTTTAATATTAGAGTTATCTGAGATCAATTATTGGAAACTATATGAGAAGAAATGGAGGAATATTTGGTACTTACAATGCATTAACATTTGGAACTTGGCACATATTGGCACCTAGTTTTGGTGTGCCTAGCATGCCCCTCATGAAAAAGGTAAATTGATGACTTATTAAACCTAATATGTGATCATTTCCTTGTAGTTTAACTTGTTCCTCCATTTTGTTGCCTTGACAGTCCCTGACATACATTGTCACACCCTTGTACATCTTGGCATCCCTTAGCACTTGGTACATCTTAGCTTGTTTGACATGTCTTTGTACTATCTGGCACATGTTAGCATGCCATATAATTCCCTAACACACCTTAGTAGTCATGACCTCACAACTAGAATTACCTTTTTCCATGACTTGGGAACCTTACATTCACTAGAACACCTTGGCACTCCCTAGTTGTCATGCCCTCTGTTATCCTCCACAATGTCCCAGGCGGAAGAGGAGATCGACGGATGTAACCACAGACCAAGATTTTAGTTTGGTAGCTAGACCTAACAGACTAGAGAGGGATATTTCCATGAAATCACAGCCAAGAGATGACTGGAATGTAAAGCATTTTAGGCTAGATAGCTAGGCTCAGGTGGGGTTTGGAAAATTTAGGGTTTTATTGCTGGATAAGGGAGAAAAGCCAAGTAGCTAGGTCAAAGGATCAAAAGGTTATAGAAGCAAAGATATAAAGGACCAAGGTAGCATTACTTTTGTGATGGAACTTAGGTTTTGTTGGTGTAGTGTAGTGTTTAGAAGAAGCAAAGTTCTTAATGAGCATGAAACATGAATTCATTAAGCAAGAAAGAAAGTAACACATAATGATTTTTCCATCAAAATAGAGCTTTATGCAAAGAATTATGTTTATAAAGTGTAAGGAAAACCATTCAAGCATTGATGAATGGAAAGAGAAGATGAATATATTTCATATAAGGTTATAATAGATAATAATAAAAAACATCACAAATGTACTGCACATGAATTCCTAGATAATAGTTGCAAACTGTGTCATTTGATTTCCAGAAAATGTCCAACTGCAAGCTACAATTGTTCTCTCCTCTAAAATCCAACTTGTTCTATCACTGAGAAACTGATACATAAAGACCAACTCAGCATCTCCCCACTCTTAGGGGTCGAATCAATGACTCTAGGAACTATTCCACAAGCTGTTCTAACCAAACCCTAATGTTTATGGAAGCTAAAAACAACTTCTACAATTAACTTTGACTCCAACCTCTCCCATAAATGAGATCAGATTTACATCAAAACAACTTACAAAGAATAACCACCCATTATTTAAATTTATTTTTACCACTCATATTCATCTACTTCACCCTTTTTACTTTTACCAAAGTTGAACTAGGAATTACAAAAAATAACACTGTGAAAATTTTACAAAAATCTCATAAATTTCCAGGTGCACAGCGAGCTGTTGGAGGCCATTTTTTAGTAACCTTTTGAAGTCAAAATCCCTATCTGAAGCCTATTATGGAAATATGGGAGAGTGTATATGTCTTTAGAGTATCTTTGCACTCAAAAGGACCCATTTTTGGCTATGATAGGGCCATTCTCCCAAGGTGTCTCTAGGTGCGCAACGAAATGGGAAAAGAGCGGCACAAAGGTGATTGTTGGTATCTTTTTTGAAATTTTTGAAAAACTGAGCCCCAAAATAGGAAAGTTGGAAAATGGGCTTTGATAGGAGGTCATAATTCATGTTCAACGCACTCCTCATCATGCAAAGAAGCCTCATGATGCGATGGTGATCCTTGTTCTGTTGATGTAGTAGGCTTGTCCCATTCCTCAATTTGAGGACAAAACACAAGCCTTCTACCTCTCTAATATGTCTTGGTCACCTCAGGCCTAGGTGCCTTGGAAACTGCATCATGTTTGCTTGATGAACCCACCTCCATGGGATTTACTGACATTGTTTGGTTCTGGCTTGGTGAAGTCGTTATATGCATTTTCAAGGTTGCCTCAATGAAGGTGTCCCATGTCATGTTCTTCTATGTCAATTGATGGAGTACTATAACCTTTATCAGGCTATGGTGAAATAGGCTGGGATAATTCCCTTTTCCTTTCAATTGCACCCTTTCAGAGTTTTTGGTTAGGCTCCTATACAAGTAGTTGGACAAATTTAGAGACTTGACAGTTGTAAAGTGCATGAGCAGTCTTATGTGGTATTGATATATCCTGGAAAATATACCCTCACATGTGAAGAACTTCATGAAAACCTTCATCAATGGTGCATATCTCTTCAACAAGTATATGAATGGGAAAACATGTGAGTGAGCTCCTTTGAATTGTGATTTCAAGTAGGGTTTGTACTCTTCTAATTCTAGGTTCATGCCTTTGAAACAATTTTCACCATGGTTTGGTATGCATGTAGCTTGAGAGATGGAATCCAATGAAAACATGAAATCAGTCCCCACAATGGTGATCTTGTCTTCCCTCAAGGTGAGGGAAAATATACCTATGAGATTCTCATGGTAACCTACATCCTGCACTCTTTGACAAAACCCTAAACAATTGACATCTTCAAAGCATTTCATGAGAAATAGGTAGGAGGTGATTTCATTGAAATTAGAGGGCTCAAACCTCAATGTATTTCTGGTGGGCTCCAGTATTGCAGCAATAATGCTGCAACTCCTGGGACTCCCTTCTTTACTGTTATCAACCCAGTAGTTCATAACAAACTTGGAAGCAACGATGTTGTATGCACAAGTACTAGCTCTTGCAGCAGCTGTCACTTGGTCAGCTGGCACAAGTTCTCTAGGAGCTTAAGACAACTTCTATGAGCTCTTAGAAGAAGCTTTTCAACTGATGAATGGACTATAACTCAAAGGAGGTTGATCTACTTGCAGAAAGAAACTAGAAAGCTAAAAGAAAACAAAAATCCTAGCAAACCCTAATTTTACCAACTAGCCCTACTGATGCAAGAAAGAGGATGAAAGCTACTGAAAGAGATGCCATTGACTTCTAGGAAGGTAGAATGCATGTGTCTAAGCTACTTCTATAGTAACATCTAAGGAAAAAACATCTTTTTGTATTTTTTAATAAGTTTCCAGAATTATCATGCATGCAATTTAATTGTTTTGACTGCGCAGAGGTGGGTTTGCGAGAGGAAATGCTTGGAGGAAGGTTGGGAATGTTCAGAGAGGGCCTAAGGGGTCCCTAACACCCTTCTAGAGAGTTTCACAGAGTTTTTCTATCAAGAAACCTCATTCATGAGCCTCTACAAGAAGTCTACAGGGGTTCTACAGGATGTTCTGGAATTTCTACAGGATGTCTATAATTTTCTACAGGTTTTTCAGAAATGGGATTTTGGAGGATGGATGGAGAGAGAAAGGTGAAGGAGTGAGTATGGAGGTAGGACAGGGGTGTGAGGAAGTCTAGGACTTGGTGGATGGAGTGGAGGAAAGATGAATATGGCTGGATTTGTTCAAGAAGGAATGAAGCAATGTTGCACAAAAAATAGGGTTATGTGAGCAAGTGTGGAAAACGTGAGGCAAGAATCCGAGTTAAGGGATGGAGAAAATGGGATTGATGGAGTATGGGCAGATAGAGAAGTGGTACAGGTGCTCTGCAAGTTTTTTTTCCAACTGAACCAAAGAAGACTTGTAAAATTAGAGACCTAGTTACGTTGACCTAATCTGATCTAGCTAACAATAAAGAGAATGAACAGAAGTTTTAATTGCAATGAAACCATGTATATTAACTATGAAATGAATCACTCAAGAATCTGTACATGTAACCTACTTCTGCAAATAAAAAATCAAACACTAATGATTGCATGGCAAAGCAAAGTCAGTGTTTTTGTTGGCAGCAAGGTCACCTTGATCCCAACTCCTAATCCCACTGAGGGAGAGGTGAAATCAGAGGTGCTTGATGGCCCTTTTCTAAAGCTTGTCCCTGTTAATAACCTACCAACTCAATCTGAACATCAAAACTATTTCTAATCATTGATAGTGACTTAGTTAATCGACAATATTGTAATCTACGTAACGGAAATGATTTTGCAAAGACATAAAGAACAAATAACAATACATAAAGGAGGCCTTGGCACTTGGGTTGGACCCAACCCCAAGAGCTGCAGGCTCCTATAAAAAACTCAGATCTGGTGCCTAGTAAAACTACTTCTCATTACTCAAAAATAATCATCACAAGAAAGTTATACAGAAGTAGCTACAAGAAAACGAGCTCAGAAAATGACATCCCTATAGCGCAAATACCAACAGTTCCAAAAGTAAACTACGAAGGCTGAGGCCTTCCTATTTATACAATACGAGGGGCCTAGCATCCCTCCTTCATTCAAGGGACTCGGCTGTTCCAACTACCAGTAAATAGTCACTCTTCCCAAAGCTACTCGGTTTCCTTTAGGATTTGTTTTGGTGGCCTGTTAAGCTCGGAGTTGAGTGTGGAGATTTCGAGGAAGTGCCATTTAATGCCAGAGACGACCTCCCTACAAATCCTCACCTCAAGCTTGGCTGTCACCTAGCCCATAATTGCTTGGTTTTGCTCCAAAATTTGTCCAAAAAACTTGAAATAACCATGTATTAGCCTCCTTGGTAAAGTGACCACCCTTATTTGTTCAAATAACATAAACATACTTAAAAACATGCATAATCTATGAAAAATGGTGGATTGATCAAGAACAATTAGGAAAAATGAGCCCAATAAGTTACCCAATTCAAGGCTCATCATCACCCCCCTGCTAAATGGGTTGCTCACCCTCTGAGCAACTAGTCCAGCTCATCATCCTTTATGGCTTTGACCACCTCCCTCACGTCCTAGGCCTCCACGGTGATATCCTCTTCCCAATCATGGAATCCTGCTTTCCTTTCCACTTCCTCCCACTATCTACCTTCCTCCTCTTCCTTAACTCCTTCTAGTAATCCCAAAAGCAAACGAGGACTCAATTTTAGGCCAATCCAATTGGCCTGCAGATTCTGCATCAACTGTTTGTAGAGAGGTACCCTTGCTAAGGCCTCCCTCATCTTGGTGGGAGAGCGGAATTCCTTTATCTTCAAGCTGTGAGGCAGTGTGTTCCACTGCCTTGTGCAGGCATGCAGGTAGTTTTCTCCCAACAGTCTCTCCATGTCCTCAAAGTGGGCAATAGCTTGAGCATGTTGCTCAATGTATTCTGGTAAATCCTGAGGACTGTTGGCCTAGTGCTAGTGGGTGGTTATTACTACTGAGGGGTCATCCGACTCTACTCTAATCATTAGTGGCTCACTGAGTTCTCTGCCTATGATACTGCGGACCTCTGCTGCTCTCTTTTCCTCATGATTCATCCAAGAGGCCATGGCCATAAGTTGGACATCTCCTATCACAGTGTTGGGATCCCATGCATTCATGTTCATAAGGGCGAAGTTGTGCAAGTAAAACTCTGATAATTTGTCCCTGTCCTCCGATGAACTACTGCCATATAGAGCTGCAAATTGATGATAATTTTGAAATGGGGTGATGCCCCTTTGGGCCAAGGTGTTGATTTGAAATTGTAACCACTGATCCTTAAGGTATAGGGCATATGATTTGGCAGGCTGCCTACACTATAGAGCTTCCATTGCCCAGCTGGCCATGCAAGCCAGTTGGGCCTCCTTTTCTTGTACCTATTGTTTCAGAGACTGTATCTCCAGGCCTGCTTGAAATTATTTCTCTTGTAGCTGTCTATTCAGTGTCTCAATTTTAGCCTGCATCCCTTCCCTTCTTTGTTGTTCATCAGGGGTATCTTTGTCTATTGTGGGCTCCTCCTGTTGTTGTTGTTCTCCCAAGATGTGAGGCCTATCTTCCTTCTTCTATCCTTGTAACTGTAGCTGCTGTTTAAGCAGCTCATTTTCTTCCTGTAGCTTGACCTGCTGGCTGCTCTCCACATGTCGTACCATAGCCAATTCCCTTCTTGCCTCTTTGAGTTGTTCCTCCAGAGGACCTATATCTACCACACTCTTGGACTTAGCAATCTTCATCCAAGTATGGGTCCTCACTCTCTGTTCTTCTAATGCAAGGAAAAGTGGCACTGTGAATTTTTGGGGAATGATCTTTCTGACCTCCAAGAAGTTATAGTAGGAGCCCAAACTGGACTGGGGGCTAGGTTCCACAATGTTCTCCACCTTTTCTTCCTCTTGTGGTGATTTAGCTGCCTCATCTTCCATTTCTTCGGTCTCCTTTAGCCTAGCTAGTGTTTCCTATAGAACAGTCTCAGCATCCTGTAGAGAGGCCTTTGTGTCCAACATTTTCATTCTTCTCTCCAAGTGGATGTCTTCGGGCTTCCCCGATCATAAGTGATGGATGCCTTGGAGGGAGACCTCTCCTTTTGTGTAGCTGGGGTGTCTACAATCGTGATTGGTTCTTTTGACGGTGGTTGGGGTCTACCAGTCTTCATCCTCATGCTTCTTCTTGCCTTAAAATACATGGAAGGCTCCCTCTTTCATTTCCCTTTTTTCTTTGGAGATGTGCTCAGGGTAGCCAACACAGCTGCTGCCTCCCTGGCTAAAATCTCAGGCAATTTTTCCTTTTGTTGTCCTGTTTCAAAACTTTGTGTAGAAAGTCTTGTGCTGACTGTTGTCTGGCTTCCTATAGAAATGGTTTTCTGGCTTCCTGTAGGAACTGTCTTCACTGTTTTGGTTTGCTTGGCTAGGGGTGCCTTCCCTTTTAATTTTGCTATGGTTGCCTTGGGTGTGTCCTCACTTTCTTGGACTTTTTCAGTCCTCTCTGCCCTGATTTGCAATCGTTTCACCCTTGGTGTTTGTGCCTTTCTTCCACCCACAGTTTTAGGCTCAGCGGCTTGGCCTTTCCCTCTTGTTCTTTCTGTGGTGGTCTGTCCTGGGTTTCCTTACCCTTGGCTTTCTCTTCTACCTCAATGTGCTCCCTTTCTTCACTACTGGATGAAGTGAGTTCCTCGGCTAGAATCTAAATATCGTCATTCTTAGGCATATTGCGGAAAATCTCCCAGGAGAGGGGAACAGTGTAGGTATGGAGGGAATCTTCTACTATAAGCTTGATAAGCCCATGATGGGCCATCTAGTTCATGTGTCCCTTCCTTCAATTTTGTGCCACACTCAATTAATGATTGTAGGAGGAAATAAGGGATTCTTAGCTTTTGTTTTGTGGGTAAATCCATCTTATGTCTGAGTTCAGTTAGCAACCGGAAGTGATAACCGTATACAATATTGAAGCACCCCTCACAGGTAATGTATTTCATGATATGAAGGCTGACCTCACTCC
>Ga0181465_100216_pt2 | contig 16096 bp, 13 predicted proteins | sample InSIn3gowninarea_FD_119076 | JGI IMG/M metagenome (GOLD analysis project Ga0181465, IMG submission 119076) | Clean room microbial communities from NASA Spacecraft Assembly Facility at Jet Propulsion Laboratory, Pasadena, California, USA -... ... | reverse complement strand
CAAATCTACCCTCCAAAAACTCAAGCATGGAAAGATAAACTGATAAGTCTTCAAACTGTTCAAACGATGCTTCAACAATCAAATCTTTTCAACGGTGTTACGGCTTATGACATATACAAGTATGATGGACAAAATTGACCTTACACAAACTCATGTAATCTCCCACGTAATTTGTTCTCCCCCTTTTATTTTGTCCGAAATAGATAAGGAGTAGAAACTAAAACATGAAAATGGAGATCGCAAAGATATATCAAATAAGTTCATATAATGATAAACTCTCAGACTCCACAAACTATTTTTGAATATTTTAAATTTTTACAAGTATAATTTGTACAAATACAACACCTCATGGAGAAAATACAAAATAACCGATGAAAATGGAATGTAGGGGTGTGAATATATTCCATAGGTTAATCAACACAAACAATCATATCACATGTGCAAGAAGGATTGAGACACTACTAACGAATGATCTCAAAATATACCTTAGGTGTAAAAATAGTGAACTTGTGTGAAAGTGACTTAACCTAATCAACAAATCAAGATTGTGAATGATTTTTACACCAATGACGCCGAAAACTATGTAATACTTTTCGAGATTTTTATAGTAACTGCAAACCCATTGATATTCGACTATACTCCCTCAAAATCTCACATATATCAATAACACTCACAATTTTGAACAAATTAATGCCCATTTGTAGCGAAGCATCAATGTTCAAAGCAAATGGCCTGACACTTCTGTTCTTATGTGCCATTAATCCTTTTGGATCTTTTATTGCAATTGGTTGCTTTTCACACAAAGTCAACATGTCTTTCGTAGTTCCTTTCCATTATTTAAAATATAGCAATTTATACAAAAAATGATTTTTGTAAAATCCGGGCAATGGTTCTTACATGCACAACTTTTACTATCCCTTTTTTCACATTTGGTTCGTTTTAAAAGCACAATTGAGATGAAAAAATTACAATCAACATGTGATAGGTAAGTGCAACATTCAAATAAGTTCGTGCCAGTGTGCATTAAAGGTAACAAGGGGTCAAATATGCAGTAAGATATCATCAAATCACATCTTAATGACTCCACACATTATAAAGCACTTATATGAAATGTTGTCACGTCGCAAGACACTACAAAATAGTCACGTGGATATGGAACGAATTGGTGACTCAGATATCTTTAATTTTCTTCCATACATGGTGGAAAAAAACACAAAACTCTTTTTTTCTTTTTCAAAAATTTTATAAAATAAAATCTTTTTGTCCTTTTCATTTGTTTTAAAAAATGAAAATCTTTTTGTATTTTTCAAAAATTTTCAAGAAAATCAAAACCTTTTTGTATTTTTCAAAAAATATAGCAAAATGAAAAATATAAGTACAATAATAGTATAGTCTAGCAATAGGCATGTATGAACATGAAAAGCATCCTATGCTAGAAACAAGTCTCAACCTCAATAAAAAATAAAAACATTCAATCTCAATTCAAATATGAATCAATTTCCCTTTCCATCATGGCCTAGACTTCCTCTTGAAGTATAAATCTTCAAGGACAAGAATCCCTCTTGAAGTAGACTTCTTTTTGATAAAAATTCTCCTTTAAGTAAAATTATTTGTAACCTGGAATTCTTCACTTATTGGAACCTCTAGAAATACTCAATTTTGTCTTAGGAAAGATCAAAATGATTAATTGGACTAAGAAGCGTCGTACAACATCAGAAACACCAAAAAAAATCTTCCAAGGGGGTGTCAATTGATTGTCAATAAATCATTGAATGATCGGAGTTTGTCACTCTGGGTGTCGCCCTGGGCATCGATCAAAGGACAATGTCAATGACAACTTCGTTCCAACTTCACAAAGTTCATGCGAAAACACTTCCTCAAAACTTCACCGAAATAAATGAGACTTTGTCCAAGATCATAACCCATGTAAATACATGATTTTAACTAGTAAAAATAATTACATCCTCTCACAAACTCCTCCATTGACATAAAGTAAAACAATAGTTAAAAATAATCTAATTATCATAACCAAATTGAATCAATGAAGAAAATAACTATGGTTAAACCACCGTAGGATCCATTCACAAAAAAATAAATTTTTGTGACCATGATGGAATGGATATACTTTAGAATCAACCATATTAATATAATACTATAAATAAAGATGTACAATCCTACAACATGCAAAAGTAGGGTTTTCATTGTGGACAACATGGATATTTTCAAAATGTGATCAACCTAAATTGAGGCTCTGATACCAATTGTTGGGGATTGGGATTGAGTTTAAACGCGAATTTTTTTTTACCCGAAGAATTTCGATAGATCATACATTAAAACCTAAAAACAAGAGCTTTGTTTAAAATACAATACCTTGCGTCTTGTTGTGATCCGTGTGAGGAAAATATGTTGATGAAGATGATGATATTGATAAGGTATCCAAATATCTTTCTAGAATACTCCAAATGTCCCGAATCTTCTAGTGTCAAATCCGTAAAACTAAGCATTGTGTGTGGGCACTCTTGGAGATGAAACATGGTGAAATATTCTATTATATGATTTACCAAAGCTATTCCTTTTGTGTGGGCACTCTTGGAGATGAAACATGGTTAAATATGATAGAAATCACTTTATCACTCCTTACCCCTTCATAAAAATGTGAATAGTATTTTTCTCTCTCTGTCTAACGCTGTATAATGTATGTCTTACCTAAAGCAATAACTTACACCAATTATACAGGTATAAGTTATGGGCTGAACCTTAATTAGGCTTCCAGAGAGTTTCAATCCCACTACTTGGGAAATGGACTATTATAGGGACCCACGATAAAATACTAAATTAGCTTCGAAATAAATACTCAAAAATCCCAAATGACATCCCCATAATTTATTTCCTTTATTTAGCGCAATTAATTCCTCTAAATAATCGAGACTGCACTCTAATTAGTTATCTCTAAATCATTCAAAATATGTAAGGACATTGTCCGTCACAATTAATTATGTCATATACCGATACAAGTTGCTACAAGTCGTCGAAGGATTGAGAAGCTTACATCTACAAAAGACGAATCCAATTTCAAGAAGACTTCAACATTCAAGCCCAACATGGATGAATTTGGTAAAATGTGTTTAAGTTTCATTTACATTTCACATTAAAAGTGTTGGGATATGTTTTATAAAAGTTAAAACATTTTTTGGAATTCTAATAAATGTTTTTTATTTTTCAAAAATATTTTGTCATAAAAGTTTTGGATAAATATCTCCTAATCCCGTGAATAATTTTAAGGTTTGCGGATTCCAAGTTATTTAAAACTTTAAAAGTCTTTTTAAGGGGATCAATGACTGTCGTTCAAACGATGTCACATCTCGTCCGAACGAGATGGAGGTTCGCTCGAACGACGTCGCATGTCGTTCGAACGAAAGCTGTTTTTAGCTGACACATCACCGCCTTAAATTTTAATATAAATAAGGGTGTCAGGCTTCTGATTTCGTGTGGAGAAATATTGGTTTTCACAGAATACGTTTTCTATTTTTTCTCCAACACATTTGAGGGTTCATAACTTTTGTTTTGCAATTCATAATCCCAATTGCTTTTGTGTGAGTTGTTTTGTGGAACCCAAAAGCATAGTTTTGCTACTGTTCATTCTTTGTGGGGAGATCTCTACAACCGAGAGCTGCGTGCTATTGTGGAGTGTGTCTCTATGAAGTTTATGATTGCGTATCATTGAGGATCTTCTGCGTGTTGATTCTTTGCTGAAGACTGCATGTCCGTTGTGGTATAGCTGCGTGTGAACCATTATTGATTTCTAGCCATTGCTTTGAAGGTTTGACGAAGACACCGTGCGTTACACTTGAGCGAAGTTGTATGTAAGTCAATGGTCTTGTAAACTTGTCAAAGTTCTAGAAATAAAAAGGTTTTGCCTTGCGGGTATTTTTCCTAAAATTTGTGTTGCATCTTTATTTATAATGGTTGACACTTGCACAGACGTAGTTATTTGAGTTTAAGGGATGAATTGATTTAATTCATAAATTGACTCTAATTAAATAAGTTTGTAATTGGAATATGCGCAACTATTTAAATTAGTATCACACGTTGGTCTTTCAAATTTGTATCAGAGCATGTTACGCTAATTTATCGCGTATTCCTATTTTCACAAAAAATTATGTGATATTAATTTTTTGAAAATCCAATTTTTGAAAGTTTTGTCGCAATGTTTCTAAACGAAAACTTATATAGTCGGTTGCCAATTTTTGACGGGTCTAATTATGCTCACTGGAAAGCCCGAATGAAATCCCATTTAAAAGAAATCGATGAGAGAGTTTAGGTCATTTGTGAAAGAGGTTGGAACCCCCCCACTGTCATCGCAAATAATGTCACAAATTTAAAACCTGTGTCAGACTGGACTGAGGATGAGTTTAGGTGGGGCACTTATAATTCATGTGGGCTTAGTGCGATTTTCGGACATGTCACCCCTGACAAGTTCTGACGTATTATGATGTGCACCACGTCTAAAGAAGCGTGGGATGTTTTGCAACTCACCCACGAAGGCACTAACGCTGCCAAAGAGTCTAAAATTAAAAACTTGATCACTCAATTTGAGACCATCACCATGCTAGAGACTGAGTGTTTTGATAACTTTTATGCACGTTTGTCTGACATTGTCAACACTAGTTTTAATCTTAGTGAGTCGATTCCTGATGCACGAGTGGTTAAAAAGATTTTAAGATCGCTGCCTAAACGTTTTATCCCTAAAGTAACTGTTTTGAATACCTTAGGAAATTTGAATCGTCTGAAATTAGAAGAGTTGGTAGGAGACCTACAGACGTACGAGATTGACTTGTTTCCCGACACTGTCAACCCGAAGGATAGAGGGATAACACTTAAAGCCCAATCTAAGAAAAAGAAAGTGAGTTTTTGTGAGTCCAAATCTGAGAACGAGTCTGATTTTGACATGGCCCTGCTTGCAAAGAATTTTAAAAAGTTTCTCCAGTTTTCGAAATAAAATTCTTCCAATAGAAGGTTTTCGGAGAAAAACAAAAAGAAAGACAAGGCCAAAGAAAGCGGTGAGAAAGAGAAAGAGGGTGAAGAAAATTTTGAAAATTTGAAATGTTTTGAGTGTGAGGGGAGATAGCACAAGGCATTTGAGTGTCCCACTAGACTTAGGAGAGAGGGCAAGAAAGTTGCTATGCTAGCGACCCTGGGTGATAGTGAGGAAGATGTGAATGATTCCGAGGATGAGTCTTCACAAGGAAAGTGTATTGCCTTTTTAGCAAGTCACATGAGCACACTCACTCTGTCCCATGACGATGAGGACACTTGTGCATGTGATACCCCCGAGGAGGTTTTGAGTTTTTCTAGCGAGCCTGAGAGCGAGCTCCAGATTGCGTTTCGAGAGTTGGCTGAGACCTTAAAACAAAAAAAATTGAATAACAAGTTGGGTCTCAAGGTGAAAGATTTGAAGAGAGAGATTGAGAGTTTGAAGGAGTTTGAGGCAAAAGCAAGTCAACTCGAGAAAGTGAAGGTTTCTTTGAGTGAGCAGTTGATTGCCTTGAATGGGAAAAGAGTGAGCTTATAGCCTGCGTGTCACAATTAGAGACAGATCTTAAGCACGCTCTTGAGGCTAAAGTCACTTCGGAGAACTCATCTAAGAAGGTGGGAAAGATGGTTTTCAATCCTGTTTTGGGGAGTGGTGAGAGTTTAGGAATAAGTTATGATGGTGTGTACTTCTTTTGTTGCACCCGAGCCGGTTCCTACTTTAGAGTTAGATTCACATGACTCTTGAACCAACCCACCTAGGCGTCCCGTTCATGTTAGGAGAGCACATCCTAGAGTTTTTGAGAGAGGTGTACCTAGGCCGGTTTATGTCTTCTCCCATTGAAAAAAGAGAGGACACCTTAGGGAATTTTGTTTTAAGTTGGGTTATGTGTCACACTTTGATCCACACATATTAGCACACATGCACCCACCCATGATACTTAGCTTGCACATAATGATAGAGATTTTTCACATATTCGAGAGCAAGTAATGTTTTTGGTCAAGACTTCTTGACTTGATCGAGTTGTTTCAAAAGCTGTGACCATCTTTGGGAAACTCCACCGCACTTACTGGATGAGGTCTAGACATATATGCTAGCATAGGGTGATTTACATGATGACACTTTTTCTTATTGCTAGTATGTACTATTTGTTTTATACTTTGTTAGCATGTTTGTTTGCTTTTATATTTTTGGTACTATTTTAGCATTATTTTGGAACTGTTTGCACATTCCAAGAACTATTTTTTTCGAAACTTTCCCACTGGACAAAACTGCATCACATTTTGAACAATCTGGGAAAAGTGTTTTTCTCGTTCGAGCGAAACCCCATCTCGCGCGAAGACTTCTCGCGAGATCCCTTATCGTTCAAATGACATGGAGTCTCATTCGGACGATCCAGGATTTCGTTTGCAGTCCCCTGTTTCTTCTGATTACACTTAGTTGGTACAGCTGGGTTGTTTCTAAACAGTGTTCGAAAAAATACAAAAAGATTTTCTTTTTTAGAAAAATTTGAAAAATCCAAATAGAGTTTTGTATTTTGTTTACACCTTATGTGAATACACTTAGGATGACCAAGTCACAATTTCGTGCCATATCCATGTGACTATTTGATAGTGTTTTGAGAAAATGTGTTGTGTCATTCATGTGCTTTACAAAGTTTGGAGTCTTTGAGATGATATATTGTTGCTTCCTACATGATTGGCTCTAATTGTCCTTTATTGCACACATGAACGGATTTGTGTGACTTTTGTGCTAGTCTATCACATGTTTGTTGAGTGTTTCCATCTATATTCCGTCTATACAACGAACCAAATGCGATAAAACTTGATAAAAAGTAGTGCATGTTATAAACCGTATGTGTGTTTGTGTATTTTATTTTGAAAAACGGTGAAGGGCTACGAAAGGTACTCATTTATCCTTTGCGATTAAGCCACCGTTTAAATGGACCTAAAAAAGTGAGGAATTGAAAATTATCCGGGGTTCGATGAGGTTTAAAAGAGCCCGAAAAAAATTAAAAGGCAATAAAAAGAAAAATTATGCCAAAAATGGGCCAATAGATTTTAGTTTCATCACCTCATAAGAAAAATAAAAATCATTATCTTTTAATGAGGGAGTTTGGATGGAATTTTCAACGGTTTGCACGTCCTTGAAAGTCATGAAAATGCATTACATAGTTTTGGACGTTATTGGTGTGAAAATCATTTATACTTTGATTTTTGGATATGATTAAGATGATGTCATTTAAATTCAACAATTTTACACCAAAGGACTATTTTTGATGTTCATTTGTTAGGAGTACACTTATGCATCGTGAAAATATGATATGATTGAGTTGATTTTCCTATCGAATTTGTTCACACCCATTCATTCCATATCCATGATTTGGTTATCTTAGTATAAATTCATGGTGTGATTTTTGTAACATCAATTTTTGCAATTCTGTATGAAAAATTCAAAAATAGTTTAATTGCTCGGTTTACCGTGACACCCCGAATTGCTTTATGTGATTTATTCTTTTCCTTGTCTATTTCGAACAAATAAAAAGGGGGAGAATGTATTATGATTTTATGGGGGAGTTTAAGTATGGGGGAGATTTGATTATGCTTACATGTTTTATGTTTATCCTTTCAAACTCGATACGTCACGAGGTTCTTGATTTGTCTCATGTGTGTAGGTACGATTGAAGATCCTTATGTTACACACCCTGATGGGAAAAGCTTGGAGTTTTGAAGATTTGATTGTTGAAGCATCGTTTGAACAGTTTGAAGACTTATCAGTTTATCTTTCCATGCTTGAGTTTTTGGGAGGGTAGATTTGTATAGGTCATTTGAGTTTGATAATTCAGATATTTGTATTTTGTACCGGCATAGACATGGGGGAGATTTGTAAGGACATTGTCCGTCACAATTAATTTTGTCATATACCGATACAAGTTTGTATAAGTCGTCAAAGGATTGAGAAGCTTACATCTACAAAAGACGAATCCGAATTTCAAGAAGACTTTAACATTCAAGCCCAACAAGGATGGATTTGGTAAAATGTGTTTAAGTTTCATTTACATTTCACGTTAAAAGTGTTGGGATATGTTTTATAAAAGATAAAATGTTTTTTAGAATTCTAACAAATGGTTTTTATTTTTCAAAAATATTTTATCTTAAAAGTTTTGGATAAATATATCCTGATCCCGTGAAAAGTTTTAAGGTTTGAGAATTCCAAGTTATTTAAAACTTTAAAAGTCTTTTTTAAGGGGATAAGTGATTGTCATTCAAACGACATCACATCTCGTTCGAACGAGATGGAGGTTCGCTCGAACGACGTCGCATGTTGTTCGCACGAGAGCTATTTTTAGCTGACACGTCACTGCCTTAAAGTTTAATATGAATAAAGGTGTCAGGCTTCTGATTTCGTGTGGAGAAATACTGGTTTTCACAGAATACGTTTTCTATTTTTTTCTCTAACACATTTGAGGGCCCACAACTTTTGTTTTGCAATTCACAATCCCAATTGCTTTTGTGTGAGTCGTTTTGTGGAACCCAAAAGCATAGTTTTGCAAGTGTTCTTTCTTTGTGGGGAGATCTCTAAAATTGAGAGCTGCGTGCTATTGTGAAGTGAGTCTCTATGAAGTTTATGGCTGCGTATCATTGAGGATCTTCTGCGTGTTGATTCTTTGCTGAAGACTGCGTGTCTGGACTGCATGTTCGTTGTGGTATAGCTGCATGTGAACCATTGTTTATTTCTAGCCGATGCTTTGAAGGTTTGATGAAGACACCGTGCGTTACATTTGAAGGAAGTTGTATGTAAGTCAATGGTCTTGTAAACTTGTCAAAGTTATAGAAATAAAAGGTTTTGCCCTGCGGGGATTTTTCTTGAAATTTGTGTCGCATCTTTATTTATAATGGTTGACACTTGCACGTACGTAGTTATTTGAGTTTAAGGGATGAATTGATTTAATTCATAAATTGACTCGAATTAAATAAGTTTGTGATTAGAATTTGCGTAACTATTGAAATCAGTATCACACGTAGGTCTTTCAAATAGAAAGGTTGTGTTTGTAAAGTTAAATTGGTATATAATATGATTCCTCACGTTAAGTGTCTGATACCCTCTTGTTCAAATAAATTTTTTGCTAATCGATCTAATCAATTCCTTGATTCTCAGACTTAACTTATTTATTACTTTACCGGATTATAAAATAATCCACTAGCCGAATTTAACTAGTGGAAACAAAACATATAAGTCTATCAAGGGTGAATCACAATTCAAGATACAAAACATATAACTCCATCTCAAGAAAATGCTATATGCTCGTACATGGTTCTTATTGTACGGGCCTAGGTTTAATCTTTATACTTTAGTTCTTGTTTTTTTTAATGCGTGGTTAATACAAAATCCATGGGTATATGGGTTTTCTGCATTTAAATTTCAATACCAAATTGTATTTCCAAATAATTTGTGTCAGTGCCCCAATTGAGATTAATTGTGGATTGAAAAGGCCATATTGTCCACGAGAAATCCTAGTTTTGGCATGTTGTACGGATTCATACTAACATGGTTTTGCAGAGATTCTTATACCCTTTCCATCATGGTCACATATGTTTATTTTGTGTGACTAGACCCTACGGTGAATTATCTGTTGTACTAATTACTCCTAGATTTGATATTGTTATAATAATTAGGTTTTTGGAATTATTTCAATGTCAATGTATTTGGAGGCGTTGGAAGAGGATTGTAATATTTATTTACTGTTAAAATAAAGTATTTCTATGGGTTTAAGTGTTGAGAAAATTTTCATGAAGTTTTGGATGGGCTATGGAGGTTCTTGAAAGGAAAAAATAATAGGAAAAAAATGTTTCCCCTACAGGTCGATCGAATCGATCTGATCAGATGACCGGATTGATTAGATTCATCACGGGGAGAATGGTGTTTTTGCTTGTTGGGGTGTTTATCATTGGTTTCCCACAGTGGTTCTTCCCCAAAATGTTTAAAAAACACGGAGGATCAATTTCCAATAATCAAGATCACCAAGAACTAATGGTTGTGATGAAGTCAACTTCAAGTCACACTCTTGGCCAAACGAAAGTCTTTTATGACAAGGAATCTTGTGCTTTAAGAGTTTTACTTCGAGAAGAAGTTTAGGCTATGATGGAAAGGGACATTTTGTCATTTATTTTTATGCATTTATTTATTCATATTTTCATAAATGTCTCTTTATTATTACGTTGCCTAATTTGGCACGCTAATTGGATTAATTAGGGAAAAACATTTTATGGAAAACATGGATTTAATTTTGAGACGGACCTAGATCATTTTTTTTCTTCTGAAAAATCCGTTTGATTTATGCTTTTCTAAATTCCACTAAATACGGGTAAGTAATTTAATGGTATAAATTAAATTTTAATCTCCGGGTTTTATTTTAACTTTAAGATGGTTTTATTTTTGGAAAAAATAAAATAGTGAGATCGGGTAATTTAATTTATACAAGTAAATTGAAGATTACGAAGGATTTAAATTAGATATTTTATAAGTGGAAGAATAGTTTTTCAAAACCCTTAAGTTTTTAAATACTAAGTGGGAGAGAGGTTTCATATGATCCCCGCGGTCTCCATCGGTATTTTAATTTTGTGATAGGAATAATTCCTCGTGTCATCTTAATCTAGCTACCTTCGGATGGTTTTAATCGCGGAATCGCAAAAATTTTAAAATTCTTAAGTGATAGTTTATTGAAATTAACAATGAGTTAGTGCGGTCCTCTCATCGAGAAAGTTGTACATGGGTGGGTTTAATTTCATTAGGTGAACCGGTAGTATACAGTTAGACACAACTTTTGATATCCTCCCATTGGAGTCACTCTTATTAGGAGTAGGACAAAAAATCATCAGCTATTCATTATGTTGGATAGAACGTTCCTATATTGTCCAAATAGCATAGTGAAAGATAAAAATCTATTTGGTTAATGGTGGTGTGATTTAATCTCCCATCGAAAAATCTCACATCATAAGGGAACTAGGATGTTCGAAGGAATTCATTTTAAAATTAGCGATGTAAGTTGCCACTTTTAATTGAATAATTTTCCTATTTTGATTGAAAAATAATTTCGATTTGATGATTCAAAGATTTTAAAATGAATTCAACATTTTCTCACTAATTATTAATCTTAATGTTTTAACTAGATTAAGTTCCATGGACTCAAAATGTAATTGGACATTGTTTTAACTCAAGGGGATAATAAACTCATCTAACCCATGATTCCTGCTATACATAAGTTTGGTCTCGTCCGGACGGGACCTACTGTGACAACAAGGCCTCTCATGCATATTCTCAGACTCACCATCCGACCATAGCTCTTGCTACTAGTCTCGTATTAACTTCTCTCGGCCTCCGAGACCACCTCATAACAAGACAACCTTCATCAATGACCAGGTAATGTATCGGCCCTGCATTAATCTATGCGTGGTTTCGACCTCTCTGAATAACCTAAGTATCGACCTTAGACACTCTCATGAGGTCAAGATCCTCTCATCAACCATAAATGATAAACATGGAGCTAGACTTGTCTCACCCCCTTTCTCAAGATCGTAGCTCTTTCAGTCTCGGCCAGTCAAGGACCGTAACTTCAGACATAAAAGGCACGTATAGAAAGCATGACAGGGGTATTATTGGCATATCTAATCAATATCGCTATAACAAATTAACCAGCGTGTGAAGAAATATTTCTTCATCATGATATGTACAACTCTCTCTACAGATGTAATGCTCCAAATCGGCTACTGATGTAATTACAGATGAACTACATGCTTGGGGGCGGTATTATGCACCCATAAGACTATAAAAATGACTCATTGTCTCCTTCTATAAGGATCGAATTCTCACAAACCCTACTAGTACTTTCTCTCTCTCTCTCTCTCTCGAGAGAAATTTGTAATCATCTTTAATGGCTTTTAGCCATCTTATATAGTTTAATCACTTCATACTTTTCCCAATGGATGTGGGCCAAGGCCTAACTACTTTAGTCTCCATTTCTCTTCTTTTTTCTCATCTCCTCTCACTTTACTAAATTATCTTATCTCCGCCATTGCTGTGTAAGCTTAGAAACTAGGTTGAATCCCTTTGGATGATATTTAACATCATCATTTTGGCACCATTTGTAGAAGAGAGTGATTTTTCTTCTCAACCTTAGCTCAAATACTCCTCTCCTTATCTCTAGTGGTGATCCAATTCCATCACTATTCGTATTGAATCACTATTGAAAGAGTTTGAGTTGGGTGTTTCTTGAGCTTTAGTGGTTCATCTTGTTTATGAGGTTTCTACTTTCTTTATCCTCACTCTATTTTCGGTTTAGTTAAGTATCATCGGAGATAGCCACTGATCCGCCTAACAATACAGGGGCCAGTTCTAGCCAATCGCCTAAGCAATCAGAAATGGCTGATGTTGTAGCAACGCTAAGGTCCCTTGTGGCCAATCAGCAACAGCTGTAACAAAAAATCTTGGCCTTTATCCAGGACATCATGAGCAGGATTCCAGTTGATCCCTCTATTAAATTTATAACTCTGTCTGCCAGGTAAGCCACCGATTTAATAGCCAGGGGACCACCCCCATCTCGAATAATGGAAGTTCAACACCCCCTCTAGCAGAGGGACATCAAAGATTCACGGCGTCTCCGTCTTGGAAAATAAGTCCATGAATATCCTGATGATTTGGCTTGTGACGATGAAGATTGTTCGGAGAGGTATGAGACCTCCAACACATCATATCGGCTAGGGGCTATGCCAACTACAACTTAAAGGGAAAGAGTCTCCAACACACTCCTTAAAGTCATTAGAAAGGCTCTGCATTTGACAAGCTAAGTAGGAGACGATACTTCAATCGTCTCAGCCCAAGGGGTGATTATAGTCGAGATCGATGCTCCCGAATAATGGATGACACACCTACCACTGGTCGTCAAGGAAATAAAAGGTCGAGACGAGCCTAGGAAAGAAGGGAACACCAGAAGTAAACAGTGGACAGAGAACTGTAGGCAGATAAGTGGTTCTCGAGGTAGTTACTGTTGTAGAAGGGGATGGAGATAACGTAGTGCAGGAAGAAAAGTCTTGGAACAACTCAATTTGGAGGCTAGAAGAAACAATCAGATGTCTCATTAAAAGCAAGGACCTTAGTCACAAGGGCTACATGGAGTAATATCCATTTGTGTCAAGGATAGTCATCTACCCAATTCCTGCCAAGTTTAAGCCACCGAGCGTGACACCTTGATATGGTGGGAGTACCAACCCCATTAATCACATTGAGATGTATTAGTAAACCACCGACATATACTCAACACCTGACGAGGAGATGCATATCATTCTCCAGTACTCTTACAGGCGCGACTCAAGTATGGTATACTGGCCTGCCGAGAGGATCCATTGAAAGCTTTAAGCAGCTGGCTAAAAAGTTCATTCATACTTTCTATTTTGGCATGAAGCCGTCCAAATGCATAACTCATCTACTGAACATTAGACAGGGAAAGAATGAGCCTCTGAGAGACTATATCTCTCTGTTTAATAAAAAAATTAGAGGTTGAAGACTACGAAGAAAGTATCACTATGACAACCTTAATTAGAGGTCTACGGCCTGAGAAAGTTTTATGAAACCTCTCCGAGGATCCTCTAAAGTCCATGACAAAATTATTGGCAATATTCGAGAGAATCATGAAGGCAGAGGAGGCCATAGTATCTAAGAGGGGCGACTTAAAAGTCGCTAACAGTGGGAAATTCGGGCAGGGTCGGGATAAAGAGAAAGATGGAAAAAAGATATCCAACGATGATAGATTTGCCAATTCCTGACATGATACCGAATAGGATAAAGGATGATGGAGAGCTTAGGTGGCCGAAAAAGTTGAAGTCCCCAACCCACAAGAGGGACAAAAACAAGGGGTGTAAGTATCACCAAGATCATGACCACATGACAAATCAATGTTTCTACCTAAAAGATGAGAGTAAAAAATTATTGAAATGAGGAAATATCCAAAAGTATGTGGATAAGAGAGGAGGACAAGACGAAGGCAAAAAAAGGTTTAATGCATGGAAGGAAGTCAAGCCAAAGAAGGAGGTTTAGGACATAATCGAACAAGAGTCTAACGACAGTGGAGAAGATGGCTCTGACCTTCCTGCTAAGCTGCCTACAGTTAAAGGTAATCTATGCATTATTTATTTTAATTTAGAAATGATATGTGGAGCATTAGCAGGTGGAGGTACTGAGCCAACCGAAAGGAAGACTCGTATTATTAAAGAGAAAGTGAGGCCTAGAAGGGCCAAGGTCAATTTGGTCGAGATCGAAGTTAATCCCAACAAGATGAAAACCGTTGATATGGATAGTCTCATTGTGGGTTTTTCAAGGCAGGATTTCAAATGGTTTTTGGCCCCCCTCATGATGACCCTTTATTCAAAAATACACATGTTCATGACTATAACGTGGTTCATATATTGGTGGACAGGGGAAGCTCGATCGATGTCATGTTATGGGATTATTCCAAAGGACTGAAGCTGAGCAAGAAGAGACTCATCCATTATCGTCAACCATTGATTGGATTCAGCAGGGAGAATACACCCACTTGGAGTTTATGAAATGGACGTATGCATGGGAACCTGGCCGAGATTCTTGGATAGGAATATTAATTTTTTCGTGATGGATGAACATGTTTTCTCAGCTTACAACATAATTTTTGTGAGAGTAGCACTTAATGAATATGAGGTTGTGCCTTACTTCGTATACCAGATGATGAAATTCCCGAATCCTTATCGAGTAGGGGAAGTAAATGGTGATCAAGTGGAATCACGAGAGTGATACTTCACCTCGATAGAGAAGAGAGAAGCTCACTAAAGGAAGATAACTTTCTATAATATAAACACCCTTGATCCTAGGGATGAGTGAAAACAAAAAAAGGGAGAGCCTACTGAGAAGGTAAAATCTATTTTCCTCAATGAGAATGAACAAAAAAAATCATCCAAATAGGCTCATCCCTCACGACAGAGATAAAGCAAGATCTGATCAAGTTGTTGAGAAAGTGACAAAGTGTATTTTCATGGAGCCATGAAACATGTTAGGGACTGACCCTGAAATCATCTGTCACCGAATGAATATAGATGAGAGCGCTAAACCAGTGAAATAACAAAGGTGGACCTTTGCAAGGGAAAGATACGTTGTCATACAAAATGAGGTTAAAAAGCTACAGAATGCAGATTTCATTCGAGAAATGCATTACCATGAATGGCTGTCTAACCTCATCATTGTGCTTAAGCAGAATGGGAAGTGGAGATTAGGTGTGCACTTTACAGACCTTAACAAGGTTTGATCGAAAGACATATTTCCTATGCTTAAGATTTATCAGATGGTAGATGAGATAGCAAGTCATGAGCTCATGAGCATTATATATGCTTATTCCGATTATAACCAAATCTCAATGCATAAGGATGATGCCGAGAAGACTTCTTTTATCATAGACAAAGGAACATATTGCTCTAAGGTCATGCCATTAGACCTAAAGAATGAAGGGACAACCTTCTAGAGGTTGGTCAATAATATGTTTGAAGACCAAATTGGGAAGAAAATGGAGGTGTATGTGGATGATATGCTCAAAAAAATTTGAAGGTCGATACTCACGTGGCCGATCTAGAAAGAACTTTTGATATAATGAATAGGTAAAAATGAAGCTAAATCCTGCGAAGTGTGTATTCGACTTCAGAGCAGGGAAGTTCTTAGGCTTTATTATTAGTTAACGGGAGTCTAAAAAAATCCCGATAAAATTCAAACACTGATTAACATGAAAATGCCAAAGATAATTAAAGACATTGAGAGGTTGACATGTCGAATCGCTAATCTGAACCTGTTTGTTACCAGGGCAACAGACAAGTGCCTGCCATTCTTGAAAATCTTGAGGAAAGTGTTTGTCTGGGACGAGGAATGCAAAAAGGCATTTAAAGAACTAAAGACCTATCTCAGCGTCCCTGTGCTCCTCTCTAGGCCAATATAAGGGAAAATTGTATCTATATCTGGCCATCTTAGAGTCAGCCATTGGTACAGATATTATCC
>Ga0181465_100476_pt1 | contig 16148 bp, 13 predicted proteins | sample InSIn3gowninarea_FD_119076 | JGI IMG/M metagenome (GOLD analysis project Ga0181465, IMG submission 119076) | Clean room microbial communities from NASA Spacecraft Assembly Facility at Jet Propulsion Laboratory, Pasadena, California, USA -... ... | reverse complement strand
GATCTTCTTCATCCTTGTCTTCATGTATCCTATAAAATGACATTCTCTCTCATTTCTTCACATCATTCAATCATTGACTATTATTTCTTATTCTCCTTGTGAGAATCTATATTTTAGGAGAAGATTGTTCCTCTCTTCTACTTGGGAAAGCATAGTGATTTCCTCTTCTACTTGGAATTAGAGTGATTCCTCTTCATCTTGGATAATAGAGTGATATCTCTATCTAGATTTTTGTATTGTATTATTATGGACTTACAATGTAGATATTGGATTTATCATGCATATATTTTGTGTATTCTTCTATTACTCTAATTTTTATATCTTTTGGAGTAATATTTATGTTTAATTGTAGACTATGACGTAAATAATATTCTATTGCAATCCTAATTAAAGTTTTGATAAAATGGGTAACATAAACTAAGAAAGCATGAAAATCCCAATTTATTCATTCAAAGTAACAATGGGACTACACAAATGGTTTCAATGATTAGAAGAATACTTCAATTATGCTACATTCTAGTGTGAATGGGATAATACATTTATAGTGATGCTACACCCAATAGTTCAAGCCTATACCTGGGTAACATAGAAATATGAGTATTGGGACCCATACTTTCCATGGGATACATTATAGGACTTCAAAAAAGAATTGGAGTTTGAGGATAAATGGAGCTATAAGGAACATAAGGCCTTAGAGGCAAAATATTATCATAGTATCAAAGAAGAGGATCCTTTAGATGAAAATATGGATAAAGAATCACATGTGGACAATGATGAGGATTTTAACAATGATGAAGATGAATATTTCCACAAAGAAGAAGATTGCATACGAGATGAACAACTTGATGAAGGATATGAGATTTATGATGAAGATTATTATTCTGAAAAATACTCTGATGAAGATTTAGATGAAGAATATGACTTTTAATATGAAGATAATGGCTATGATAGTTATGTCAAATATTATCATGAAGACAAGGATGAAGAAGATCAAGTAGAGGAGGATTTTCTTGAGATAAGGTCACCCCCCACTAGTGACAATGAGGGGAAAATTGATGAGATATTAGATTTAGAAGATGAGTTAATTAAATTGAAGGGAAAATATGACGATTTCACTATACCTACATCTGATCAACCAAAAAATCCTAAAGAACACAAAGATGGAGAAGGAGATCATATCATACATGATGATGACTCTAATAATGGAGAAATGGATCATAAATAGAATTATTGGGATAGAAAAGATTATAATATTGGCTCATATGACAAGCCTAAGGATACCATTAATGATTGATCTAGGATCCTTTCCCTATTATTTTGCAGACTCATTATTCTAGTTATGATGATTTAATCAAAGAAGATGTGGATAAAAACAATGATCGCGATGAGGAATATGAAGATTCAAATAAAAATCGTAACAAAGAAAAAGACCCCAAACATGAAGTATTTGGTGAAGAGTATTATTCTAACAAAAATCTCGATGAAGATCCAAATCAAGAAATAAACAAGAAAATAGAAGAAGAAAACTACTCTGAAGGTGAGGACACAAAGGATGGACAACTTGACCAAGAGTATGAGGGTCATAAAGAAGATGACTCTAAATACAAAGAGCTCGATGAAGAATTGGATATAGGTGACAATGAGGGTTTTAGCATTAATAATGAAGATGAGGATGATAAAATGTTAGTACTAGTAAAAGGTAATGCCACTTATGAATAAATGAGTCATGAAGGGAGAGATAATGGCCTCGATCAATAGACCAAAGACTTAGCTTCAGATGATAAAATGAAGGATGGTGCCACCACATAATCTAAGAATTTTCTTCCACTTATTATGGAGCACAAAAGATTACCTCCCTAGGAAGTTATTGTTGTTACTATTATCCAAAGGTTTGGTAAAAGTAAAATGAAAGCAGACCCAAGTAGAATCTAGAAGTGACCAACACGAAGAAAAGGGAGAATATGTAATATAATTCCTTGAGGGAAAGGCATATCTAAGGGGGAGGGAATGTTATGTAAATAAATTTACAACTGGCCTTAATTATGATTCAAGTCATAATTAAGAGACATGATCCTATGTAACATATTTAATACTCCCTCATCACTATAAAAGAGTATCTTGATTATTTATTTTGACATCATCGACTAATATATTATTTTATTCTTCTCCTACATGAGAACATTATCTTTTAGGAGCAGAGTGATCCTCCTTAATTTTAGAAAGTAGAGTGCTTCCTCTCTCTCTCTTTTAGATAACATAGTGTTATCCCCTTATGACTATGATCATTTCCTATTATTTTCCTTTGTTATTCACGATTGTGCATTGAGATATTTTGTTGTTATCATTATTATTTTGGTTACTATCTGATTTTCTCATTACAAAGGGGTTGCATTTATTCATGTAAATAAAATAAATCCATCTATGCATGTATAATTATACAAGTGTGCCAAATATTTATGGCATAGCATAACATACTAATAGAGTGCAATGGTATAAGTTTTATGTCCCTTTTAGTAGTAAATTTTTTGGAGTTAGCATAATATTTTATAGCATGATGGTAATCTTTGAACAATATAGGCCAATGGTATCTTGATCTTAAAATATTTTGGATCAATCTATACAAAATTGTAATATCCACCAAATCCTTGAGAATGACATTCATAGAAAAGGAGTTTGACTTCATCTTGCATTAGGCAGTTACAAAAGACACCATCAAGGGATATTTTATGCCACCTAATATAACATATATAAGTGCCTTAAGTCTTATATTTACCCTTCAATTTTTATCTAAATTTATATGACACACCATTATATTGATATAGCTATTAATGGAAAGTATCACTTCCTCAAAATGATACCTATCAAGAACACATTCAAAGGACTGTGGGGATTCTTTATACACGAAGTGTCCTTAATGTAAGAAGATGCATAAAGAAATCATGAGAAAAATAGTGACAAGAGAAAGAAAATACATTATGAGATAAAATGTGGTGAGAAATATCATCAAGAAGGATATACCAAATAGATGAAACATACTCTCTCTCTTCTCATGATGATATTCAAAATGATGAAAACCCCCTTTCCTCCCCATGGGAGGAGAAAGGATGAAGGTGATAGTAGTTGTTGAATAATAGAAGATCCCCCCCCTTTTTATCATATGTATAAAAGTTCTATATGTAGGATGATAATGATTGTTTGAGGTTAACTATAGGATAATTATAAAGTACCACAAGGTCAGTTGAGGGACATGCATGTGGTCATGATGTAAATAATAATGCATAGGTTAACTAGCTAGGACCAATATCATAGGTGCTAAAATAGGTGATAATAATAACTAATTATATTTCCAAACCAATCATTATTTATTTATATGAGGAATTTTCCTTCATTTAGGAAAGAAAATTTGACTATTATAGTATCAATAGGATCATAGGATTGGGCCAATTTCTCAACTAAACTTAATCTTCTTTAATCTTTAACCTTTACAAAAAATTAAATTAAGTAAATCTTTGAATGAGTGGAATTTAATTTTCATGTAACCATAGTTAATATATTTTATAGGTTTTTAATCCTTGCACATGGCCATTATAGAGCCACTCATCTCTGCGCAGGTTAGGGAAAAGGCTTTCATACCCTCTGAGTCTCAAATTAGGTCATAGTCAGAGCATGATGGCACCTAAGAGATCATAAAGTTTTCCCTAAATTATACCATTAGGTGAGTATAGTACTCTTTCTTTTCTTATTATTTCTTTAGACCTTGATAAGGTTGATGCTATGATATATGATTTTGCCTCCACCACCCTGATAGGGTATTTCATGGGGAGAACTCTTCCTAAACTTGTCCTTTGATAATCGATCAAAGAATATTGGGAGGCTCATAGATAGAAGGTAATTTATATTTGTTTCCTCACCAAAGGGTTCTTTTTGTTTATGTTTGATTCTATAAAGTCTGCCAACTAGGTGCTTCTTCGAGGCCCCTAGACATGTAAACATAATTTGGTCATTCTAAATCGCTAAGCGATTAATTTTTCTACTTAAAATGTTGTGTCATATGTATGCCTAGTGTGGGTCAATTTTTATAGGGGAAATGATTAGGGATATAGTTTCTCCCATTGACAAATTATTTTCCATGAACCCCATAAGATGTACAACCCCCGTCCTCATAAAATATTTTATATGTGGGTAGGCCTATCCAAAAATTTTCCTTTGGAAGTCATCCTATCCTTTAGAAATAGAAGGTAGCTTCATCATCCCATCAAGTATCTAAACATTCCCAATACTTATTTTCTCTACTAAATCTCAGAGCACATGATCAAATACTATTAAATATTACATATTTTCTCTACCTATTTTCTGGTATTACCCATGGGTCAAGCCTTTATGGGATTGGGTTTTTCGCTCCACTACTAGAATGGTTGTCAAATATTTGGGTGGAGGTATGCCCTCCTAGGGGATATATCCCCATGGTATGTTACATTTAGAGTATGATGGCAAGTTCTTCAGGTGTAGGTCTTAGCCCAAATTTTAAAGACAAGAAATGAGAATTTTTTAGCATTAAGCTAGTTGATTATATTTCTAGTTATATTATCTCTCGTATCCTTGTCAATTATGATGTGAAAATCAAAGTCTAGGTGGAGAAGGCTCAATTAGAGATGCAACACTTTCTTGAGCTAATTGATCACTAGGGCTCGACTCTGTGTACCATTAATTGAGTTCCCCCTAAGCCGTCCCCTTTCTGATGAAGGGACCATAGTCATTGTAGGAACTAGGGATCCTAGAATACTAGGCCCTATAGTGCGCACTCCTGGTTATCCATCATGTTGAACTCCCCTTAAGCTCCCTACTCTAGGGGTAAAATTAGGGGTGGGTAGGAAGCAGTCCCCGCTCTCTAATTTATTATTTTTCCTTACAAACTTCCATACAATAATGGCTAGGGAGATGGTGATGGGTGGGGGGATGGTGTTGGTGGTGTGGATCTAACCATATGATTTGCTTAATGCCCTTGGATTATTTTTTATAGACATTATCATGTAATGATTATTTTATTGATCTCATGGTGCATGATGACTTTCCATGCAGGAGTGCTCATGCCTTTATGTTGCCTTATTTTGTTGTATGATGTAATCCTTCCCATCTTATGAATAAAATAAAATATATTAATATTTTACAACTAAAAAAAAAAAATTGATATAAAAGAATGAACCATCGACCCAACCATATCAATATTTTAGTGGTATCAAGTAGGTAGTTAACTAGGTTGGAAGGCATCATGATATTTGTGGGATTGCCCGAAAGGTCGTGTTTTAGTATTTTAGATCCATGGACTATTACTAATCACTCTTTTAATCCTAAAATGTAGTTCAATTCATGATCACCTATAACTTTGCTAATGTAGTAAACCCTTTCAAAATTATTTCCATCTTCTTTGATAAGGATAATATTGACTGTATTTAATGTGGCCATTACATAAAAGATGAGTTCTTTTTTTAGTATTTAGAGGCATGATAAAATGTGCATTAGTGCATTTCATGATGCCTTTATTATTTCTATATAGACTTATCCTCTACTTATAAAGTCAATTGTAATATTTATGCCCCGAGTGCCTCAATATCATATTTTTGTGCCCTAGATATTAATTTTTTAGTATTGTTAGATGTCATTTTCACAGTTTGTTAATGGTTTTGGGGTTTTAAATGCAACAAAAAAATATTTAGAAAATAATGTAAAATTAGAATAATAAGTAAAGTATATAAAAACGTAGTAATAGAATGCATAAGATTCTAAAAAATATGCTCTAAAATGAACATTTAATAATTGTTTTTAGAGCAAGGGGTGGTAGGAGTAGGAGGGGTTGTTTACAACCCAGAAGGAAATCTCAAATTTAAGTGTGCTTGGGGATTGGGAGAAGCAACTAATAATCAGGAAGAAATGTGGGCTCCTTGGCAATGATTAAAGATCCTTTGTGAAAGGAACATTAAAACTGTTAAAGTTTTAGGGGACTCACTCATTTCAATACTCCAAGTTAATTAAAACTGTTAAATTTTTAGGGGACTCACTCATTTCAATACTCCAAGTTAATAAAAGCAACAAAAATGTTGAACAGGACCAATATGGCATGATAGATCAAATCAAAAGTCTCTCGGAAGGATTTAGTCAGATAGAATTATTTCACATACATCAGCATTTAAACTTAGAAGCTTATAAAATAGCAAATGTAGGGGTTCGTCTCTGGGCTGGGGTGTTGGAAATCTCTGAAAGAGGTTCAGTTATCTCTATCCCGCCTTGATCTCAGAGAAGTCTTCAAGTCCTCGTTATAATATTGAAGTTACACACTAGGCCTAGTGTTTCAACAAGGGGTGTTATTTCTTTGCATATTTATATTAATATGTTGTCCTCAAGTTGTTTTCATTTTATACATAGAAGGTATGTTCGCCCACGATGGTATAATTGTCAAATCAATGTGAGTAATTATATTGTTGAGTGTTGTCTCTTCCTTCATGTGTGAGGCACCTCCTCCCTTGAAGTCCCAGATACAGGTGATGATTGAGGATCACTTATGAATTGGAGTGAGAGAACAAGGAATATGGTGGTTAGTGAGTTGCTTGCCTTTCCTTTAGAGATGGATTCTCTCATACTCTGTGTTGATTTGGGTCATTGGTGGTTAGTGAGTTGCTTGCCTTTTGATGGTGGTTTGTGGTTGAATCTAAAGTCGTTAGTGCAAAGGCCGATGAAGATGGCAGTAGGAAATAAAGGAAGACACAGGGGTTTTTGTGCATACCTCCAAAATCTCTTAAGAGAACATATTCAGCTGGAAAAATAATTCCAGGTAACCATCAACTAGTTAATTTTCAAGTTTCATAGCCATTTGGATGTTGTTCAAGAAAAGTTGGTAGAGATTGAAGTTCAGTTTGGAAAGCAGGAATGCATCTTAGAGAACACAAACCAAAATTTGTAGAATATCAGTCATGCAGGTGATAGAAACATGGGTTTATCAAGGACCTCAGATTCTCATAGTCATAACTCACCTGAATTGATGGAAGAGGATACTAGTGACTGTCAGGCTCTATAAGTTGATGAGAAGACAACTCTAGCCCAGAACTCTTCCTAGCTCTCAAAGAACGAAATTTTCCTTTTTGTTCTTGTTGTAGCATCATGTATTGTAAATCAATCTCTCTTTTAGATCATTTTTGTAGGATTTATAGTTTTTAGGGTCTCAGGTGGTCTATTAAGTGGAATATAGTAACAAGGGTTTTCTTCAGTTCATATGTAATGTATTGCTCTCAACATGAATCCTATTATAAATTTTAATTTCTGGGTGCACTCCCTATTTTTGAGTCTGCCCTCATCTTTTTTAATATAATCTCTATCCATTCTTGTTAAAAAACAAATAATGGTTTTTAGAGCAAAAGTGATCATTTTTAATTAAAAGGTGTCTAGAAAAAGCTTTCCAAATGACTTAAAAGTGTATATATGTATCCCATAGGAAGTGCAAAGTATAAAAATAAAATTATGACAATGATAAACATAATTAATTTGGCACTTTTTTTTATGTGTATATGTGCTATGTTGTGGGCTCAATGAACTAGAGAACTATAGTAAAAAAATAAAATTAGCTTAAACCAAAAAAAATAAGAGGTGAAAATGAGTAGAATGAAGTATAATAGGTGTGAAAACATGATTGGAAACCTAAATAATAGTAGGAAATTTCTTGGGTTATATTTCTCCAAAATCTAAGTTCAAGTGTTATTTTCCTAACATTAGGTGAGTTAGTGGTTAAATCTACTACGTTTTTAGGCTAGGGTTAGATGTCATTTTCCTTGAGTTTTGGAGATGCAATAGAGAGGGTTTTAACCTATAGGAAATGGGATCATTATGGTTTTATGCTTGTTATAAAAAGGTGGGATATAAAAATTTGTATCTAGTCCAGGTGGAGTTGCTTGGCTTACCTTTACAGCTTTGTGAATTTATAATATATATTAGTAAGCCTTTTGGAAATGTGATTATCAAGCTTATAGAGTAATAGTTTTATTCTTAGCTAAATTCTCAATTCAATGTGAAAATATATCTCTCTCAGTCCCTCTATGATCTTATCCATCTCTTTAATAGAACTAGGATTTTAAAGAAGGAATTCCAATATTTCAATCTCCCACTATCCTACTTTTGGTGTCAAAAGACTAGGGATTTTATTAAAAAATACCTTATAATGGATCAGATAAATAAGTATATCAAACCATAGAGTGAGATAAAAGGAAATAATTCAATTTATTAAGAGGTAAAGTTGAAAATCATTAAGGCTCAAGCATTGACTAAGAAGGAGAGACCTTCCCCTTCCTCTATAAAATAGGTGGAATTAATAAAAGAGGCTAAGGATTTAATTCTCATAAATCTACTAAGATTTTAGTTCCTAAGGAATTACTCCCTCCTACCCATGTGAGTCACTCAAGTTTAAATTTATTTTACCTAAGATTTCATTCAATGGTGGATCCCAAAGAATAACCTAGTGAAATTACATACTCTAGAGATTTAGGTAAAATTACTTACCATATTAAGGGGCTACCCCAAACTTATATTCTCAAGATAAAGAAGAAATTAGATTGAACAAAGAAAATTACCCACTTGATGGTGTGACCTCCAAGGCTAAAAATGTTAAGGTTGAAATAGAAGTGGTTTAAAATGAGGCTAAGAAAAACCCTAAAAATAATCACATGAGTCCCTCTCAAAAATCTACTTCCAATAGCTAATAGGCTTTAAGATCTTATAAAGGAGGGTAATAATTATAAGATATGAAACATTTTGAATTATGATATTGAAGGTACTACAATAAGTAAAGGAGAAAAGATGGAAATAATTTCACTTGAGTCAAGTTAAGATCTCAACCCTATCATTATATCATAAAGTTGTATTTTTTATCCTACAATGTTAGAGTCCTTTACCTTTCTAGTCAAAGAGGTGTCCTAGGACTTACTATGACGTCTAAAGTAGGGATTCTAAAGTTTTTAACCCCTCAATGAGTTAAACTACAATTATTTATATTAAAAAGATCCATTCAAATAGTCTAGGATTTGTATAATTTTGTTTCTACTCAATATCACGAAGGCTAAGGGGGGATAGTTCTCTACTATTATGGTCAACCTTCTCCCTTTTTGGTCAAACATAGGTATGACCCCTAGAACCATATTATCATGGATATTTTTTAAATTAATTTAAAAATGTTAAAAATATAGATATGCTAACATGCACTAATACAATGTTAGCTATTACTGATTTGGATCTTTATGGCTCCTTGACTAGCTGTAGGTTAAATGCATAAATATAGTTATCAAATAATGATAAATCCATAAATAACATAGAATTAGCATGAGCATAAACATAATTCATAATTCTCTACAATAGAGAAAATGACACAAGATGTATAGTGGAAAACTCAATATGGAAAAAAACACTTTCAATGATTAGCTAGGATTACACTCATGAGCACTCTCTCTCTTGATCATTTATACTAGATTTTTCATTAGCAAGCTTCTTATTTAAATATTACATTACTTGAATATGAATAAATACTCTTTCACCTAACCATTGAAGGTAACTTTAATCTCAAGATAGAACTTTTGAGAAACCCCTCACATTTGAGGGTGAGTGAACATCACTTTACGCTAACACCTCTCCTTGATGTTTTCTCTCATAACACCAAGGGATAATTTATGCTGCTAAAATTTATCATTTGCTAAAGTATTTATAATAATATATGTTATATTTTCTCTTGTAATAAAATACTCGAGTTTGATTCAATTTATTGCTACTTGTTTTCTAATGAAGTGGTAATCAATTTCAATGTGCTCAGTTCTTTCATGAAAAATTGGATTCTTGACCATTTTTATTACACTTTGATTATCACACCATAAATTTGTTGGACATGTCTATTTATATTAAAGATATTCCAAGATTATTCTTAGCCATATTACTTCTTTGATTGTTGCTGATGTATATTTGTATTTTAATTTGGTTGAAGATAAAGCAATAGTGGGTTGCTTTTTATTACACCATGATATTGCTCCTAATCCTAGACGAAATATATATCCTATAGTAGATTTTCTATCCTCTAAAGAACCTTCCCAATCCACATTTGCATATCCTATTAAACCTGTACCTATACTTATACTTGTATACCAAATTCCACTATCCAATGTACTTTTTATATATCTTAAAATTCATTTTGTTGCCATCCAATCTATTTGTCTTAGAGCTATCATATATCTTATAACTTTTCCAACTAAATAAGCTATGTTTGGTCTTGTATTGGTTAGGTATATGAAACTTCCAACAAATTGTCTATATATATTGTTATCAACTAAATTTGATCCATCATCTGTAGTCAATCTTATTCATGTTTCCATAAGAGTAGGTGATTCTTTGTAATATTCCATATGAAATCTTTTGAGTAGATCCTTATCATATCTACTCTGCAAAATAAAAATTCCATCATTTTTTTGCCAAACTTGGATGTCGAGGCAATAATGCATTAATCCAAGGTCATTCATGTTAAATTCTTTCCTTAACTTTTCTTTAACTTCTTCAATCATATCATTATTATTTTATGCAATTAGTAAATCATCGACATAAATAATTAGTATCACAATATCAATTCCATTATTTAATGTGTAAAATTTTAGATCATTTGGACTCTTTTTAAAGTTAATATTTCTTAAGTAGTCATCAATTTTATTATACTAATCCCTAGGGGCTTGTTTTAAACCATATAAGGCTTTATTTAAATTGCACACATAATCTTCCTTGCCTTTCTCTTCATATGCTTCTGGTTGTTGCACATAAACTTATTCATTTATTTCTCCTTGTAAAAAGGCAAACTTAACATCCATTTGATGTATTGTTCAATCTTTAATTGTTACTAGAGAAAAAACCATTCTAATGGTATATATTTTTGTTATTGGTACAAAATTTTTATCATAATCAATTCTCTCTTTTTGGACATAACATTTTTCCACCAACCTTCCTTTATATCTTCCAATTTCTCCTTCTGAGTTGTATTTGATTTTATATACCCATTTTACTCCAATGGGTTTCTTTCCTTTTAGTAATTCAACAAGATTTCAAGTATTATTTTTTATTAAGGAGGTATATTCCTCATCCATTGCTTCCTTCCAAAATTTTTCTTCCTCAGCTTCTTCAAATGTAGAAGGTTCTTGAGTATTTTGTATGCATGCCATGAGAGTTAAATTATCTCTTTGCCTTTGTCTCATGCTTCTAATTTTAACTCCTTGATCTATTGTTACATTTGTAATATTTAATGCTTAAATTTTTTTTCTTATCGAAGTAGGATGATTCCTTACTTGAGGAGTAACATTGGTACTTAACTCATAATCCAAGTTGTTTCTAATTGAAGAAGGAATTTCAATGATACTTGTATTTATATCTTCTTCTTCAATTACTTTTTCTTTCCCTTTGTTGTTTTCATGAACTTGAGAAGTTTCAATCCTTTTTGTTTCATCAAATTTCACATCTCTATTAATTATTATTTATTTATTTCTTAATTATAAAGTATATATGCTTTGGCTAAGTCACTATATCCAACAAATATGCACTTCTTGAGTTTGCTATCCAAAGTTTTTCTCTTTTTTTTTGGAATATGCACATAATAAGTGCTTCCAAATATTCTTAAGTGTCTAATTCTTAGTTTTCTTCCACTCCATAGTTCCTTTGGAGTTACATTTCTTATAGCTTTAGTTGGACTTCTATTTAATAAATAAATAGAAATATGGACAACATTTGCCCAAAATTGATTTTTCAATTGCTTCCTTATAGCATACATCTAGCCATTTTTACTATGGATCTATTCTTTCTTTCTGTTACTCCATTTTGTTGAGGAGCATAGGGAGTAGTAAATTATATTTTAATTCCATGGAATCTAAAATAATCCATAAGTTCATTCGACTTAAACTCCCCTCCATTATCTATTCTTAAGGTCCTTATTCTATGACCACTTTCTTTTTCCACCATGACTTTAAAGTTTTAAAATTTTTCAAGGACTTCAAACTTATTCTTTAGAAAATATACCCATATTTTTCTACTAAAATCATCAATAAAACTTAAGAAGTACCTTGATCCTTCTAAGAAAAGAGTTTGCATAGGACCACATAAGTCACTATGTATTAACTCAAGGGATTTTCTAGCTCTCCAAGCCCCTTATTTTTCAAAAGGATATCTATGTTATTTTTCATACATGCAAGCTTCACATAAAAACTTATCATGTTGAAGATATAGTAGTCCAATAACCATTCCCAGCTTGCTCATCAAATTCAAATAATTAAAGTTGATGTGGCCAAATCCTTATCCGCCAGTCACCCATATGACCTCATTAATTCTTCATTCAAAAAATAATTTAAATGCAGAAGTAACAGGATTTGAACTCTCAATCTTGTCTACCAAAAAATTAATCAAGTAATTAAGTGCTCCTTTATTTTCTTCATGAAGCACACAGGTAAAAAACTCCTTTGTTTTGATACTCAACCGAATTTTATTTATTTTTAAAATAAAAATTCCTTCAAAGGAAAGACTCCTAGAATTTATCCAATTTAATTTAATTAACTTAACCTTTGTCAAAAAAAAAATTAACTTTAAAATTTTGAGTTCTCGCCTGCATTCTCATTCCATGCCTGCAATTTTTTTCTATGATTTTATTTGTCACATTTTGTAATGCCATGACGTTATTTTATTCCGAAGTGAGTTGCTTGTAACTTCTCTTCTGAGCTCAGTGTGCCCTACCTTTTGTCTTTTGGTATGTAATGTTGAACTTCAATGGAAGCATCAGGCAATCTACATTTTGGAAAACAAAGATTTTCCTGCACTGACTATTGTTGATCTTTCTTTTTCACGTTGCCAGTGTCTTCCTCCGCAACACAGAGATTCAAAACCATGAGACTATCCAACCAAAATTGTGGTGGATTTTGGGTGTTTATTAGCATCATATTTTTTAGCATTCAACATCTCTTAAATGCAGATTTCTTTTTCTCCTATCAGTAAGCTTTGACAACTATCATTTAAACGAACGATGTGGTAATATTCAAATTAGATGGAATGGGCATTTTAATTTCTTCTAAAGATTTTCATAGAGTGTATAGTTTAGAAAAATACCTCTTCTTAGTCTTTGTTTGATTTCTCCAGCATCTTCTTCCTATATTTTATTATATCTCAATTAGGGTTTTCAGAGCTAGTCATTTAGCTAAGAGGACTTTGAATAAATGGTTGATGGGTTATTAAGTTGCTCTACATCTTCCCATCATTAAACTTTTCACAACTCCAAGATCTCATTTTTAATGTATGGGCATTGTCTCTCAAATTTCTCCAACATTTATGCAATTTGTAACTCCTCCAAGATTTCAAAAACTCCAAGTTTATAAAATCTCTAGATCTTCAAGTTTATTTGGCTTTCCTTCATGCTCCAACTTATCTATATGATATGATACCAAATGAAAATAATAGAAGAAAATATGCAATATGTATTAACTTCAAAATCAATACAAATGGACAAAATCTCTAACAACTACAACTAAATGACTTCCCCTATTAAATCGAATGAACTCAAAAAAAAAAATTAACTTTTAAAATTTTGAGTTCTTTCCTGTGTTCTTGGTCCACGCCTACGATTTTTATCCATGAGTTTATTTATCATGTTTTTCATCGCCATGACATTATTATATTCTGCATTGAGTTTCTTGTAACATCTCTTTTGAGCTCAGTGCACCCTACCTTTCATCTTCTAGTATGCAATGTTGAACTTCAATGGAAGCAACATGAAATCAAGAAATCTTCCTTTTGGTGAACAAGGATTTTCCTCCACTAACTACTTACAGTTGTCTCTCAAGTGTTGTCTTCTATTTGTTGAGCTTTCTATTTCATGTTCCGAGTGTCTTCCTCCTTAGCACAGAGATTCAAAAGCATGAGACAATCCAACCAAAATTGTGGTGGATTTTGGGCATTTATTAGCATCATGTTTTTTTAGCTTTCAACATCTCTTAAATACAAATTTCTTTTTTATCCTATCAGCAACTATAATTTAAACAAATGGTGTGGTAATCTTAAAATCAGATGGAATGGGAATTTTTATTTCTAACAATAACCTTTCTTTCAAATATTTTCATAGAGTGTATGGTTTAGAAAAATACCTCTTCTTATTCTTTCTTTGATTTCTCCAGCATTTTCTTCCTAGATTTGATTATATCTTAGTTAGGGTTTTTAGATCTAGTAGTTTGGGCAAGAGGACTTTGAATAAATGGTCGATGGGTTATTAGGCTACTCTACATCTTTCCTTCATTAAGCTTTTCACAACTCCAAGATCTTTTTTTTAATGTGTGGGTATTATCTCTCAAATTTCTCCAACATTTCTGCAATCTATAACTCCTCTAGGCTTTCAAAAACTCCAAGTTTATAAAATCTCCCGATCTTCAGGTTTTTTGGATTTCATTCAAGCTCCAACTTATTTCGATTCTCTGATACCAAATGAAAATAATGGAAGAAAATATGCAATTTGTATTAACTTCAAAATCAATACAAATGGACAGAATCTCTAACAACTACAACTCAATGACTACATCTATTAAATACGGTTCACAATCCAACTAACCTATAACCAACTGATAACTAATCTATCCATAATAAAATATTATAAAATACAATCTATTCTAATTTATGTCACATGATTTATGACACTTATTACATTAATTTAACCTATTCCTAACATTCTTTTGGTTCCTTGAAGCTAAAAAATTCTTCACTCATGATTTTGCAAATGATCAACCCCTTCACTCGTGGCTCTTCGGAGATGAACCTCCTTCATGCTAGGAAAATAGTTAATCAAATATTTTCCTTAAGGGTTATTAGTCAAATGCATGTGCGCCAAGTGTCGCAATGCATGTTAGTATGATGTGTCAGTCCTGAAGTAATGAATGTAATGTATTTAAAGGTACAAGGTTAATGAAGATAGTGCCTGGCCATTGGCCTCGGTTTGGCTTGGGGTCAGGAATCCCACTTTCGAAGTTTAATCTTGATTTAATTTTGCATTCATTCTGGTTACATTTATGGTATTTTATGCATGATTTTCTACAAGGTCCCAGGTTGCTCTTTAGGAGAGGAGTTTTAAATTTAAATTTTATTTTTTCCTTTTCTTTTAATTTCTTCTTGTGGCCAATAGCAATACTATATTTAGAACTATAGGCCTAAATAAGGCTAATGATGTTATTTCAAAGGAAGGAAATTTTGGGACCTTAATGTCTCTATGAAAGGGATTATCTAATTTAGTTAGGAGAGTATCCTGAAGGGAATATTTAATATCAAGTGAAGCATGCAAGCTATGATTAGATAAAAATAAAGTAGGAGGAGACCTAAATTATGATGTTAGAACTTGTTAACTTATTGGCATAAGCACAAGCTAAAATATATTTGTTAAGTGCACCATCTATAGTAGCACCAACATAAATAATTTATATATCTTCTCCTCTTATTTGTTTTTCTATTTCTCATCCTTTATCTTCCGCTATCTTGCCTCCTTTTTCCTTATAAACTGTTAGAAATCCATCTTTAAGACAAAATATATTCTTGGATATAATCTAAAGTGGATTTCAAACTATGATGGAAAAATGAGTGCTAATTTTCTTGAGTCATGGATTCAAGCACTATATGTTTATTATTCTTTTAAATATTATTTTATTTCATAGAAAATTATATTTTATTAGTTAAGGATATATTGTAAAGACTTGTTGTGATGGGAATCTTACTACCAAGAAAAGGAGCAAGAAAATAAACCTTTAATTACTTCTTCGATTGGAGTTGAAGAAAGAATTGAGACATAATTGTTATCCCCTTAGTTATGAGGACAATCAATCACTATCTTGAATATCATTATAAGTTATTTTAGGATTTTTTGATTAGGTTGGAGATCAAGGAAACAAAATAAAATATGGTTATCAAGTTCATAGGAGATCTATAGAAGTATAAGGCATTTCAATATTTTTTTTATTAGGTTAGAGATTAAGGAACCAAAAGAATGTTAGGAATAGGTTAAATTAATGTAATAAGTGTCATAAATCATGTGACATAAATTAGAATAGATTGTATTTTATAATATTTTATTATGG
>Ga0181465_100475_pt1 | contig 16156 bp, 14 predicted proteins | sample InSIn3gowninarea_FD_119076 | JGI IMG/M metagenome (GOLD analysis project Ga0181465, IMG submission 119076) | Clean room microbial communities from NASA Spacecraft Assembly Facility at Jet Propulsion Laboratory, Pasadena, California, USA -... ... | reverse complement strand
ATTTACTTTGATGTGCTAATTTGCGAATGAATGCGAAATTAAGTAGGAAATTGGGTAAACTTTAGAAAGGTACATTACAACTTGGGACTTAAGAATTTCCATGCCAAATTAAATTCTACTTGTTCTTTTTTAACCTTTAGAGGACACCTATCAATATATCATTGGCCAAAACCAAAAGAAAAATGTGTTCACATGTTTCAGGAGAGTTAGGTTGGTTGCACATTTTGAAAGTATTGCTATGGGCATCAATGTGAAAGCATGCGAACAACTTTGGGACTTAGAACAAGTAGAATTTAATTTGGCATGGAAATTCTTAAGTCCCAAGTTGTAATGTACCTTTCTAAAGTTTACCCAATTTCCTACTTAATTTCGCATTCATTCGCAAATTAGCACATCAAAGTAAATGCTCATTAACCATCTAAACATGTGCACAAAACTGGAATATAACAGCAGAAGCCAAATCTGATATAAAGCTCATATAGCATGCAAACTAGGGCACAATTTGAGATCTGTAACATAACAGAAATATAGCTCCAAAACACTCTAATCCACACTTATTCCCATGCACATCGAATGATAATATCATAGCAGAAATATAGGAACATTCATTCACATTCGAGATGCAATATAAGAGTCAATATCATCAATAATCAACCAAGAATAAGTATAGGGTTGTAACAAGTCTATAAGAAGTTCTAGGGCAAAGCCCAAGACTCAAAGATGCTCAATCTAGACTCCTCAAGGCTGGTGCAAATCCCAAGAAGACTCCCAAGCTTGGCGCAAGTCCCAAGATGGCTCCCTATGGCTGGTGCAAGCTCATAAATGGCAAAGATAGATGGTGCAAGTCTCTAGAGTGCAGCTCAAGGTTGGTGCAAGCTTTCCAAGTGATGTAGAAGCGTAGAAGAACCAATTCTAGGATAGGGAGCATCCATAAGCCCTAGAAGGTAGAGAAGGGAAGCATCCCTAAACTCTGAATGATCCAAGATCGAATGCACAAGATGATGTCTTCAAGTGAGCAAATGACTTGCCTTTATACCATTCCAAACTTGCAAATATGCCCCTAAAAGGCAACCGACTAGGAGAGGGGGAATAATAAAATATTAAATGGCCCCAAACGTCCCTAGCATGGCTTACTTGGATGTGGGGGATAATTACTCTTAATGCCCCCTTTTAATAACTCAAATAAATATAATTTGCCCTTTTCAAGCACTTGCCTTTAAGGCACAAATATAAATATGATAAATACATAATTTGACAAATAAAGTACTCCTAACCTAAGTACTATAAATCACAATGAATGGACATGAGGGATGGCGTCTAGATGTCCCAATTTGGGGACATTACAAGTCCTCCCTCCTCAAATTGCTTGCCCTCAAGCAATTCCAAATGCATCCCAAAGTGATGCTTGTCTTCATGCTTTGTCTTCAAATGTACCAAGCGATGCTTGTCTCCATTGTGGTCCTTTAAATGTGCCAACAATCTTTCCAAACAATCCTTGAAGCAGTCCCTTGATGTTGTCAAGCAGATGCAACCATGGAGGTGGCTGCCCCAAGGAGTAGAGGTGAGGAATGTTGTTGGTAATGCATACTTTATCATCATTCCCCCCTTGTGTCTTGCTTCCAAACTAGTCCCAATGCTTTGTTGTCCCAAGAATGTGACAAATCATAGCTGATAGGGTGCTGACCTGATTTGTTTTAGATGCAAAAATGTTGTTCAAATGCTTGCCAAGTGTTATCCCTTCATAGGATCTAGTTGTCATATCTCTTGAGCCAATGGTACTGAATTTGGTAGGGCTGTTCCCAACCAAAATGATGTGCAAATCAGTCAATAGTGGACTGATTTTTGAGTCCACAAACTTTGTCTTAAATGTATCAATCTTCAAATCAACCTTCCAAACTAAATTGTACTTGTTTGTGTCAAAATCATATAGCAATAATCGTAAATTTGTACCTCGTTTGGCAACATCAAGATTCATAGATGTTGTTGTATGAAGTATCATTAAAGGAGTTCTTTCTTGCTGATGTCCTCTCTTGAAGTCGCATGTTGTGAAATGGTGTGTTTGGCTGCCCCAAACTCATGAGTGCATCTACCACAAATCTGTCCCTTCTCTTTGCAATAAAAAATGAAGACATGCTAGAAAATGTATGGCTGTTACAAAGATGAAGAGGACTGTTTCCCCTTCTTAAAATCATCATACCTTTCTGTCCAAAACTTTTGCGTACATCAGCCTCAATTGTGTCCCTCGTTGCTATGTTGAACACTCTCATAATGGCGGCAAAATCCCTAGGACTGTTACAAAAATAAGAAATGATGTATTGGCTGTCCATTGTCATTGTAGATTATTTTTGGCCCCCTTTTACAGTGCTATCACTGCTGCAAATGGTAAGAGTACTGCTGTCCTTGTTTGTTATTGTGTAGAGAGATCCTTTGGTGATATACTTCATCTTTATGCACCCAAAACTGAACCCATACCAAAGTGATGAAAACATGCTCCATAAATGGTCACTAAATCTGACTACATTATTCTTAAATGGGTTGTGAAGATTTGGACTGTCTTGTGTCATCAAGAACTGCCCATAAACTTTACCCAAACTGAGTTTACTGTTGTTATTACTGTCAGACATATTTGAAGAGGTGTCATGGCTGATTGGGGTCATCTCTAATCCATTGACTGCTGTCCAAGGATATGTGGCATGGATACCTTTCAAAGTGATCTTCTCCCCTTGCTCAAAGAAACTCATTTGCAACTTTCAGTTATTGAAAGTGACATCTCCCAATTGGTACAACCATTGAACTCCTAGTATGAGGTGAGGGGATCCACCCATGGGGTAAATATAGAAGTTGGCTACAATGGTGTAGTTTCCAATGGTGAATTCTAGATATTTAACCATCCATTTGCACCTAGTTTGGTATCCCCTAGTATTGGTGACTCCAATTTCTTGAGTTTCAACTCTTTCCAAGTTTGCTCTAAGGACAAATGCTTCATAAATGAAGTTACTGGTGGCTCAATTGTATACTAGGGTAAGGATGGATTCTCCCATAAGGTGCCCTTCTAGTTTGAGAGGGGTATTTGATAGGTTTAAACAAGGGTTTGATGAGGTTTCTAAGATTGCTTTTTATTCTCTTTGTGGGTGAGGGGTGTCTCTTAAGGCTAATCCTTTCCCATATATATGAGGCCTAGTGGTCATTCTAGGCTTCCTAGAGAATGCTTGGTGGGGCTTCAAAATTTCTAGATAGGATGGAGAACTAATTTTATTTTGAAGAATTGAAGAATTTAAAGCGGAGCTAAAGGTAAATGGAGTCACATGTGTACCTTCATTCTTTGCCAATCTATACGCCAAAGTTTATTATTATCCACTTAATTCTTTGCCAATTTATATGCCACATTTACAGTTTTTGGATTGAACATGATTACATTCCCTTTAATTTTTGTACTCAGTCCATTAATGAAGTAATTGAGAGATGTCTCCTCATACAATTCATATTTGGCACAAAAATCATCAAATTCATCCTTATATTGTTTCAATGTATGTGTATGTAAGGGTGGAACAAAGGTATTCATTTTCAGATATTAAAATGGCTATCAAATCTATTGCACAAATTTTGAAAATTTTACTGTAGATAGGTACCATGAATAACCATCCATATCTGAAATAGATATGAAGATTTCACATTTACCCTTTGTTTATCAAAATTGCAATCAGCAATTTTATCATAAATCAAACAATTCTTCTTGTAACAACCTAAACTTTTTATTAAACACTTCTGATACTAATATCTAAAAACCTACAACACTTCAGAATCAAATTCAAAAGGTTGAAAAAGATACGGTCGATTTACCCTTACCCCTTCTAGATCTTAGAGCATTTATAAGAAGACCCCAATGTTCTTCTCATAAAATATTCAATACAACTCTAAAAATTCTGAAATTTAAACTATATACTCTTGAGATAAAAATCTGAAAACCCTTTAAATTTCAACAGCAACCTCACAACAATGAAAACGATATGATCAAATACTTTTGCCCTTTTTTCACAATTCTAGATCTAGGGTATTTAAGGGGAAACACAAATCTTCTCATAAATCAACCAATACAGATCCAAACGATCTAAAATTTTGATAGAATGATGCTCTTATCTATACCAAACTTCTCCGAAAATTTCAAAAGCAAAAACCCCTTATTTCACCCTATACAACCACTTTATTGCGAAATTTGAAATGCTTATAAGATCCACAAATGAAATCCAAATTGCTTGAAATTTTGTCTAAACCTTCTTGACGGGATTCTCTACAAACCCTCAAAATTTCAGCCTAAAAGACCTTTGGATTTGTGAGATATGAACAATTCACTCAAGCTAGCCAAAAACCCCTTCAACTTCTCCAAATCCACCCACAAGTGCCAAGATCATGCTCTGGTACCACTTGTTAAGAACCTGATATTTCAAATAAAGGATTATTCAACAATATTCAGTAATCTTCATATAAAAGTATTCAAACCACCTTAATTGCATCAAACCATTCAATAATACGAAACCACTCAATAATAAATAACTATAATCTAATACTAGCTAATAAGAATCGTTTTTCCCACTTCGAGGGGGGCACTTCTTAGAGAACGAATTCTCTTCGCAAAAGGTTATTTTATTCCTTGGATGCATTACAATAGGGAAGGCCTCGTATAAATAGCCTTGTGTGACCCTACACCTTCCAATTTTAATATATGTGGGATAAATACAAATATAACATTAATACATGTTATGGGGTCATAACAGATGCCCCTTGGTGTTAATGTCCACCTTGGTTCCAATGGCCTCCTTCTATCCTCTTGTGCTCCCATGATTGAGGCGATCTCTTCTTTGGTAGTTGATGCGGTTTCCTCCAATATCTTAATGGAAGCATTTTGGTTCTTGTCCTCTCTGATGCCTTGAAGTGTGATCCTCTCTGATGCCTTGAAGTGTGATTTCACGGCCTCCACTCTTGAACTTAAATTGCAAGGTTGAGTGGTTGGCGATGTAGTCTCCAAAGGATACCAACCATTGTACCCCCAAGACAATGTGAGGTGAATCGCCCAATGGAAAGATGAAGAAGTCATCTTCAATAGTGTGGTCTTTCAAACTAACCTTCATCATAGTCACATACTTCCTGCAAGGTGTAATATTCCCATTTCCAACTATCACATCAAAACCCATAAATGATTCATTCCTCATCTTCTTAGCAGTGGCTAGCTTCTCATTTACAAAGTTGTGAGTAGCACCTCTATCAATCAAAACTAGAACCTTCTATCCCAAAACTTCCATTGGAACCTTGATTGTGAAATATTGATTCATTCCACTCAAAAGTAGCTAGTGTTCCTTCTTTTGATGTCGTTGGCGTAGTAGACTTAGCATTGGGACTTTGGATGTTCATGGTTCTATATGATGGCTCATCCTCATTATGTTCATCATTGTCTCATGTTCCTTATTTGATGACTCTTCTTCCGGAAAGACCTCAATGTAATGCTCCTTTGCCAAGACAACGGTGACACGATGTCCAAGGTTGATTACAACTATAGCATAGATTGTTCCTTCTTAATTCATTTATTTCATTCCTCTCATCCTTGGTTCTTGTGTATGTAATGGGAGGAGCAAGTGTGGACTTCCCACTTGATAAATCTCTCCTTGGTGGTGAAGTGTCTTTCTTGAATGGTGCTCCCATGCTAGGTCCATGATATGGTGTCACTTGCTTGGTTCTTGGAAGAGTACAATCTTCAAGAGTAAGAACCCTCTTGATTGCATCTTGTAGAGTAGGTGGGTCAAAAGCTTTGATCAAGCCTTTCAATGGTTCCTTAAGTCCTTTCATAAAGAGGAAAGCTTTCCTCTTATCCAATACATCTGAAACCATAACTGAAATTCTTCAACATAGGTGACCACGGTTGTAATTTGTTGAAGTGTGGCCATCTCTCTAAAGTATTCTTCCTCATCCTTTCTCTCAAACCTATCAAGAACTCTTTTGTAAAATTCTTCAAAGTCCACAATCTTGTTATGCCCCAATGTGGTCAAACCATTGTGCCACCATTCATATGCTATGCCATCAAGGGGAAGGGAGGCAAATTTGATTGCATATGTCTCTCTCATAGGGCAAAGGGTGAAGTAAGCTGCTTCTTTTTTTCTAACCAAGCCCTAGGTGTAGGGTTGTTACCATCAAACATAGGTATTTGCATTTTTTGTAGGTGTTTCTTGTCTTGATAATCATTCCCTTTTCCTATCTTTTCCCCCATAATATTAAAAAAACTTTCAAATGTAACTATTTGCTTGAATTTGGCACTCTTACCTTGATATTGAGTGAAGTAAACGTCAAGGCCCTCATTAGAGTTTTCTGCTTCTTGCAAGAACATGGGCATGGACGTCTTGGGTAGAGATGGCCGAGTAGGGCAGACTAATTCTTCACTCCTTTGATCTGGTGTTGCTGCCCTAAATGGGATTCTTGATCCCCCTTGTGCTTGTGGAGTTGGTGCAAGTGCATCCACCTTCTTCACAAATTGAGTTAGCAAGTCTACCATGGTTGCAAATTGTTGTGTTGGATTTGCCTCTCTTGCCTTATCCATTTCTTATTCACTTTCACTCTCAATATCCAAAAAATCTTTGTTCCTTCTTGTGTAGTATTGATGCTTTGGCATGTAAGAAAGCCTCACAAGCTGGCAGGACATTGAGCTCTGATACCATTGTAATGTACCTTTCTAAGGTTTAACCAATTTCTTACTTGATTCCGCATTCATTCACAAATTAGGGTATCAAAGTAAATGCAAAGCTCATATAGCATGCAAACTAGGGCACAATTTCATATCTGTAACATAACAATAATATAGCTCCAAAACACTCTAATCCACATTTATTCCATTGCACATCGAATTATAATATCATAGCAGAAATATAGGAACATTCATTCACATTCAAGGCACAATATGAGAGCCAATATCATCAATAATCAAGCAAGAATAAGTATAGGGCTGTAACAAGCTTGTAAGAAGTTCTAGGGCAAAACTCAAGACTCAAAGATGCTCAATCTAGACTCCTCAAGGCTGGCACAAATCCCAAAAAGGCTCCCAAGCTTGGCGCATATCTCAAGATGGCTCCCAATGGTTGGTGCAAGCTCACAAATGGCAAATATAGATGGCAAAAGTCTCTAGAGTGCTCCCCAAGGTAGAGAAGGCAAGCATCCCTAAACTCTGAATGATCCAAGATCGAATGTACAAGATGATGTCTTCAAGTGAGCAAATGACTTGACTTTATAGCATTCCAAACTTACAAATATGACCCTAAAAGGCAGCCGACTAGGAGAGGGGGGATAATAAAATATTAAATGGCCCCAAAACTCTCTAGCATGGCTGACTTGGAGGTGGGGGATAATTCCTCTTGATGGACCCTTTTAACAACTCAAATAAATATAATTTGCCCTTTTCGAGTGCCTACCTTTAAGGCACAAATATAAATATGATAAATACTTTCTTTGAAAAATAAAGTACTCCCAACCTAAGTACTAAAAATCACAATGAATAGGCATGAGGGTTAGCGTCTAGATGTCCCAATTTGGGGACATTACACAAGTTGATAGCACACTTTCCTGTTGATGCAAATGCAAGACCTCCAAATCATTCAACCAACTCAAGATCCCCAAATCATGTGACCACACTTTGAAGACCTTGGCAACTAATGAAAAGATGCCACGAGCCCTCTAAGGCTATAAAATTGTGATGGTCCAAAATTGCGTCCCTTCAAAAACGGCTCCTCAAACCCTAACAGCTGGTCTTAAGGTTCTCTTGCTAGGTCTTCTAGCACCAAACTACCCTAGCCCTCCAACGTTCCACCCTAGCAAACTTCCAACCCTCGAAGCACCCATGCGGCCACACTAGCATGCAAACAGCCACTCTGGAATGCAACGGCCAGCTACACAAACTCACAATACCATAAGGCCTCCCCGACATTCAAACAACCCTGCAATCACACTACAACACAATTACATAGCATAGAATGCCAACGATGGGCATATGGATTTAGACAATGTTATTACAAAACCCTCAACACCACATTAAACAAACACATGAATAAACCTCACAATGAGATACACCAAAACTACACAATAATACCCAAACAGCTGCACATACACAAACGACCACACACAGAATGATATTTTTGTTATTTTCCTTGGCCCGGAATGGACCATACAAGACATACAATGACACTAGGGCTTCAACCCTCAACAATACTACACACAACTGACTCCACACAACGGGAAAGGCTTGCTCCCTCGAAACCCTTGGAACCTCCAGCAGAAGACTCCTTGAATCTCAGCAACCTTGTGGTAGAAGCTTCACCCTCGGTATGCCACCGGAATGGGCTAGGTGACCCACCTTAGCCAACAGAGACAAGTTCCCAACCCCTGCTGCTCCTCTGAATGCCGTCCAGGAAGTGTGCTCGGCACCGCTAAGTCTTGAGTATCCGTCCAGATGAAGAAGAATAATAATAATCAAATTGTATGTCCATAATGGGGCTCAACCTCATTTTATAACCTCCCCCGTGCATGGTTATGTCAATCGATGTTCAAACCAGTCTAATTTTCCATTGGGAAAGGCAAACGGTCAATAATGCTAACGTGGGGTTATAACAGCCCAATGTGTCAATGTGGGGGCCATAATGATGCTTAAAGCTAACGTGGGATCCCTGATGGTCTAATGAGCCAATGTGGGGTCCAGGACGGTCTCTAAAGCTAACATGGAATCCAGAATGCTCCCCAGTGCTAACGTGGGGTATGTAGAGCTCTCCCAAAGTTGGCACGCTTCCCAAGGACTCAAACAACACATAACAGTAATGGGATTCCCATAAGCCGGGATTACCCATGGCAATACAGACTGACATTACTCAAGGAGAGATGTCCCATGATTGGACTCACAATGGGGTCCGTAGACCAAGGTCTCCTGCTTGAGTGACATAATTGACAACATGACATAACAAATAGCTAGAATACAGATGAGCCAATACGAAATTGCTCAACAAATCGTTTGGGATGTCACAAAAACTACATTGAAACATCATTTGCATTCAAAAATTTGGCTCAATATGCTTGGTTACATGGTTTCATGGTGATGTCAACGGAAATCAAAACGTATGACCAAGCCATTCGTCTCAAATCAAGCGACCTGGTTCAAAGGGCACCTTCAGCCTATAAAATGGCATTATTTTACCCCAGCATTGCGCAAGACTGGCCCAAGTTGGTTGCTCAATTTCAGATGTTTAAAGTGGTTGCCCATTTTTGAGATATTGCAAACTCAAGTGATAAGAAACATGCGAACTGAGTTGAGCAGCATTTTCCAATCTATAAAGCTCCACTATTTCACTTTTTTGCTTACAAGGCTTACAATCCAAGTGGGTCACACAATTTCAAGAGTATGAGATGGTCGCTCATTTTTTAGACATTGCAAATTCAAGTGCCAAAAAAATGCAACCTAGCTAAAAAGGCTCCTCCAATCTATGAAGGCATCACAATTTCACTTTACAAGACTTATTGTCAAGTTGGCCGCACATTCTTAAAGCTACAAGCTGATTGCTTGGTTTCAAAACATTACAATTTCAAGTGCTCCAAAGCATGCGACATAGATGATAGTAGCTCCCGGTCCATTTGGAAGATGAAAGTTGGTAGCACGGTTTCAGATGTATGTTAGTTCAAGGGACTTAAAACAAGCGACCTAAAAAGGGGTATAAAAGAAAGAGATCCTCTTTTACTTGCACAAATTTTCCAAGTTCTAAAGGAGGTCACACACTCCACAAAGTATGCCTAGGTCACACGCTTTACAGACTTTACAAAGCCAAGCTCCCAAAAACATGTGACCTCTCTAGATTGTTGATTTGTTGTCATCCTCTTGCCAAGTGTCTGCATTTCACCTATCAAGAGCATGCAAACTACCACATGCCGCTAAAACCTATAAATTCTAAGATAAATCTCAAATTGTCTACTCTAGAATTCACTTGGATCGCACAGGTTGCCAAGCATTTTTTGGTTGCACATTTCTAAGAGGTTGCAAAAGCAAGAAGGATAAAATAGTTGACCTAGTTTGGGAGTATTCCAAAGCATTGGTATTTGATTGGTACACCAAAAGAAGTGAAATTTAACAAGTCGCATGATTCCAAAATATTGAGATTTCAAGAAAGAAAAAGTAAGCGACCTATCTTGTAGTATCAAAATTCAAATTCCAAGTTCGAAAAGGCATTCCAAATCAGTAAGTTTTTCAGGATCCTATGTCCCAAGACATAGTAATTTTTCAAGGACCAAGAAGCTCCCAATCTTAGGCATTGTGTCGCTTATTTTTCCTCTATTGCAAATTCAAACTTCCAAAAATGTGCGACTTCCCTTAGAAGGACCCCAATTGTGTCAAAATTTGAAAGTTCAAATCTCCAAGCTTAGATCTATAAAACCAGATCAAAGTGACACATAATTTCTACCATTTGCCAAGCATTGAGAGATTAGAAAAGGGACGCATCAAGGTTGAGAGGATTTAAATCTGAAGTAGGTAAGAAAGGTAACATGCTTTCTTAGTCTTAAGGTACTGATGCTCCTAAATGAGGCAACCCATTTTAATGATTTTTGTTGATTACTTCCCATTCCAATGAGTTGAGGATACCTGTCTCATGGTCGCATATTTTTAAGATCTTAATCTTACATTAAGCAAATTCAACCTTCCAAAAGTTGCATTTTTTTCTATTTAAAACAGGTCGCCTCATTTCCTGAAATTCCTAGAAGCAACCTTACTTGTTCTTGTGTCACCTTTTCGCCTATTTGTCCTATTTACATCATTCCATGGCCTATTGAATTAGCCTAGTTCACCCCTCTTTCCCCATGGACGTCCAAGTCTACTCCATTTTAGCCTAGGACTAACTTTATTTTGCTGTAACAGGTACTTATCTTTTTCAAAAATGGATTCAAAAGCTAACAAATCTAAAGAGATGAAGGCTAAAGGGAAGGAAAGAAAGAAGCAAAACATAGAAAAAAAGGAAATGCATACTATGAAGAAAAAGAAACCACTCATGGACAAGAGAGGAGAGGAATCTAGAGGACAACCCATGGAGCAGTCCACAAAAATCAAGAATAAACCTTCTGTTGGGCGGTTTTTCTTTCCTACACCCTTTTCGAGAGATCGGGAAGAGCTCCAACAACTTAGGTGAGAGGGTGTGACCCCTCCCTGCTATGGAGATTGGTTACCCCAAAGGTTCGTTATAAGATTAGGGAAGCTTCTCGACTCACTAGAACAACCCAACGCGGGATGAGATGTTTAAAGTTGTTGCCGATGCTGACCCAGCATGGACCAAGACACTCTGAGTTTGCTAGATGGGGTACAACAATACTATTTCAAAAGAAAAGGGAAAATGGGGTGCAAAAGTTGCAGAAAAAAGTGAAAAATAAAGAAAAAGGTACTAAAAGGGAAAGGTGGTGAGATGACATAGTATCTTTATAGGCTATGAGCTTACAAACTCATGGTTTTGAGACATGGCTTCTTGAAGTCGGCTTGCTGGGCCTCTGGACAGGTGCCTTAGAACCCTTTTCCAATCTTGCTAGCCAACAACACGAATGGTCTAGCAAGCGGAGCGAGAAGTGGTGGGCAAATGGGTTGATTAGTACAACAGGGCATGTCAAACAAACCAAGGCTAAGGTCCCCAAGGCAAATGACATCAACAAGGCATCCAAGAATAGCTCAAAACTAAATACAAAAAGCAAATCATTACTGCTAACCATTTATTCCATCACTTCTAAAGATTTGCATTTATCTCTCACCCAATTCGATTAGAAACGTATGAGATGCACCAAGTGATACAATCAACAATTGCAATAATGGAACAAGATTGACAAGCACTTATCAACTACTCATTCAAATTTACTTTCATACATGAGAAGCAAACGTCCATAGCATATAAGCATACACCCTATTTTAACACTTAGAGAATTTGAAACAACAAAATTGCATAAGTCTTGTATTATGTCAAAATAGTGTCAAATCCCCTCTCAAATGAGGCAAAATGGGGTATAAATAGTTTAAGTTGGCAACCCTGGTGTTGCCCTAACCCTAATTGCGAACTTCAAGAAAATAAAACATGGTCCAGTAGTAATTTACCACCTGGCATTACAAGATTGCTTCCAACCTTGTGGGAGTATATCGTCATCCATCACAAGGTTGGACCAAACTTAAATATTTTTTGAAGTCCGTACTTGAAAATAGAAAATTCATGAAAATAAAATAAAGTAAAATAATGTTGCGCTTGCAACAACACACCTCATCATTTCTCCTCAAGTCCATCTGCACTAGCCAACTCCACGACCTTTGCATTACTTGGCTTATGGCCTTCACCTTCAACCAGTTGAGAGCATCCTTCTTCTCCTACAACACTTGCTTTGGGGTTCCCGTCAGCCACCGGTTCGGGGTCTTCCTGCTTCGGTGTGGTCATCTCCCCTTATAGACGACGTGGCTAGAGGAGAATGACTTCCTCCTCACGACTTGCCTTTTCGTGATTCTCCTCCAGCTCCTTGGCCAGTCGGGTGATTTCTTTAATGCGTTTCATCCTGGTGGTCTTAACATCACCAATCTCAGTCTTCAGTGTCCGTACTTCCATGTCTTGGGACTTCTCAGGATCCTTGTTTGTGAAGACCTTGGTGACTGATAGTGTATTGTTGACCTTGAACACGAACCTATTTACATAGTGAGTCTTTGTAGACTCATTGTGTACTGTCTGGTCACGATCCTCGTGTCCTGCCATCATCAACGCTGCCAGATCAAATGTGAGCCTTGCTATTGACGAAGCTTCGTTAACTATCACCTCTCCTTCCAATTCTACCTCCTGCTTCTGTGTCTTAGGATTTGTCTCTACCATTGGATGTTTATTTTCTATTTGACACAAATGCTTAGGAGAAACTGAGTTGATAAATGCAAAAATGGATCCCAATCCTTGTTATTTATAGAAAAATTTTAGGGTTTTAGGAAAATCCTAATTGCGCCGGTAGAAGGAGACGATCACAATCCCCCACATGGCTGCCCTCGAGATGCATGTCGACTCGGAATTTCATGTCCAATTGTCAATGACTGAACGTGGGGCCTGGAGGCCTTCCAATTCTATTTGTCCATTTTGCCCTGGAGACTCCATCTTATCAACGTTGCTCATCACCGCCATCTGCAAGCTGCCTGGAGTAGAGCGCACCTTTCAAAAAGACATAATTATGTCTTTCCGGATGGTGCACTCAAACTGGGCATGCATCCACCTTGGGTGCACCGTTTCAAAAGACAAAATTATGTCTTTTTGAAAGGTGCGCCTCACATACCGAAGCTCTCTTCTTGGGCACACCTTTTCAAAAGACAAAATTATGTCTTTTTGAACGGTGCACCATCTTGCCAAGGCCTGCCTGAGGCTGAGTTTTTCTTTTCTACTCGCCCAGACTTAGTCAAATTTCGAGATTTTGCATTTTGGCTCACTCCTAAGCCTAGCGCACTCTTCCAAAAGTCAAAAATGTGACTTTTTGAAAGGTGTGCTTCATTCTTCCTGTGCATGCCTCGCTAGTGACCTTGCTCCGAGCTCCATGCCTTAGCCAAATTTTCACTTCCTTTTCTAGCCATGCATCCGTGATGAGCAATCTTGTTCCAACGCTTCTCCCTGTCTTGATCGGTTGCCCTCCCAAACTGGGCGCACCGTTTCAAAAGACATAATTATGTCTTTTTGAAAGGTGTGCCAACCATGCAAGGGTGCCAATTTGCCATATTGATTTCATTGTTCTGCCCGAACATGTTTTCAGTTCGAGCGCACCTTTTCATAAGTTATAATTATGACTTTTTAAGAGATGCGTCGAGCCTAAGGCAAGCCCAGTTCGGCCTGACTTGACTAGGGCTGGCTTGGGTTTCCTTGGCTCACCTAGACATAGTTTCAACTTTTCCAGACTTAGCCAAATTTTTGGTGATTTTGTAATTTTAACACAAGCTTACTAACCTTGGATGACCTTGACGTGCTGGTGGGGGGGAGAAGATATTGTCCCAAGATTTGAACTTTCAAAGGCACTTAGACCCGACTATGTATGTACAAGGACCTGTTTTGGCAAAGGGTCCCCAGAATCGCAAGATTTTGGAGTGTGTTGTTTAGAGGCACAACACCTTCTAAGTTGCCAAAATCAAGGAAAGTAAGCTAGTGTTGCTAGGCTGATGGGAGAACCCATGAAGCAGTCCACAAAAATCAATAATAAACCTTCTAAGTTGCCAAAATCAAGGAAAGTAAGCTAGTTTTGCTAGGCTAATGGGAGAAACACTGATAGTTTTTTAGCAAGAACCAGGTGTTGGTTTTTTTTCTTTCCTCACCCAAAACATGCACAAGTCATGGAGAAAATAGTGTTACTTGTTTTTGCCTAAAAGGACTGGTTACCCCAAGCGCTCACGTGGAATATGGACTTGGGCTCAGAGGATAGAGATGCATGTTGTTAGACAGTATACAAGGGAAATTCACACTGTGATTCTTTCCACATAGGAAGAAAGATTACAAATGTGAACGAAAGCCAAGAAAGATCACAAATGTAGGGACAAGTGCATAGGAATACAAAAATAAGCTTGGGGAATCATCACCAATGATGCGGTGCCTTGGCAGGTCATCTCCGGATTCTTTAAGAGTATTTATTCACTTATCAAGCCGGGCAGCAAATAGCAATAGAAGTGCTCAAGTTACTACCAGAAGAGAGCGGGGAGTTATAGGGTCTTGGTGGAAGACTTAACGGGGTGAGGTGAAAGAAAACGACCATGTAAATACAAATACTCTAACTGAATGTCATAGAGACAAGCTATACACCTCAGAATACATCCACTTGTGTGCAAACCATACAATGAATAATTGAAACCACTTCAAAAGATATGCAACCAGCTTCCCTTAAAACTCTCAATTTTCAAAGGGAATGAACTTAAGCAATAAAAATCATTTAGAACATGTATGATCCCACAAATGACAAATTTCTTAGCTTGCTTCAAAAAACACTATTCCAGAATGAAATCAACAGCATATGATATTCAATGATAAAGCATGAATACTTTCAATCTTCACAACTGCAAATGCTAGTATGTAGTATCCTTTGTATTCAATATGCAGAAGTGCAACATAAAATGTACAAAATTGTAAAATCTTGCCAAACCATGAATGCACTAGTATTGTGAAATGCAGAAAATCCCCTTCTACCTGCCCCGGATGGAGTATAAATAGGCCACCAGAAGTGTTGCCCTAAAGACATCAAATCTGATATGGTGCGCTACAAGTGGCACACATATCAAAACAAAATCTTATCCTAGACATGTCTTTATGCAAGTGGCATTTCAAATACTGACGAAACATAAATGCCACCGCCTACAATGCCTAATCTATGCAAATAAAATCTGATATGAATATCCAGATCTGAACCGACGTAAGTAAAACCTCATCCTTGCACCAGTCAGATCATTAATGAGTTTGATGGATTTGACCTGGCGAGAGCAAAACCTCATCCCTACACCAATCAAATTCAAGTTTGTAAACAACAACCAAAAAATATCCATTTAACCAAAGAGAGATTTTCCTAGAGAATCTGCAGGTGGCAAGATTTGATCCCGCACTGGTGGAGGCGGTGTTCTGTTCCTCATCGGTAAGACCGTACGAGTCAATGGTCTCTTTCAAGAATGCCATAATCTTCCGTACTACCCGGGCGATCATGCCCATCGTGTTGCCACTCTGCCTGAGGTAGTCCCCAATCTTCTTAGACGTTGCCTGCATCTGAGACTTCCAGAGAACCATCTGTCTCTCGTGATGAATGGGTTGGCCTACCTTGAGTAGGTTGAGGTCTTCAACCTCGAGATGCTCATCTATCAAGTTTTGTGCCTCTGCCAAGACTGCCTCCTTCCACCTCACGCTATTGTCATCCCCTTGGAATTTCAATGGGTAAAGATATTGGCTCATTTGCTCCTCCACTTCCTTTCTCAAGGGAATCCTTACTTTCAGTATGCCATTATACTTTTCCGGTGCATGTCTTAGCCAATCGTGTTGATACATGAACTCATGGTAGTAGACTAACTTCTCGGGTCCGCCATCAAATGTCTTCTCTAGTTGGGTGATAATAGGGAGATAATTGTCCAGTTTCTCAAGGA
>Ga0181465_100474_pt1 | contig 16161 bp, 14 predicted proteins | sample InSIn3gowninarea_FD_119076 | JGI IMG/M metagenome (GOLD analysis project Ga0181465, IMG submission 119076) | Clean room microbial communities from NASA Spacecraft Assembly Facility at Jet Propulsion Laboratory, Pasadena, California, USA -... ... | reverse complement strand
AAACGAACGCGCGAGCAAAGGGCAAGCCAAAGCCCAATGGGGCCGTCACTCCAATTACAACTACCCTTGCGATCTCCCAGCAAGCCGGCTCGAAGCGCCACCCCATTTGATGATAAGCAATTCTTAATACCCACACCAAATACGACACAGCCACTTCATCAAGAGAAGCCATCACCAAAAAGGTCGCAGTCTGGACCATTGCCTGGGCGATCAACTGAGCATCTGGCGCAATCATCATCCGAACTGTCCAAAGATCAGAAAACAAATATTCGTAAAGCAATTCAGTTCTTTCTGGAGCCAGGCCGTGTTCGTTACCTTAAGCCAGTTACTGCAGCTTGGGAGAAAGCAAAGACAGCATTCGTTGAGCAAGTCGGTCTTGAGCATCCAGATCCGCATGTCAGGGAGGATCTTGAGCGCCTGCGGCCACGTAAGGATGCTGTGGAGCAATTGATCAGTCTGGGAGAGAGGTATGAGAAGACCAGCGCAGAACGAGACTTTCTCAAGAAGAAGGTGAAAGATGACATTGAGGATGGCGTGTACGAGGAGGCAGACTACTCAAATTTGAGGACAGCATCCAAATCACTTGAAGACCTCGAAGTGCAAATACATCATTATCTTAGCGTCGCAGGCATACAACAACCGAAACAGGCAACAAAGGAGTCACAGCAACCTGCCATCAAGACGGAGGCGATGCGAACTCATCATGTCGTCGTTGAGGCGACACAGGCAAGTCCTGCCCGACGGAAGCAGACAAAACCAGTGGATACAGGACCTGGTCATGTTCCACAGACACAGCTACCAAGCGGGCGCATATGGTCTCCGAGCCGTCACATGGATTCCGCCACACACCAAATTGCTGCGCTTCCGGCCGCGAAATCGGCTAGCAAATATCAGGAACAGTCCTATCATCAATATCGGTCTCGCTTCGAGCAAGCTGTTACCCACAAATCCAGTGGCAACGAATCGTATCACACGGCAGAGGATTTTGGCGATCTTGACTTCAGTGATGAAGAGAACATGTTTACAGAGAACATGGGTCCGGCTCCTGTAGCAATGGGTGGACGTGCCGGTGAAAGTGATTGTGGAGATGATTTCGGGATGGATGAAGACGAGGAGTTTCTTTACGAGATGAACAACATGGGGAATCAAGACTCAGGTCACTTTGATTGGAGAGGAGATAGAGCGAACGTTACAGCGTCGTCACACTCTCGGGAAGTACTCTGTGAGACTACAGTCAACAATGTCCAACGGCAATCAATACCATCGTCGCCCAAAAAGTCGGCGATGAGCATACCTGCAAAGGGCGTTCCTGGTATGAACCACCCTTGGTCAAAGGACGTAAGAGCTGCACTTATACACAAGTTTAAGCTTAGAGGCTTTCGCCCTGGTCAGTTGGAGGCTATCAACGCAACACTAGCTGGAGAACATTGCTTCGTTCTCATGCCCACTGGTGGCGGCAAGTCCTTGTGCTATCAGCTACCTTCAGTGATCCGATCAGGAAAGACCAGTGGGGTGACCATTGTAGTGTCGCCTCTACTGAGTCTAATGGAAGACCAGGTTGAATCGGCGATGACTCGTTTCAAGGTACAGGCGTGCCTCATTAACGGCCAATCGACAAAGGAGCACAAGGCGAAAATCATGGGCGCTCTGGAAGAGAAAGATCCCGGGAAGTTCATTCAGCTACTTTACGTCACACCGGAGATGCTCAGCAAGAACCTGCGAATGATTGATCTTTTCCAGAAACTCCACAGACGAGGCCATCTTGCTCGTATTGTCATCGATGAAGCACATTGTGTTAGCCAATGGGGCCATGACTTCCGACCAGATTATAAAGCACTAGGAGACGTTGTGCGTCAATTCCCTGGGACTCCGATCATCGCTTTGACAGCCACGGCCACTCAGCTTGTTCGTGCGGATGTGAGATCGAACCTTGGCATTGAGAGCGGGCGTATGTTCTCTCAGAGCTTTAACAGACCAAATCTCTCCTACGAAGTATTACCGAAGGGTAAGGGCATGGTCAATATCTTTGCAGAGCTGATAAAGCAGAGATATCATCGTAAATCAGGTATCATCTACTGCTTGTCCCGCAAGAATTGCGAAGACGTAGCGATGAAACTTACGGAACTTGGTGTTCGTGCTTTCCATTACCATGCAGGTATGGCTGCAGAAGAGCGATCGGAGATCCAGAAAAAGTGGCAAAGCAATGAGTATCATGTTATCGTTGCTACCATAGCTTTCGGTATGGGCATTGATAAAGCTGACGTTCGATATGTCATTCACCATACCATGCCGAAGAGTCTGGAAGGTTACTACCAAGAGACCGGTCGCGCGGGACGCGATGGTAAAAGATCAGAATGCTTTCTGTATTACCAATTCGCCGATACGAGAATGCTGCGGAAAATGATAGATGAGGGTGAAGGCAGTAGGGAGCAGAAACAGCGTCTCCACGATATGCTACGCACGGTAGTTCAATACTGCGAGAACAAGGCCGACTGCCGACGTGCGCAAGTACTGGGTTACTTCAGCGAACCCTTTGATCCTGCGAACTGTAATGCGACTTGCGACAACTGTCGTTCGGATGCCTCGTTTGTCACCAAGGATTTAACAGATTACGCCGCTATGGCCATCAAGCTCGTCAGCAAGGTGCATGAGGATAACGTCACTATGCATCAATGTGTCGATGCTTTTCGAGGTGCCAAAACTGCGAAGATCAAGAAGCGCGGTCTCGAGGAACACGGTTGGGGTTACGGTGCTGATCTGGACCGAGGAGATAACGAGCGCATCTTCCAGTCTTTATACTGGAATCTGGGGCACTCAGAAAGGAGCATAGTCAACAAGGTTGGCTTCGCGACTAACTACCTCCATGTAAGTGTTTTGCTCGTGCTTATTTGCATCGACTAATCATGGCAGCCTGCTACATCCCGCAATGATTACGAAAACAAACGTAAGCAGTTAATGCTACAGGTCCGAGCATCCCCTACGAAGGCTCCTGCCAAGAAGAAACAAACCAAAAAACAGCAGACGGATTACCCCTCGACCAATGTCTCCTCGCCTGTTCATGCAACAAAACGAAAGCTTCAGAACTATACCTACCAGCAGCAGAATGATGACAGCGAAGACGGTCATTTCGCGAAACCTCGTCACCCTGTACGGAGCCAGAACAGCAGCAGCCGCCAAACCGAAAACTTTGACGACGAGTTTGCACAAATACGAATAGCAAAACCACCAAGAGCCGCTAAACAACCAAGAGGATTGGGCAAACCGATCACGGTGGACGAAAGAATTGCAGGACTTAGTGAGCTGGAGCAAGATGCATTGCATGATTTCCTCAATGGTGCCAAGAGTCTGAGGCAGAGCCTCATGACAAGCAACGGCCACCGTCAAGCAATATTTTCTGACACTGTGCTTCGTGAGATGGCTCTGGGCTTGCCTGCTAATCTGGAGGAGATGAAAGCCATACCTGGCATTCGACCAGAGATGGTTGATCGATACGGCAGAAAGTTCATGCTCCTGGTCGACAATACGAGGGAGATGTATGGTGGCGGCGCACTAAGATCTCAGAGTGCTCCACTACGGCGTCAGCAAACGGTAGAGGAGCTTTCAGATGATGACTACGAGGAAGAAGACGATGAGCAGGTCTATGATCCGAATCACCAAGAAGTCATCGATCTGTGCGCTGACAGCGACAACGCCCCAACAGCGGCTGAGGAACTTGAAAGCGATTACTCTTACGACGAAAGCGATGATGACGAAGCTTTACACAGAAGCCATCACTTTACACGGCCTCTTGAGCCTGAAGTGGAGGAGTTCAACAACCGATTGACACAAAATGCGAATGCAAGCGCGTCTGCTTCCAAATCCTCGGCATCCAAAAGAGCGCCCAGGGCGTCCTCATCTGGACCAAAGAAGAGAGGATCATACAGGAAGTCTGGTAGTTTTGGTGGAAGAGGCTCGTTCGCAGGCGTGAGGAAACGAGCCTCCAGTAAGGCTGCGAGTAGCAGAGCCCCCACTACGACCCGGAAGCCTGCTGGAGGAGGCTCCCGAAGAGGAGGAGCTGGTGCTAGTGGAGGTGCAGGTGGAGGTGGAGGGACAAGGAACGGCTGGAGCGCAATTATGGGTATGCCCACGTAAAACTGCCAACCGCAGTTGCAGGACTTGATACAGCATCTTTTGGCGTTTTTGGTTGAAATCGGGAACATCTACAGCGGAACGCATTCTTAAAACATATTTGCACACACCCCGTGCTCGTCATGTTGGCGCAATCAAACCCCTTGGGCATGTTTGTATGGGGTAATACGAAGGAGTAGGGTGGAGCATTGTCATTCAGACCAATCACACATTATGCATATGCATTGCCTTCTACAAAACAACTTTTCCAATCCTGGAGAGATAGTCCAGGTTCTTGAGGCTCTAAATTGTTGCGGGCGTTCTTACTGTAAAAACTGCGCTAGTCCTCGCTCCGAAACCGAAGAGCCGCACTCACGGCGCTTTCTTCTTCCTAAACCAGATACGGTAGCCACTAGTCAGCTAGTGACTACCACTTTAGACATAAGAAGTAACTCGCGCCGGGGCAGCTTGACATTTGCAGGAAAAGCACGACAAAAGCACCAGTGCATTCGGACAGAGCATAAAACGGGGGAAGAGACGGCGCGGAACGATGCGAGAGTATTTCTGGGGAAACTGGGGTGAATTGCGACACTATGGGGTTGATGGCTGGGGCAGCAATCACCGCGGTCTTTGCAGCGTCTGATCACGAGAGATGACGTCTACTGCAACCCTCGAATCCAAGCAGCTTCAGAGCGATTTTGGGTGATGGAGAGACACTCAGATCCAATGCTAAAATTTAACTGATCCCAGGGCTTTTACAAACTTCTATACAGATACTGAGCAAGTCTTCTATCACCAGTATCTCGGCAGCTTTCGGACGCCAGGCCCACAGAAACATCTCGCAAGTTTGCAGTCAACAAATTGCCCCGTGCGCAATATCAACTCCTATCAAACCTGCACCTGCAAGCCAAGCACCGTTCTAACATCCTCCATTGACACGCCGAGTAAATTCGTTCCGGTCAAGAAACCATACTGCATACCGCGGACGGCCTACAGCCAACCGATCGGCACTTATTACCATCCTACCCTTTCACACCCCCAATCTTCGGCCATAAGAGAGGTGGAAGCATCGGTACGATATCTACACTAGCATAACAGAACCTTACCTGAAGATCGGCATTGATAGATAATAGCGTGTGGATACAACATCTATAAGAACTGAGCTACCGCTCCTTCAAAATTTGGTTCACCATCCATTAGTTTGGCCACCATCATCCAACAGTGAGCATGAGCGACTTCAACTTGAACGATAAGGCACACGCGATTGACGCGACGCCAACCCAGATCCATCGCGAGGTTATGCGGAGTGAGGTGGATGTGGAGCTGGTGGGGGCTATGAGAGAGCCTTATGGACCAAGTGGTATGTCAACAACTTCCTTGTCTGGTGGCAATCTGGGTCGAGTTGAGATGTTCAGTATAGTTGTTGATGATATGTAGGATTCAAAGGACTGTTTTCGAACCATTATGTTGCCATGTGCGCTACATTTGCGACAATTGGAGGACTGTTGTTTGGTTACGACCAAGGTGTCATCTCCGTCACATTGGTTATGGACCAGTTTCTTGGTACATTTCCAAGAGTCTCCGATACAGCGTCTGGAGCCGGTTTCTGGAAAGGCCTTATGACTGCTATGCTTGAGCTGGGAGCGCTGATCGGTGCCCTGTTCGCTGGGTACCTTGCGGATAAGCTAAGCAGGAAGTATTCCATTGTTGTGGCTGCAATTGTCTTTACCATTGGAAGTATCCTGCAAACTGCTGCTGTGGAGTATGGTATGCTTACTGTTGGACGACTGGTTGGCGGTATGGGCATTGGAGCGTGCGTACCCACCTCTGACTTCAATTGCATTTCGGCTGCGTTTCGAGAGAAAAATAGCTAACAACATGTAGATTGGCATGCATAGCTCCCCTCTACATCTCTGAGATTGCCCCTCCAGAGATCCGTGGAACGCTTCTTGTCCTTCAAGAATTTAGCATCGTATTCGGCATCGTCATTGCCTTCTGGACAACCTATGGTACCCGCTACATGGCAGGCGAATGGTCTTGGCGGCTTCCCTTCCTCATTCAAATGATTCCTGGGTTTATTCTGGGCGTAGGAATCGTTTTCTTGCCTTTCTCTCCCCGTTGGCTGTCAAGTCAAGGCCGCGACGACGAAGCGCTTCAGGTTCTTGCTAAGCTCAGGAACCTGCCAACGACAGATTCGCGAGTATACAGGGAATGGTGTGAAATCAGAGCTGAAGTAGCGTTCACACACGAAGTCAATCGTGAGAAACACCCAAACCTACAGGATGGAAGCCGCGCTAGTAGCTTTAAGCTTGAAGTTGCATCATGGACAGATTGCTTCCGCCATGGATGCTGGAAGCGTACTGTCGTCGGTGTGGGAATTATGTTTTTCCAGCAGGTCAGTGACGATGATTTGGAATGGGGAAAAGGAGCATACTAATATCGCGCAGTTTGTTGGTATAAACGCGTTGATCTACTACGCCCCAAGTCTGTTCGGTACTCTGGGTCAGGCATACGAGATGAGACTTCTCCTCTCCGGCATCATCAATTGCACGCAACTTGTTGGCGTAGTCACAAGCTTGTGGACGATGGACCGATTTGGTCGTCGACCACTTTTGCTCATCGGTGCAGGTCTTATGTTCGTTTGCCATCTGATAATTGCGGTGTTGGTTGGTAAGTACGGAGGGCGATGGGCCGACTATGCGACTGAGGGATGGGTTGCTGTTGCCTTCTTGTTCTTCTACATGTTCAGTTTTGGCGCCACCTGGGGTCCTGTGCCTTGGGCTATGCCAAGTGAGATCTTTCCGTCAAGTCTCAGGGCGAAAGGTGTTGCGCTGTCGACATGTTCGAATTGGCTCAACAACTTTATCATCGTACGTTTCAACACCTGTCAGGTCTGAAATGTTTGCTGACACTAACAGGGTCTCATTACGCCGCCCCTTGTCCAAAACACCGGCTATGGCGCCTACGTTTTCTTCGCCATATTCTGCCTCCTCGCCTTCCTCTTCACGTTCTTCTGCATTCCCGAAACCGCTGGCAAGACACTTGAGCAGATGGATGAGGTGTTCAAGGATGTGAACAGTGTCGAGGAGGAGCAAAGGAAGACGAGGATCATGAGCGAGATTGTTGAGGGGAAACGGGATACGTTCACTGTCCCCTGAATGGCATGGGCAGAATGAAACAGATGGTATCTATTTACATGTTAATGAACAATACATTTCAACTACTGATGGATATGGGTATAAAAGCGCAATGAAATTCCGTCAAACACGCGGCAACCTGTTCATCACAAGAGAGCGGACTAAGCGGAAAGGGATTTGAAGGAGACTCCCACCCCAAGAAGCCAAAGGAAGAAAGGAAAAAGAAAAACAACACCCTCCAAGTGTATTGCAGACTTTCAAATCACAGTGGAGCAGACACAAAGTCCAAGTCTTCTTGCATTTGGGAAATCGTACCATCAGAAACATCTCCGTGGAGACCTCTGCTTCCTCGAAGACTGGCTCTGATGCGACGAATGCAACAAAGGATGTTTCTGAATTTGCTTCCCATACGGCTCCAAAAAGCGGAAAGCAGAATGACACTACACGCCAAGCTTGTAGGGCGTTCGAATAAGGAGAACAATGGTAGAATGTGCAAATGCTGTGTTGCGATTGGAGAACAAAATGCATAGGAAGAATGAAGTGGCACACGAAAAAAAAAGAGGGCAAGCTTTCAACAGTGGGAAGCTTCTGACGACGCTTGGGAGGAACGACTGCATGCAATCGTGGAGCCTAATCAATGGGCCCATAGTTCACTGCTTGAAGGCTAAAGCATAGTCTACCATACACGGTAATTGACCAGGTCTGCTTACATGACGTATCCGCTTTACCCCTTCGGGTGGACAGTATCCACCACGCAGGAAGGAGAATGCAGTCCAACTCACGTACCACCCATGATCTCCGGCTTCCGCAAACCGCCACGTAGTCTCCACAGGAAGGACCGTCCATTTTCAACCCAAATGCCAGGAATTCGTTGGGTAGGAAGGGTGGTGCTGGATATTACTAGGCAGAGATAAGAACCGAGTAAGCGCGAAATGCGAAGCGCTCACGTTTGCCAGCTGTATGGAATCACAAAGTTGGTACTGCAGCTGGATAAGGGAAGATATGATCCGATGCTCCATGATAAAGAGCAATGGCGTGGTGGTGCCAGAAATCCAAAATCCAACATCCTATGCAAATACAGCTGCTCAGCAGCTGTTCATGTAGACCTGGTTTCCGTTCCATGAGCAACCGCAAAGTCAATCGCCCTGGTCTCACCACCCGTACCCTCCATATCTCCTCCGATCCGAATTGGGCTACCGAGTGGTTGAGGCATCCCGATACTGTCTTTTCTCAACTGTAAGATGTTCTCTTTATCTCTGCCATTACTCTTTGTCCACCTTATTGCCGTACGTATACTTCCGCCACTCAAACTTCTCTTATGTGTTGGTGTTGTTGGCGACTCCATCTCTGACTTTTTAAAAGATAAACTCAATTTCCTCCCATGCCCTGTTGTGCCAGCCGATGACTTGACAGGAAGCGGTGAAGGAATCTCCGTGCATGCTGGTGACGAAAGAGGCGTGAAAGATGCCATCGTGCCGCCAACACCCGTTCTCGATGTTGCCGAGGAGGATTTTTGCGGGGCGGCGTGGCGTGTGTGTGGCATGTTTTTCGCTGCGACTGCAATGGCTGGATTATGGGGCGAGCCCATTGCAATGACAAAAGGAACGTCGGTACTAGAGGCGGCGCTGAGCTTGCGCTCCGGTCGTGACGAAGACTGAGTTTGTAGGCTGTAACTTATGGCGCTCGACCCTGAACCTGCGCGCGAGTGGGAGGGTAGATGGGATTTAGGTGATGGTGGACTCGCAAAGTCTTGTGAGAATCTTGATGTTGGAACGACAGGATGCGCAATGGATGCGTCAGAGGCACCTCGTTCAGGCTTTGATCGATTAGTTTCTGAAATTTCGGATATTACAAAGTCTGTCTCGTTTTCACGAGCTGAGCTCACCCTGGCATGAGCGCTTGCAGGGTAGAAGTCGTTGTGCGCGTTGCTTTCTTCAAATGGCAATTGTCCTAGAATACTTGTGGAATGAGCAAAGACTGCCGAGCGGTCGTCATAAGAAGATGCGGTGGGCTTTTCAGGCGTTCTGGGATTCGTATATACATGGAGGGTGAAGTCATCGATGCTTGGATGGGTGACAACGGGAGTGGCATGCCTGATTTTGATGGCTTTGGATTGGGTCGGAGTCTCGGGTGTCATAGGAACTCTTGAATCTGTTGGTTTCATGTGCTTATCCTGTGGTCCCTTTCCTCCTTGTGGCGGCGAACCATTAGGACTGTCTGCGGATGTCGATGGTGGTGGTGTCAATGCACGAGCTGAACGAACGTTTGCAGAACTTGGTCCCGTCAAAGAAGGGGAAGGGTGTTCCGAACCCCTCAGCTCTGGAGTTGTGGATAGAAAGCGCGCGTGGATGGGTGTTGGCGCTGGTCGTAGAGATGATGTATCGGAGTCAAGATCACTAGCCCTGTTACCATAGTTGCCTAGCTGTGCAGTAATCTTCTTCAGCTTCTTAATATCGCTCTTGTATCCTCGAATATCCAGCTTGTAATAGATGATCTCCCGGATGTAGAAGTCAATCTCGTTGCGCAGGTCCTCTGCTTGTGCATTGACAGCTGTCATTGGCTCCTTCACTGGACTCATGGGCCTTTCCTTCTTCAAGCGCTCGTTGAGCTTTTTTATCCACCTGTCAATGTCCTTCTTCGTAGCCAGCGCGGTCAACTCGGGAAGAGGGTCGTCCCCGCTCGCCAAATATCGCGATGTTGCCGCATGCTTGCGTATTTCTGCCTGCAGCAGAAGCTTGTGGTGTTCCAGTTGCCTTTCAACCACACGGACCGATCTCTCCTTTTCGCCAATAACAGCCTCACGCTCTAAGATCGCGGTTCGTAGCTGCTCGATATGGGCGTCCGTCTCCTTGGTCTTCCCAAGAAGCTTGTTCTGTATGTCTAGCTGTAGATTGATCTCATCGCATTGTTGATTGACACGATCGAGCATCTGCCGCAACTGTGTGCTGTCGCCTTCTAGACCGGAGATGTATGCATCCTTCTGTGCGATCTCATCTTGAAGCTGCTCTATGCGTGCAACAAATGCGGACAATTTCGATGCATCTGATCGGTCCCGGTGGCGGCCTGAATGAGAGTCATCCGAGAACACCGTATCCGTGCTAATATGAGCATCCTGCATGGTCGTTTGTAGCTCAGGGAATTGGGCATCAAAAGGTGATTTCAGGGCTCGCATGTTGAAGAGCTCCTCTTGGGCGTCCAGTTTCTCCGTATTGGCAATCTCGAGACGACTCTCGAGGTGATCGATTGTATTCTGTAGTGCCTGCACACTTGGGACAAGTTTTTGTGCTTCGCTTGCCTTGCTCTCGGCTTCGGCGCACCTTAGTTCGACATCCTGCAGGGTTGCCCTTAATGTCTTCTCGGTCTTCTTTGAGTCGTTCAGCTTTGCCATAAGCGATCCTATTTGTGTCTGCAGCGCGATGTTGTTCTGCTTGTACTGGTTGAGCTCTGGCAATAGGTTGCGGTCCGCTGTCTGAGGCCGACGCGTCGTGCTTAGCTTGCGCTTCAAGCTCTCCATCTCGGGGCTGTATTGCGACCGCACTGGTGATTGACGTTGCTTCTCTGGAACAATTTGGGATAATACTGTCGAGCTCACAGCAGCGCTCCCTGTGTGCTCCGAGCTCTCGCGATTGTGTGTTGAGGAAGGTTTGGATGTATCCAAAAGAAACAGGGGATTATTACTCGAAGCTAGATACGCGTCAGCTGAAGCTCTTACGTTGGTTGCATAATTAGAGCAGAACTATACGCGACCGTTGAACTGCCAACCGTGATTTGCCGCACGATAAACTTCAGTAGCTTCTGCGTCCCTGGCCAGAGCTGCAGAGACCCTTAGATTTGGTGGGTGGTGCCGAACAACACCTCCGGTGATCCTTGATTTACAGATGCAATGACGACAAGATGGGAAACTCGAAGTGAAGGCAGCATAAGGAGGTTCAATCACACTCACCGTGATGTAGGCTCTGTTGTTGAGCCAATTGCTCTTCCAAGAGCTTTGCGTAGTTGCGCAATGACGCAATCTCAGCAGCATGCGCGTCTGCGAGGCTCGATACCTGAGCTTCGTGTGAAGATCTCAAGCTGCCAAACTGTGACTGCAACGTTGTTATCGCCTGGTTTTGTACTGCAATAGTAGCTTTCAAGTCCTCGGGTTGTTTGCTGCGCGGTGTCGCTGGTGTGAAGGCTGCAGATGCGCTGGGCTGTTCGTGGTCAGCAATTTTCTATTGGAAAGTAAAACAATTGGATAAGTTGGACGCTTCGAGTGAAGAAGGCGTAGGGAAGTGATGGTGTTGTTCCATCCTGGATGTTCCTGCAGCCTTGCGCTCAATCCGGCATCTACGCCCACATGTGCCTGAGTCGAGACAACCATAACAACGTCGAGCGCACTGAAACGTATGCCCCAGCCGATAGCAACTAAACTTTTCATTCACTCCATGCAGAGAGTGTTCCATGAAAGTTGGCAGGGTAGATACGAGCAACTTGAAACCGTTTCGTCATGCACAACACGAATTCGACGACTGAACACATCACAACGGAGAAACAATCAGTACTTACGTGATCTCGGCGGCTTATGCGTCTTTCAAAGGTGTTATCTGAGGCTGCCGCTTCGAAAGCCGGCGGCGGTGGCTGCGACAGCTCTCCGGACTCTATGCGCAACACGTTCGAGCTGTTACCGGGGTTGCCATTTGTTGGAGTAGAAGGTACCGTAAGGCTGCTTTCATTGGCTATCTTCGAGTCTTCAGGTGTGCGCCATTCGATATCGCTGAGTGCTTTCCTATGGTGAACCCTGTGGGAGTTCGATTTGTTGATAGCGCTTGAACTGGGAGCGGCCCCATTGCGTGAAGACTTCATTGCGCTTTCTCTATATCCCAGGCTCAGACTTGGTACACTCTTAGAATGATTCAATGGCTCAGGAAATAAGTACAGCAAGTCAAAGACGTCTCCCTCATTTTCAGCACACCTATCGGGTGGATGCGTTACTCGTCGAATATTCTGCGAGGTTGGACGACTTGGCGCAAAAACCGCAGCATCAAAATGGGGGAAGCCCTGATTGTGTTGAAGAAGGGAGCCAGGTAACTCGACTGGCAGACCTGGAACTGCTGGTGGAGAGCCTGAGCCAGGCCAAGTAGGGCGAAGATTATGTACTGAAGCAGATCTTGGACAGGCGGCAGTGCTCAACGTCGGTGAGCGCAGCATATCATTGAAGATTGCCATGAAACTGGACGTCGAGCTGACAATAGCGGCATTGTATGGAGAGGACAAGGGGCCTGGCATGAATTGTTGGTGATCCGGAGGGACTATGGTGAGGTTGGAGGGGCGCCTTCGTGCCTTTTGGGTGTCCTTGCAGCAAGTCAGCGAATACATGGACACAATGTCGAAGCATCATGCAGCTTCCCGGCGCATGTCTATGAGAATGGCTACCACCGATCCGCTCTGCGCGACCACGTCGACACGCATTGCCAACTCATTGCCAATCTCACAATTCTGATCCATACCTTTGCTTCTTTGCTACTACTAACCTCGCTTTCGTTCAGGTCGTCGATAGCAAGCAGTCCTCCTGTACGATAGTATGGTTCTGCATTGGATTGTCGTTTTGACCAAGAGAATAGCCTTTTGGAGCTCATTTCGACCTTGTGCTATCAACAACAAGAAGAAGAGGTAAATTAAGACATTATTATAGATGAATAAGACCACAAGAAAGAAAGGCAGAATAAGAGACGTAGAGAAAGAGCAGAGCACGAGCGGGACTGGGGCCTCATTCAGTCAAGGAGGTCATGAAACTTTCTGACTATAGTGGCGGCGGTTTTGCTAACTGCACAGATGTCCGCTGTCAATGTTTCGGTGTACAATGCACGCCCAGAGTATGGCGTGCATATCTTACTAGGACTCAAAGTCCGAGTGGTTGAGACGTGAGGAGAGCACAGTGACAGCAAATCCAGGCGCTTCTTCATCTGGGTGGCTCTGAATGCTAGACAAAGGTTGGACGAATTGGCGCGTGGAAGAAAGAATGGGAAGCGCTTGCTATTGTGATGGGTGACGCAGAAGCTTGGGCCATCACCCCCCCAGGATTGTCATTGGAAACCGCGAACAGCTGCCACAAAACTTTGCGACTGACTCTCATCCAGCCTTGCAGCCTTTTATAGAAGTCTTGCACTTGCACGATCATTATCGGACACTGCAATGTTACACTGAACTATTATTATTGTTCTTAATTGCATATGTCTTGAGGTGATTAGAATCGACATCATTTCTCGACCATATCCGTCATCTGAAACACCAGAACCGCTCAAACTGCGCCGCCTTCCGGCCGTTCCAAGAAGTGGTCGCATAATGGCGAGAGAGCTTTCTCCGTTCAGCCAAAGGAAACTGCTGACTCAGCAACTGGCTAGAGGGGAGGTTCCTACCCCACCGCGTGTGGTGCAGGAGAGGGTTGCCAGCAAAGAGCCAGAGTTGGCAAGGAAGGAGCCCATAGTTGCGCCAGGCCGTCGTTCAAGAAGCAGGTCACGGGAGAGACGGCCCAGGGAGCTTTCAACGGACAGAAGGCCGCAGGATGCCTCGTCTGCAGCGAGCACAAGCAGGCGTGGCCGAAATGGATCGCCAGAGCCGTACAGGAAGCCTCGAGAAAACTCTCGGGAGAGAAAACGTGACAGATCGAGGGATCGCCATGGAGATCGCTTGAGCGACAGGCGGCGTGACAGGTCAAGGGACAGAAGAAGAAACAGATCCGTAGAAAAGACGAGAGACCGTTCGAGAGAAAAGACGGGGGACCATTCGAGAGGGAAGACAAGAGACCGCTCGCGAGAAAAGACGAGAGACCGTTCGAGAGACAGGCGGCGCGATCGCTCGAGAGACAATGACAAGGACAGAGATCGAAGACGAAGCCGGTCACGAGACAGGCACAGCAGACGCGACCGCTCGCGCTTGCGAGACCAACGCCGCAAAGACAGGCCAAGTGACAACAGACGCTCACGCTCCCCTCTCGCTATCCGCGCGCGCAAACACCGCACACGATCGCCCTCTGCATCTAGATCGCCGCCGCCAAAACGACGCCGCAGCAGTCGCTCCAGATCGCGCTCGCGCTCTCCACATCAACGCAACAAGAAGCCTCTGCCTGACCAAGAGGTATCGTTTCGCGGTGTTGACAACGGAAGTCAGGCTCCCACCAAGTACGGTGGAGCGCCGGTCAACAAAGAAAAGCCCAACTTCAATACCACGGGCGTATTAGCGAAGCACGCCAACCGCGTCGAAGGCACCAAGATTTCTCTCAAATATCACGAACCACCCGAGGCGCGCAAACCACCTCCCTCACAGCCCTGGCGCATATTTGTCTTCAAAGGCGACGATGTTATCGACACAATCGAGCTCTGGCAGAAGAGCTGCTGGCTGCTCGGTCGCTCGCACGAAGTAGTTGACTATGTGCTGGAACACCCGAGTTCGAGTGGACAGCATGCAGTCATTCAGTTCAGGTACATACAAAAAGTTGTGGAGGATGAGTTTGGGGTCAAGAGCACCAGAGGGAGAGTGAAGCCCTACGTGATCGATCTAGAGAGCAGTAACGGGACTGAGCTGAATGGAAAAGACGTGGAGGCGAGTCGTTACTTCGAGCTGAGAGACAAGGACATTCTCAAGTTTGCGGGTAGTGAGCGTGAGTATGTGGTTATGCTGCCGCCGGCAGATGACAAAAAAGATTAAACTGGACCATCTAGCAGCCAGCAAGCGCATAGATAAGATGCCAAATGTAAGAAGCAGCCAGGGCAGATGGCTTGCATGCAGGTCGTGAGCTCTGCCGAGCATCATGCATATAATATAGCACCCAAGCTTGATAAATGAACAATATCTGCACCCAAGCAGTAGCTCTATCAGTATTGCCATCGAGTCGGCTAAACACATCAGCACAAGACGCCCTTTAGCTGTCAAAGGCTACTTGGCAAACAGTACGAGTGCGATTTGCAAGGTGTCGATCATAGACAAGGTCCAAATTTATATATCTCTCAGACCCCTATCCCAGTCCGGGTACTTTAAGCTTAGATCGTTAGCCTCATAGACTAAAAATGATGCGGGCGGGGGTATTCGTCGTGCCGCGGTGGATTAGAGTGCCACTTGTACCATGAACAAGAATGTGGAAATGTGAATTGCTGGTAAGCATGAAACTTTATAAGATTCGCAAAAGTTTCTTAGCCAAACATCTCGTCTAAAGCTTCAGCCCGCGCAGCCACGAAACACCTCGTTCCACCCAGCGTTGTAACGCCGCCCGCGGCGATCAGTGGGTTCGTGCATCACCAAGTTCCTCTCGGAAAGCCAAGGCCGTGAACTTCAGCTAGACACCTCCTCCTGTGTGTCTCTCAATCTATTCCTCCTGCCCACCCGCGTTCTCCTCACGCTGTCTTCTTTTCCTTATACCTCTTTTTCCTCTTCGTATTCGTCCCTTCCTTTCAGAGTCGTGCACTGGCTCCCATGGCAGCGTCGAACAGTCGAACAGTCTGAAACCTTGCCGTTTCCTATACCATCTCATTCTTTTATACCTCACCACTCTCTGTGACCACGAGGTTTATTGCAATCGCACTGGCTTATAATACCACGTCGTTCACAGCCTTTACAACGTTCACAACACTTCCTGCAACTGCAACCGAGCATTCGATTTCTGTGATAAAGCGCGCTGCGTGTCTCATCCCGCAGTCATGTTTCGTATGAGGAGGTACCGAGTGTTCCTCATATTTGCTGTCATTACTTTGTTCGCGATCTACAAGTTTGGGACCTCAGGAGCAACATGGCGACAAGTTGCGTCGAGTGCAGCAGAGCGATGGGAGGATGTAGCTGAAGACGCAGCGCAATACATACACAAGCCGAACGTTATCGCACAAGAAACTCGGAAATTCGAAGTTGACGTACCTGCTGCGACCAGGAAGACACCTTTGCAAACACCAGT
>Ga0181465_100472_pt1 | contig 16186 bp, 14 predicted proteins | sample InSIn3gowninarea_FD_119076 | JGI IMG/M metagenome (GOLD analysis project Ga0181465, IMG submission 119076) | Clean room microbial communities from NASA Spacecraft Assembly Facility at Jet Propulsion Laboratory, Pasadena, California, USA -... ... | reverse complement strand
GAGTGCATCGCTAATCGAGGTGACAACACTGTCTGAAAATTCTTTCGACTCCTTGAGAAACTTCTCTAAAAGTTTTTGCTTGTGTACATCCTGCAAAATCTTTACTATGTAGTCCTTACCCTCTATACCCGGCGTTAATACCGACTCGCCAGAAACCCAGATGCATGTACCATTTTTATGAACTGTATAATTTTTATCCACTGCGCAACCGTGCTGGTTTACTTTCTCAATTTCCATTTCAGGCATTTGTGCTGCCCGGTCCTCTTCTGTAAAAAGCACCCTCGTATGTTTCCCTGACAAGTCTTCACTGGTATAACCAAAAGATTGGGTAAATGCGGGATTGACCATGTAGATATAACCAGCTGTGTCCATAATTAACATGGCGTTTATAGCGGCAGTGTCAAAAACGGACTTAAACAATGCGGCACGATTTAGAACTGGTTCAAAATTTACTAACATACTATTTGTTGCTTTTGCGGTCGAATCAGGCATTCTTCGGAAGTACACACTCGTTCAAAAAACAGGTCTACCCAATAAGGTCCAAATATCCGTTAAAAATTTATGCCATATGTATTTTCGATCTTTATACGTGTCGGGTGTATTATAATTAGCAGATGGTAACTTTAATTTCAGGACAAAGACCTGCTCATACATAACGGAAACCAGACAGGAAGACTATTTTCTCAGGCATGGTTTTAATGCCAACTCTAATGCATTCATTGGGCTGGAACTAAAATTAGGTGTGCTCAACCAAATAGATTAAATATGCCTGCTTCTAAATTACCTGTATACAGTGCTTTGGCGGCAAACCTGGCAATTGCCATTACAAAATTCATTGCGGCGGGCATTACAGGTAGTTCGGCAATGATATCAGAGGGTATTCATTCCCTGGTCGATACCGGCAACGAAGTGTTGTTATTGCTCGGCATGAATAAAAGTAAAAAACCTGCCGATAAAGAAAGACCCTTTGGTTACGGCAAAGAATTGTACTTCTGGGCATTTGTTGTAAGCATACTGATTTTCGCGCTAGGCGGTGGAATTTCGTTTTATGAAGGTGTAACCCACCTGCAACATCCGTCGCCCATAGCCAATCCATTTTGGAATTACATAGTCCTTGCTTTTGCTTTTGTTTTCGATGGCATCTCTTTCATCACTGCTTTCAGGGAATTCAACCGCCAGCGCAAATCGACGCCGTTCTGGAAGGCTGTGAAACGAAGTAAGGATCCATCGACTTTTGTTGTTTTATTTGAAGATGCTGCTGACCTGCTTGGACTGATAGTAGCGTTTTTAGGTATTTTCCTCGGGCACTTATTGAACAACCCGCTAATCGATGGAGTTGCTTCCATCATTATCGGCATTATTCTGACCTCAATATCGCTTCTGTTGGCCCGGGAAAGTCGAAGCCTGCTTATGGGTGAAAGCATTGACGAAGCAATTCTTAATGAAGTTGTGCAAATCGCTACAAATGATCCGGCAATTGAAAGAATCGATGTACAGCCGCTTTCGATGTACATGGCCCCCGAAGAAATCATTCTGCTATTGCCAGCAGTTTTCCAGCCTTATCTCACGACACCTGAGGGTAAGGACTACATAGTAAAGATTTTGCAGGATGTACACAAGCAAAAACTTTTAGAGAAGTTTCTCAAGGAGTCGAAAGAATTTTCAGACAGTGTTGTCACCTCGATTAGCGATGCACTCGTGGTATTCGACTTAAACTTTAGAATCTTGCGGGCCAATAATGCTTTTTATAATCTGTTTCATGTGAACGAGAAGTCCGTGGAAGGCAGGTATTTATTTGAATTACCCAATAGCCTTATTGATTTAGATAGGTTAAAACAAGAGATTGACAAAGTAGTAGAAACGGGAACTGCGGCGGAGTTTCGAATGGCATCAGCGGATATTAATATAGCACAACATCTTTTAGTAAGGGCCAATTTCCTTGACAGTAAGCTGGTAAATAAAAGGATAGTACTGCTTATAAGTGATATCACAGAAAAAGTGAGTTCAGAACAGCAGCGGGATGATCTGCTGGCATTCGTTATACATGAAATCAGAAACCCTCTCAATAATATCACCCTCTGCAATACCTTGTTAACACACGCAGTTGAGGACAATGACCAGGAAGAAGCAGCGGAGCTGATACAAAAAGTAAATACAAACAGCCTGCGTATCACTTCTCTTATTCAACAGTTGTATGAGGCCACCCAGGCTGGCTCTGGTCACCTGAATTTCAATAAATCTACCTTTTCTTTCGATGAACTGGTGTCGGAAATTATCGACGCTGTTCAACTAACCCATACAAGTCACACGATAGTTAAAACAGGAAATGCGGGTGCTTTAATAAATGGGGACCGTGGCAGAATTGGTCAAACTATAAGTAATTATCTTTTAAATGCGATAAAATACTCACCAGGTGCAAATAAAGTAGAACTGCACCTGAGTATCGAAAACGGCGATGTGATGGTTGCGGTAAAGGATTATGGGCAGGGTATTGAAGACGAACATATCCGGCACGTGTTTGACCGGTATTTCCGGGCGGACAATAGGTCTAAAATTGAAGGCCTTGGCCTGGGACTCTATTTAAGTAAGCAAATCATCGATGCGCATAATGGGCGGGTTTGGGTCAAGAGTAAACCGAGTGAAGGTTCCACCTTCTATTTCTCCGTTCCCAGGCTATAAAGGGCATTTGATCAGGCTGCAAAGGTTCTGATTTGGTGCACGAAGTTTTGCAGGAGGTCAGCATTTGAAAACGCGTATCCGAAGACCAGCAGCAAACCAATGCCCGCCAGGGAACCAAAAAGGTGTGCTGAGTGATTTATTCCTGCAACGGCCCCTCTTTTATCAAGGTAAGCAGTAATTCCAAGGTAAATAAAACCAAAAATAAATCCGGGTATACCGATGGGTATAAAAAAGAAACTTAGCCGTTGTAACGGTGATAAAAAGATGCCTGCAAAAATCACCGCCGAGACCGCACCGCTTGCGCCAAGACTGCGGTAATGGTAGTCATCTTTATGTTTGGTATAGGTCGGTATCAGGCAAAGGATTTGCGAAATAACATACAACGCCAGGTACAGTATCGGCCCGAGACCACCAAAGAGTTGGCTAAAATACTCTTCAACCATGTTTCCGAAACTATAAAAAGACATCATATTAAATAGAAGATGCATTGGATCTGCATGGATAAGCGCGCAGGAAAGAAAACGGTACCATTGTTTTTGGCTCGTAATTGCAGGAGGATAAAAAATAAGTTTCTCTATCAGGTTCTGATTTGAAAAAGCAGTGAAGGAAATGATCGACGTTATAATAACAATGATTAAGGTAATATTCATAGGGCAGCAAGATAAAGAATTATTCGTGATGGTACTTTTCATTCCTAATGATCGTACACGCACGGTAAAGCTGCTCGGCAAGCAATAGCCGCACCAACTGGTGAGGAAATACAAGTGTGGAAAGTGACCAGGTAAAGTTAGCCCTTGTTTTTACGCGATCATCTACTCCAAATGCGCCGCCTATTAAAAACACCAGGTTCCTGGTGCTGCTGCTGGCTCTTGCTTCGATCCATTTGGCAAGCTGTGGTGAAGTCATCTCCTTTCCGGTTTCGTCCAGCAATACCAGGTAGTCGTCTTTATGAATTGTATTTAAAATTACCTGGCCTTCATTTTTTTTAATATCTGCATCAGTTGTATTGATTGTTTGTTTTGCGGCAGCTAGTATCTTCCATTCCACCGGGTAATATTTAGAAATTCTTTTTGTAAACTCTTCAACACCCGGTTTAACATAGGCTTCATGCCCCTTTCCCACCGACCACATTTGAATTTTCATTCGACAAATTTAATTCACCGGTAATCGTTTTTCCGACTTTACTGTAGTGTGTACTGAAGAATAATTGAGCCGGTGTTACCGCGTTATTGTTTATTTCCCTGATTATTTCATCGTCGGAAGCTCTGTCCGCATCATGTTGCAAGGTGATTCTTTTGTTAGACAGCAGCGAGTCCCTGTTAACGCATCCTGCTGATGAATACGTTTGTGCTATCGATTCTTACTATTTTTTTTATACCAGCTTTTTGCTCTATAAGCATCATCGTTGCGTCGCAATCCTTTCATCCGCATGGCCAATGGCATCAATGAATATATCATCAGATTGTACCATAATTCTTTTTCAAATTTTTCTTTAATAGCCCACCTGACAACAGGTATTGCGTAAGGGACGTTAGCTGTTGGGGGCCCGGCCGATGCCAGCGCGTTTTAAAACATGCGAAGCAGTTTCGGAAAGCAGCGGGCAGAGTCGATTGTAATGAAGAAGCCGATGGCTTGAGCGATTAATGATTCAATCGGTGGTTGCATGGTTTCGGGGCCACCCTTACGGTTTCTAGCCTCATGACCTTGAACTTACTGTGCCCGATGCATCTTACCGAATGCCGCTAAAACAGTATGATACGGATGTTATCAGATAGCCGGCAAATTTTGAGATCTTTGGTCGGTGTAAACTTAAGACGAAACGATCCGCATTTTTTTCGGGCCAAGCACCAGCGCCAGAGAGGTAAGGCGATAACTCCCGCAAAAGTAAAAAGGCTTTTAACCCTCCAGCCTGGTCATTGTATACTCCCAACACATGCATTGTTTAGTACGTCCCTGTCATCCCTGGCCATGTAGCACCTGGTGTGCCGGAAACGGAAGTTGAAAGGGGATGCCGGTTTTAAATATTCCAAATACGGTACTTCCGGTACCCGTCATAGAAGCATAAATTGCACCGGAGTTGTACAAATTTTGTTTAATTTTTTCTATCCCCGGGTAGAGCGGAAATACCGTTTTTTCAAAGTCATTTTTCAGTTCATCCTTCCAGGTTTCGACTGGTTGCTCAATTATATTTCGGACGCTTTTTGCAGGGGTGGCTGGTGTCATCGTTGAAAATGCTTCTTTCGTTGACACATGAATGCCTGGATTGACCAGTACTATTTTGTACCCGGTTAACTCTAATGCAATTGGTGAAAGCACTTCGCCGCGTCCTGTAGCAAAGCAAGGCGTATTGATTACAAAGAAAGGGCAGTCGCTCCCCAGTTGAAGTGCATAAGCTAATAATTGTTCGCGACTGAGCTCGAGGTGGAATTTGTTATTTAACATGGTAAGCATAGAAGCGGCATCTGCGCTTCCTCCTCCTAAACCGGCACCCATTGGAATTACTTTGTGCAGGTGCATTCTTACGGGAGGCAAACCAGGAAAGTCTTTTTGCAGAATCTTATAAGCTTTAACGCATAGATTGTTATCAATTGGATCATTTACAGTCAGGCCGGTTAACTGGAAAGAAAATCTGGTCGAACGAACAATTTCCAATGCATCCTTTACAGTTACCGGGTAAAATACAGTTTCGAGGTCATGATATCCATCCGCCCTTTTACCGGTGACATGTAAGCCCAGATTTATCTTGCCATTGGGGAAAAAAACCACGATTGATTGAATTAGGAGGATTAGTAGAGGAGCAATCTTTGTTACTAAAAATTTTACAGGCGCGCTATCAAACAGGCTGGAATAGTGACCGGGAAAAGAAAGCCGCCAATTGCTTCAGGTGATCAACGGAATGCGACGCAACGATGATGCTATAAAAAACCATTGCTGGTAGACAAAAATGAAAGATAGTAGACTTACTTATAACCAGGCATGCAGTAGATGGTACGAAAAGGTAAAGGACTTAACCGGCACCAATTATTACTTTTTTCTCTTGTTCAATTCGTCCCTTATAGAGATAGCCCTGATATAGTCTTCCTGTTCGAGTACATCGTTCAAGAGGTTGTTGAGCTCTTCGATACTCAACCCGCTAAGGTCGTCGCGGCTTCCTGGTTCTGCAGCAGCAACAGTAGATTTTTTCTTAGTAGTGCCAGAGTCTTCCATCAGGATGCCAGCACTCTCTAGAATGTGATCATAGGTATAAATTGGGCAACTAAAACGCACCGCGAGGGCAAGCGCGTCGCTTGTGCGGCTGTCGATTTCGATCGTGTCGTGTTCATTGATGCAAACAAGTTTTGAATAGAATATTCCTTCCTGCAGGTCACTAATTACAATCTCCTGCAGGTCTACGCTAAACGCATTCATGAAGTTCTTTAGCAGGTCGTGAGTTAGTGGCCGGCTAGGTTGCATTCTTTCTAGCGCAACAGCAATCGCCTGCGCCTCGAATCCACCAATAACGATGGGCAGGCGGCGAAGTCCATTTACCTCCCCCAAAACCACTGCATATGAGTGCGTTTGGGTTATACTGTGTGATAATGCTACAATTTCCAGTTCTATTTTCTTCATACCTGCAATTCTTCTGAATGTAATTATGCGCAAATGTAAAGATTTAGGATTTGATATTTTTCTATCCATTTAAATTGATATCGAATTTTTATAGAATGCCGTTTTTTGTCACAAACAATTAAAGACGAGGCGACAATATTAACCTCTGGCGATTGTTTGTTACATTTGCGCTCGTTTAAATCAGTAATTTCTTTATGATCAAGGTTACTTTTCCGGATGGTGCAGTACGACAATATGAGTCGGGAAGCTCTGCAATGGATATCGCGAAATCGATTAGCGAAGGGCTGGCGCGTAAAGTGTTGGCTGCAAAGGTAAATGGACACGTATGGGACCTTGCACGGCCAATTGATAAAGATGCTTCGTTGCAATTGTTGACATGGAACGATATCGAAGGAAAGGCTACTTTCTGGCATTCTTCCGCCCACCTGATGGCAGAGGCTTTAGAGGCGGTATTTCCAGGTGTTAAACTAGGTATCGGCCCTGCTATTGAAAAGGGTTTTTATTATGATATTGACCTGGGTGACCGACAGATAAATGAAGAGGATTTGAGGAAGCTGGAAGTGAAAATGGCAGAACTGGCAAAAAACAATAGCGTATACCAGCGGCGGGAAATAAGTAAAGCTGAGGCCTTGCAATATTTTACCGAAAAAGGAGACGAATATAAACTCGAGTTGATAGATGGCCTGGCCGATGGCGAAATTACTTTTTATACCCAGGGGAACTTTACCGACCTATGTCGCGGACCGCATATTCCAAATACCGGTTTTATTAAAGCTGTCAAGCTTACAAGTATCGCGGGAGCTTATTGGCGGGGAGACGAAAAGCGTAAAATGTTGACTCGTATCTATGGGGTAACTTTTCCAAACCAAAAGGAGTTGGATGAATATGTTACCCTGCTGGAAGAGGCCAGGAAAAGAGATCATCGTAAACTGGGCAAGGAGCTGGAGTTGTTTACGTTTTCGGAAAAAGTGGGTCTTGGACTGCCATTATGGCTGCCGAAAGGAGCAATGTTGCGCGAAAGATTGCAACAGTTTTTACAGAAAGCACAACTCGAGACAGGTTACCTCCCGGTAATCACGCCACATATTGGGCACAAGAATCTGTATGTGACCAGCGGGCATTATGAGAAATATGGAAAAGACAGTTTCCAACCTATTAAGACCCCCCAGGAGGGAGAGGAGTTTTTTCTAAAACCAATGAACTGTCCACATCATTGCGAGATTTATAAAGCAATTCCCAGGAGTTACAAGGATCTTCCACTCCGTTTAGCTGAGTTCGGAACCGTTTACCGGTATGAACAACACGGTGAATTACATGGGTTAACAAGGGTGCGTGGCTTTACCCAGGACGATGCACACCTGTTTTGTCGTCACGACCAGGTGAAAGATGAATTTAAAAAGGTCATAGACCTGGTGTTATATGTCTTCAAATCGTTGAGCTTTACCGACTATACCGCGCAAATTTCATTGCGTGACAAGGAAGACCGGGCAAAATATATTGGAACGGATGAGAATTGGCAAATTGCCGAGCAGGCGATTATCGAGGCTTCAGCGGAAAAAGGGCTGTCAACAGTGGTTGAATTTGGAGAAGCGGCATTTTATGGCCCCAAACTTGATTTTATGGTGCGGGACGCGATTGGACGAAAATGGCAGCTGGGAACCATTCAGGTAGATTATAATTTGCCCGAACGTTTTGACCTTACCTATATAGGTGAGGACAATGCAAGGCACAGGCCGGTAATGATCCACCGCGCGCCGTTTGGATCGATGGAAAGATTTATAGCGGTTCTGATTGAACACTGTGCCGGGAAATTTCCCTTGTGGCTCGCGCCTGTACAGGCAGTCATCCTACCTATCAGTGACAAGTTTGGCGAGTACGCGGAAGAAGTAAGATTACAGCTTAAAAACGCGGATATAAGAGCAGAGGTGGACGAAAGAAATGAAAAAATCGGGAAAAAAATAAGAGAAGCAGAAATGAATAAGATACCCTACATGCTGGTAGTAGGAGAGAAAGAGGTACAGGAAAGAAGGGTCGCTTTGAGAAAACAGGCAAAAGGTGATGTGGGCACGAAAACGATCAATGAAGCAGTTGAATTTTTAAAAGAAGAAATAGATAGTAAAAGAGCTTTCGAATAATTTACTATTTTTACTTGTATCGCTTTAAAGATTCATTTATAAACGTATTATAAGCGGAACGATCACCAGAAAGAAGAATGTTAAAAGAATTGAGATATTCAAATTTAAATTAATTTTAAAAATAAAAACAAACAGTAACCAAAAAAAATTTAATGGCAGTAAACCCGAATTTTTATAGGGGACGTAACCCAAATTTTCGAAAAGAACAACAACAGGAACATCGTACCAACAGGATGATCCGGATACCGGAAGTAAGATTGGTAGGAGAAGGAATCGAACCAGGGGTATACCCAACAGAAAAGGCTTTAGCAATGGCCGAGGCACAAGGACTAGACCTTGTTGAAATTTCACCAAATGCAGCTCCGCCAGTATGTAGAATCATCGATTACAAAAAGTTTTTGTACGAGAAGAAACGTAAGGAGAAGGAAATGAAGGCTAACTCTAAACAGAGTGAAGTCAAAGAGATCCGATTTACACCCAGCACCGACGAACACGATTTTGACTTTAAATGCAAACATGCAGAGAAGTTTTTGAAAGAGGGAGACAAAGTGAAAGCATATGTTCAATTTAAAGGACGGGCGATCATGTTTAAAGACCGTGGTGAGCTACTTCTTTTGAAGTTTGCAGAGCGACTGGCGGAAACGGGTGTTTTGGAAGGCATGCCGAAGATGGAAGGTAAAAGAATGCTGGTAATCTTTGCGCCGAAGGGACAGAAGAAAAATAAGTAAGATGCTTTTAAAATAATATAAAACAGTAGATATCCTGTCTACTGTTTTTTGTGTTTATAACAACTCTGCACTTCTGTTATATATTCCCAATACTTATTCCCACATTCTGGGAACATGTCTAGCAACACGCATTTATCTTATTTTAATGCATAGAGTTGTTAATGTAAACCTAAATTTCTTATTCTATCCCCTTATTTTCCGAGGTTAATTTTTAGTAAAAAAGTGATTAAAAGCTTGCAACAGGGGAAATGTCGTCATATCTTTAAAGTCCTAATATCTGTTTCTTAATCCATTTCTAAAAACCTGCACCATGAATATTCAATTCAACTATCATGGCTCCACTTATCGGGCCCACTTGGCAAAACAAGGAAAAAATGAACTGGAAGTAAATATCAAGGACTATTGCCTGGAGAAGCAATTTGGTTCTTGTTTGCCGTTTTATATTGAAAATAATTCGGTCACTTTCAAGATTTTAAACAGGTCTCACTCAGACTTATATGCTTTGAATAGCTCTATCTCAAAGGCTATTGCAGAACAACATAATGAAATTTTGTAGCAAATCTACTTTTAAATTTTTTAGTTACCCGAAGAAATTGTAGCAAAATATGCTACACAGGCAGCCCGTTTTAATTAACAACTAAACTTGATTGGGGAGGATTTGGGTTGCAACTGCGGCAGTTTATTCCGCACCTTGTTTGATAGCACTATTGCACCGTGTTATCAAAATTCACTATGCTACAATGGTTTTGGCTTGGCTTACAATATTGCTTGTACCGGTTTAGTCGAAAACTTAGCCTTACTTTTCCCGGTTAAGTATTGTCTGCTTTTCGGATGTGGATGAGTAAGGTTTCCCTGCTCGATTTTCCCGGTACAATAAAGCGATTAGTAATCGAATGGAGCAGGCAGCGGCAAAAATAGTATTACCAATGTATGATGGTCGCGTTATTTGTGCCGCTGGTTCGTCAAATGTTTTGTCTCTTTGTTCACCCGCAGTTGTAAAAAGTTCAACAGTGGTCGCTTTGCGCTCCAACTATTGCATTATGGTTGTATGATGAGCGAACAACAAGCTCATTGTCAGGACTAGAATCTTGGACCGAAGTTCCGATTTTGCCTGTTTGTATTCATAATACCGGCACCAAAGTTTCGAAGATTGTAGGTAAAAGTCAGCATGAAATATTGTTGCAACACCCGGTTTTGTACGTCCTCTATATAGGTTTCAGTGACGTTACGGGTAATACTACGATTTTGTTTCAGCAGGTCAAACACACTCAGCTTCAGTTCACCTTTCTGGTTCTTCAAGAATTTTTTACCCGCCGCCAAGTTCCACAAGTAATAGTTCTGGTTATAGCCTGCAGCGAGCCCGCTATACAGCTGGTTGTTTAACTGGTTCTGGAAGAACCAACCTGTTTTTGACAGGAGGTTAAGTTGTATACCTGCTACCTGCGAGAAATAGTTAGTGTTTAAGGTAGGCTGCAATTGGTTATCGACCTGGCTAATATTGGCTGAATAGGAAATTGTGAAATCTACATATTGGCTAATGTTGCTTGCAATGACTGCCCCGGCAGTGTAAGTAGTATTTTTAGTAAGATTAGTCACATTGTTGATGATGCCTGGTAATTTACTATAAGAAACTCCACCATTCAGGTTAATGTTCGACTTGATGAGCTTAACCGGGAAAGCGAAGTTTAAAAAGGAGCGAACATTGAGGTAGCCATTGACATTTACTGGTTTGGTCAACTGCTGGCCCCGTTGTAATATTAGGTCACTGGTCAGGACCGAGTCTTTGAGTGGCGAGAAAGTTGCATTTGTTATGTAATTGTTGGCGGTTTGTACAAAGACATTACCGACAAACAATATCCCCTTCCCGGGGTTTGTATAGGTATAACGGGTACTTACAAAATTCGTGAATTGTTGATTTAACTGAGGGTTTCCTGCGGTTATGAATGGGCTGTTGGTAATGTCGTACACGTCCTGCAACTGTGTAACAGAGGGCTGATTGACGTTTGACCGGTAGAAAATTCTGAGGTTGCTGCGAGTCGATAATTTTATTCGTGCCATTAAATTCGGCAGTATGTTGTTATAAGATTTATCGACAGTCAGTGCTCTCGGGAAAGTCTGATCACTGTGCAGATTGGATCTTTGATAATTGAAGCCGAAGGATAACTGGTTGTCTCGGTTTCCATACCGGTACCCGATCCCGCCATTTTGGGTAGAATAGGTATTATCGAATTTACTTGACAAGCGGGAATCAAAAAGACTGTATTTATTACTCAGGTCTTCATCCACATAAGCTTCCTGGTCTGCCTTACTCTTTGAATAGGTAGGATTGTAGTTGAGCTGCAATTGAGACATCTTGCCGAGTGGTTCTGTATAAATTATATTTGCCCCAAGTTGATACCCATTCGAGGCTTGCTTCGTGTACCTGTGGGAAATCGAATCTGTATAACCGGTAGCTAATGCACTATCCTGGAGATTGGTATAAACGTCTCCGTTGCGATCATTGGAGGATGTGGAGAGATTTACCGAAAATGTACGCCCTCTTTTTTTGAAAGAGTGACGGTACAGGAGATTGTTGTTTAGGCTGTTGCCTGAGGTTGTACTATTATTATTATTGATAGTCCTATGGGTCAGGCTCCCGGTGCCCTGGTCAAGAAATGAGGTAATAGCGTTACGGGCCGAATGATTATTTTGGAAACTTAGCGCCGGGGTAATAATTAGCTGGTTGGAAGAGTCGATCTTATATTCGATCCGCATATTCAACCTGTTATTGGTATTGCCGCTGTTTGAAAGAGTGTTCTGGTTTGTGTTTTGAATAACTTTGGACAAGTACTGCGTGTTAACGGCCTGGTCCGTATTGTTGTTTACATTATTGAAGAAATAGCTGCCTGTGACTATCAGTTTTTGCCCCCAATTGTCTGAATAATTAATACCGGCAGCACTTGTTTTGTTAATACCATTTTGCTGGGCAACCAGAAATGTAGAGTTGTTTCCAAATCCACCTCCGCCCTGTTGACCGCCGCCACCACGCGGACCGCCACCGCCGCGACCGCCACCGCCTCCGCCGCGGTTGAAACCGCCACCGCCACCACCACCACTCGTAACTCCCAACAAGTCCTGGGAGGCAAAATTTTGTGCATTGATATTATTAAAATTGCCGACAAGGGATATTTTACGGTCACCCTTCAATATTGTAGAATTACCACCGGCCTGGTAAGTTCCATCTGTACCATAACCGGCAAATATTCTCCCGAATTGCCCGTTGCGCATATTCGCCTTGGTAATAATATTAATACCTTTTTGGCTGTTGCCATCATCAAACCCAGTAAACTGCGCCTGGTCACTCAAACGGTCAAAAACTTGTATTTTATCAATTATTTCTGCGGGCAAATTGCGCAAAGCAGCGGTAGCATCGTCTCCGAAAAGTTCGCGGCCATCAATTGTAACTTTTTGTACCGTTTCGCCGTGTGCAGTAACCGTTCCATTTTCGGATGTGATCCCCGGCATTTTTTTGACCAGGTCTTCAGCAGAAGCATCCGGGTTTACTTTAAACTGGCTTGCATTGTACTGAACTGTGTCTGCTTTTTGCACGGCCATAGGCACCGTTGCGGTCACGGTTACCCCAGCCAATACATCTGAGGTTGTTCTTAAATCAATTGATCCCAAATCGACCGCTGCCGAATCTGATTTTACCACCCTGGTAAAACGGGTAAAACCTATAGAGGTAATTGACAATGTAAAAGAATCGGGTTGAAGGTCATTGAATTGAAATCTTCCTGCAGAATCAGATACAGAGGTGACAGTATTAGTAGTATCCTGCAGACTCTGTAGGGTAACTGTGGCTCCGGGAATATAAGCTGTGGTCTGGAAGTTTCTTACACGACCCCTGATAACCCCGTTTTGCCCAAAAACTGTTGTAGTAAAAAATAACGCTAAGACTAAAAAACGTAGATTTTTAAGCATAAAAATCAGTTATCAATAAAGATGGTGAATTAACTGATGATTGTGGTTCAATCGGTATGCCATTGCTATTCATTCACGCAACTGTTCGGTGAAAAGCTGGAAAAGCAGGGTAAATATCACCAGCTGCGCACTACTTTTCCTTTATTTTCTCACAATTTCTGTCCTAATTTATTTTTAGCGTCGCTGGTATTGTGTTGATTGCTAAGGGAATGATCACCAGAGGTTGTTGTGCCGCAGCCAGGCGGAAATTTGTTTAATTGAGCCTATGTGTCTTCCTTCCCTTCGTTGTCGCAGAAGTGTAAGTACTAGTCTATGGATTTCAGGCGGAATAAAATATGCAAAAGGATGGAGGTCTCCAGATAGTTTAAAGCGTTCTGTTTCTTCCCGACAGTTTTAAACCCTGTATTAAAGATATTGTAAACAGTCAGCGCAAGGTCGATAAATATGCCGGTGCAACGACAAATAACGGGTCGCCGGGCCTACGAAGACAACCCTGTCAAATTAGCGGAACGAACAGGTGAAACGAATCGAAATTGGTTAGTTGACAGGCCTGCGAAAACGATCCCCTGGCACCAGTTCCTTGTTTCCCGCAAGATACTTATAGAAGCCTTCGCCGGATTTTATTCCCCGGAAACCGGCTGTAACCATGTTTAGCAGTAAAGGACACGGTGCGTATTTTTGGTGCTTAAAACCCTGGTATAGCACTTCCATTATGCTTAGACATACGTCGAGGCCGATGAAATCTGCCAGCTGCAGAGGCCCCATTGGATGTGCCATTCCCAACTTCATAACGGTATCTATTTCCACCACGCCGGCTACACCTTCATACAAACTAAAGATTGCTTCATTGATCATTGGCATCAGGATGCGGTTAGCAATGAAACCAGGATAATCGCTGACAACACAGGGAACTTTCCCCAATGTCTTGCTAATTTCAACAATTCTTTGTGTTACTTCCACGTTTGTAGCATACCCATTTATGATTTCAACCAGCTTCATTACTGGTACCGGGTTCATAAAATGCATTCCAACAACTTGCGCGGGCCGAGTGGTAACGGAAGCGATTCTGGTGATAGAAATCGATGAAGTGTTGCTTGCAAGAATACAATCGGCAGGAGCCAGCACATCGAGTTGTTTGAAGATCCCTAGTTTTAATTCTAAGTTTTCTGTGGCAGCTTCGACTACCAGTTCGGCATTTAAAACACCTTCGCCTAATGACGTTGTTGTGCTCAAACGATTCAGTGCTGACTGCTTTTCCGGTTCACTAAGGATGCCTTTAGCTATCTGCCGTTCGAGATTTTTCTCGATAGTAGATATTGCCCCATCCAGTTGTTCAGTCGATAAATCAACCAGTTTAACTAAAAATCCGTTTAGAGCAAACACGTGGGCAATACCGTTTCCCATTGTACCAGCTCCAATTACAGTTATTTTTTCCATTGTTACGATTAGACTTCCTTTATTTACAAAGTTCTACCTTCCTGATGTCGTCCCCGCTGCTACCCTGCTAAACCATTTGTGTTACCACTTTATATTCTGCCACGGGGCTGAAAGAATCCCCGGGGCTCGTAAAGATCGTGTGTAAGCAGTTTCTCGCAATACACATGTTTACCCATTTCCCGGAAGCATACGCCATAGGAACATGCATGGGATCAGGAGTTGTAACGAAATGCATCAGCATTCTTAGGTGCTTTTTCCGGAAGCTTCTGGTAATCTTTATAATTCGTGTCAGCCGCTGTTTGGATTGTTCTTAATTCTAGCAGCAGCAATTGACAGAAAGACTGCTATAAATGTAATAAATTTCTCTTCAGGCTTACCAATGGATGAAACTGATTTATTGCTTATTACTACGCGGCAGATGGCAGATGGCGATGAGATTGGCGGGGCTACACGCAGGCAAAATGAAGATTGAATACCTTAGTTCTGTGTCAGGTTCGCCCGGATTTATTTTTAGGCATTTACAGGCTAACCAGTAATATCGAATGGGCGGCAATCAAGATTCTACTCCCTCTCCCGGGCATTGAGAAGCCAGGTGAGGCTTACTTACTCTTGAAATCTCCGCGCTTCCAGGCCTGGATAAATTCAGACCAGGCAAAAGGGTTTAGTATGTTCATTGGAGGTGTCTGGCCCGTATAGTACATTTTCTGCGCATTTTGCCGCAGCGAGTAGTTGGTTGCTTCCCGTCCATCGGCCGGAAGACTCGCCATCAGCACGCGCCGCTTGGCGATGTCGTTGTTTTGTCGGGCTATTTCGTATTTATCATCGGGAAAATGTGCATTTACAAAGTCACGCTCAAATTGAGCCCGCGTCGGTCGGGGCTTGAGAATTGTAGCAGGCAGGTAGGCGGTATCCGTTACCAAAAGCTGGATGACACTGTATTGATTACTCTGCAACTTGGAAGGAATGGTAATTAGCTTAGGTTTGAAGCCAACACTCGTAAACTCTATCTGGTCATTCTTCAAAACCACGATCGAAAATACCCCATCATCGTTGGTCATAGTACCCCTGTTCGATCCTTTGATCACCACACTGACTGCAGGGATAGCCCGGAGACTGTCGGCCGTCATTACAACGCCGTACAATTGTACCACACTGTCCTGCACGCCCTCAAACTGGGCAAACAGGCGAAGCGGAAAAAAGCAAATCAATAAAACAAGGTATCGTAGAATTTTATTCATGTACTTCTAAAATGTAGCAACTTACAGGTTTTTTTTATGTTTTTAATTTTAACCAATGCCTTTTTGCTTCCGGCGGTCGTTTTTCATAGCGGCAACGTTGTGTCACTCACTGCAACTTTTTGTGCCCGTGTCGACCTTTCAATCTTTTGCCGTTACAAGTGCTCCCGCCCTATTTCAAACGCACCTATAGCCCTATTTCTTAATTCATCTGATAGTAACCCAATATCGGTTGAGAAACTCACCGGATATACTGCCGTCACTGCTATCAGCGAGGGTTACAATGGACTGGTTCATAAAAATAAAGGCCAACGCCAGTGAACAAATAGCATTGACGACCAAAACAAAGTACGGCCGTCAATGGTTAACTTTGTGCCTGCAAAAACTTATTTAACAAAAACTT
>Ga0181465_100469_pt1 | contig 16193 bp, 15 predicted proteins | sample InSIn3gowninarea_FD_119076 | JGI IMG/M metagenome (GOLD analysis project Ga0181465, IMG submission 119076) | Clean room microbial communities from NASA Spacecraft Assembly Facility at Jet Propulsion Laboratory, Pasadena, California, USA -... ... | reverse complement strand
GGCTGTGTATAGACATACTGGTCACTATGTACTTCAAGCACAAATAATTGCTTTAACTTATCTAACTATTGCACAAAACACTTCACCTTATTGGAGTCAGAACGGGAATACTTCAACCAAAGCGAAACTAGGAACCACCACGTATATCCCGCTTAATATAATTACACACAACACAGTTCGTATGAGTATAGAAGGTTGGGGTGGGGTAGGCATTAATGGAAGCGCAGGTATGGCGCAATTAGAAGTAAACGCAAATACCGAGTATCCGGATATGATGTCAGCAATAGACGCGCAAGGTGGGTACAGGGGCGTATATGGGCTAGCGCTAGGGCAAGAAAATTACGAAGCAGCGATCGGGGTTCAGGGGCATGCAGAAGGATTAACGGGCTTCCAAGTAGGTCTGTATGGTTCAGCAGATGTGGTAAACGGGTACACGTATGGGGTGCTGGCTATCGGTGGGGCAAACGAGGAGTATGCAGCAGCAGGATATTTCCAGGGTAACGTGTATGCCAATGGTTACTATGGCACCTCAGATCGTAAATTTAAAAAGAACATAAAACCAGTAGAAAGCGGTCTAACAAACCTTATGAAATTAAAGCCAGTTACCTATGATTTTGACACGGCTAAATATTCCAATATGCATTTGCCGAAAGTAAAGCAGACAGGGTTGATCGCAGATGAAGTAAAAGCGATATTCCCCGAAATGGTAAAAAAATCAGTAAGCCCGCCTAAGTATGAAAAAAAAGTTAAAGTAGCTGAGGCGGTAGAATACGAAGCAGTAAATTACCAGGCTCTTATTCCTGTTTTGATTGCATCGGTTCAGGAGATGGAAAAGAAATACGCGACAAAAATAAAAGAACTGAAAGAGCGGGTTACAGCGTTAGAGGAAAAGTTATCAAAGGCCACCCCAAATCAGGGTAACCTTTCACTTACTTCAGCTTGGATTGGTAAAGCTTCCCCTAATCCTGCTAGTCATACCGCTACTATTCGTTATAGCGTGCCAGGTGTTGGGCGGTTAATTCTTAGTGATGTATCTGCTAGAAATTTAAAAGATATGCCAATTACGGGCAACGGGAGCGTTAATATTGATGTTTCTGGTTTAATTTCAGGGGCTTATAATTATACGCTGGTTATAGATGGCAAAAGAGTACAGACCGAACAACTGACAGTAGTAAGATAAAAAGAAAAGACTGCGATCATTGAAAGTAGTTTAACGAATTAAACTTAAAAATGTTTCACAAAAAATTCCTCTCATATTCACCTTGAATCTTTTTAAATCTGGGTTGGAACATGAATAAAAAAACTTACTTTACCATAAGTTTTGTGTAGTTATTGTATAAAGCAGGGCGGGATGTTTATCCTGGCCCCGCTTTTATCATGGGGAACCTGAACCTAGAAACTATAAGAAGCTACAGGTTTTTTAAAGTCAGACGGCTCCTAATTTTCCCCTTTACAAGGAAAGGATTTTTTAAATATCCAACTTTTAATTCTACTTTACCAAGTTAAGCATTCTATTAAATAGGGTCAAAATTCTGATATATTTGCCGCATCAAATAACGTAATTGCTTATCGTTTTTAATTCACTATAATAAATACCGCCCGTGAAGAGCAACCATCTCTGCAACCAGCCGATAAAACCCGGCTTGAAAGATACATGGAGCGATGTAAAAGAATTTTCAAGACAGCCACACACAATAAGTTGCCAATAGGTATTCAATATATAAAAGGGCTTTTCCAGGGGCAGAAGCGTAATATAGAACGCATGACAGAACGTGTAGCGGATAGTGAGTATAATCAGATACAGCACTTTATCAGTGAATCTCCCTGGGATGCCCGTTTGGGATTTGACACGGTAGCTGAAGACACCAGCAAAGTATTTGAAAGTTATGACCGGGTTGCATTATTAATAGACGAGAGTTCGCACCGTAAGAAAGGACAATATTCGGTAGGTGTAGCCAGGCAGTACTGTGGCACTATTGGTAAAGTTGACAATTGTCAGGTAGCTGTATATGGAGGATTAAGTGCAGAAAAATATTATGGACTTATAGACACAGCACTATACCTTCCCGAAAGCTGGACAGAAGACAAAGAGCGATGCAAAAAAGCAAAAGTTCCCAAAGAACATATGGTTTACAAAACCAAGGTAGAACTTGCTTTGGAAATTGTAAAGCATCAGATTGCAATAGGAACGAGATTTCATTATGTAGGTGCCGATGGATTATATGGAAATAGCTATTGGTTTGGGCAAGAGTTAGATAAGTTAAAGCAATTATTTGTGCTTGAAGTACATAGTGACCAGTATGTCTATACACAGCCACCGCAAATTTACGTGCCTGAAAAGCAGGGTATAAGAGGTCGCCAGCCTAAACTGTACAAAGCATTGGGAGAAGTAACCGAGGTGAGCGAAATAGGTCAGAAAATAGTTGATGACCAATGGCAAAAAATACGTCTTCGCAGGACAGGTAAAGGCGATTTGAACTGTTTGGGTTACATACAAAAAGTATATGTGTGGGATGGAAGTTCAGCCAATTACAGTGAACGCATACTCATCATCCGGGTGACTATTTGCAAAGATGGAAAACGTGAATACAAATATGCCTTAAGCAATGCAAAAGAAAATGAATTTTCAACCGAAGAGTTAGTGCGTATGCAATCACAACGCTACTTTGTAGAACGTTCTTTTCAGGATGCAAAACAGGAGGCAGGCATGAGCCAATACCAGGTAAGAGGCTGGTTGGCATGGCATCATCACATGGTAATGGTAATGATGGCGCTTCATTTTATATTGAGCGAGAAAATGCTGTTTAAAGAAGAAATGCCATTATTAAGCGCTTATGATGTAAGAGAAATCATGCTAAATGTATACCCAAGAAAAGGAATGAATCAGCAGGAAATAATGGAACAAATAAACAAGCGACATGAACAACGAAGAATACAATTAGCAAAAAATAAAGGCTCATCATAAACTTGGTAAAGTAGAATTAAACGGTGTCATAAAAAATTCTGCTGCATCAACTTGTCTGCTTGCTGTATCTGCCTTTTAAGTTTTAAATATCGTTTTGTTGGCTTACCGGCATACTCTTTTTTAAAATGTTTACTGTATATCTGTTCATAAACCTTATCTATTCCAAATTCGGCTTCAAAGTATTTATACAATTGCCTGTTTTTATGTGAGTATGTCTGTTTCTCATAAAAACACCCTTTAAATGCCCTACGATGTAAAAAGTAAGTATCTCCTAAATAAATTTTCCGACACCGTTTGCTGGTGTTTGGACAAATAAAAAACCATACAACACCTTTGCCGATGTTTGAAGGAACTGAAACTAAATTAAGCCCAAGCATCAATAAGCCACTTGTTTTAGAAACAAATGCTTTAGGCATTCACAGGTTTGTAAATGCTGCAAATCCGGTACATAGTGCCGGGCTTGAAACTAATGCAAAGTTCATTTATAAAGAGAACTTCAAGCTGTTTTTGGGCTACACTTTTACAGATACAAAAGCAAAATACCTAACAGGAAATCAGTTCTTACCATTAGTACCAAAGAACAAATTAAACAGTGCATTAATTTACGAGAAGGAAGGATTGATTAAGTTAGGTTTGGATGGTTACTTTACCGGAAGGCAGTATTTAAGCAATGGTATACATACCCCAGCTTATTCAGAGTTTGGCTTTATGGCAGAGAAGAGATTCAAGAAATTCTCTTTGTACATCAACTTTGAAAACTTCACCGATACAAGACAAAGCAGGTATAAGAATGTAGTAAATGCCTCACACCTCAATCCAACCTTTGATTAGATTTGGACACACACAGAAGGCTTTGTAGTTAATGGTGGTATTAAACTTAAACTTTAATACCAATGGCTATACATACTCTCAAGCCGAAAAAACTAATTCCGTTCTATAAGAACGAGTTAGAAGAAGCGTCGAATATTTTTAATAGGAAGAATTTTATTGTAAGCTGGAGCCATCTTGAAAGAGCACATATTCTTGCTCAACCTTATCCTTACGAACATACATACGTTCATTGGAAAATGCTCTGCTTTGATGTAAAGATTAAAAACACAAAAGAAGTTATAGGACAATTGTCAAGACTACTTTTTGGAGGTGTAAAATCTTTTGTAGGTAAAGTCCCTATTGGTAATACAGGTGGCGCAAACGTGCCCCCATTAGAATCAATGGAGATACCTCAAGACTTGCTTGTAATTATTAACAAAAGCAACTTTAAGTAAAATGTACTTTTACTTGTATAAAATAAAACAAAATGAACAGAACATATTGCTGGAAGTGTGTTGTTATTCTTGGTTCAATAATGGGCTTGGCAAATGCTTTTTTGTAAAGGAAATATTGAAGGCAAAGAAGTATTGGCAGGTAATTTAAAACTGTTGCAAAAGCTCAAAATCGATTACCCGAAAGAATTAGAGCAGGAAGTAAATACGATAGTCGTAGTAGCAATTAACAAGGCTTATGCAGGTCATATTACAATAGCAGATGAAGTCAAAGAAGATGCAAAGCAGGCAATTGAAGAAATGCATAAACTGAATATTCAAACTGTAATGTTATCAGGTGACAAGCAAAGTGTAGTTGACCAAGTTGCAAAAAGTATCGGTATAGACAAAGCCTTTGGTGATTTATTACCAGAAGGGAAAGTAGAAAAAGTACAACAGTTAAAGAATGAGGGAAGAAGAATTGCTTTTGCAGGTGATGGAGTAAATGATGCCCCGGTTGTTGCTTTAGCAGATGCAGGTATTGCAATGGGAGGTTTAGGAAGTGATGCAACAATTGAAACAGCGGACATAGTAATTCAAAACGACCAGCCAACTAAAATAGTATCAGCAGTTAAAATAGGAAAGATTACAAGAAGCATCGTTTGGCAAAACATCATCTTAGCAATGACAGTAAAAGTGATTGTATTGATTTTAGGTGCAGGCTGTTTAGCCAACCTTTGGGAAGCAGTTATAGCAGATGTAGGAGTTGCGTTATTAGCAATATTAAATGCAGTGAGGATACAAAGAATAAAGATTTGAGAGACTGTAAAATAAACTGTGTCAGAAATTAAATTCTTAATTTCGAAAACACAGACAATGGAAAAAACTACAGATTCAAATGACTACGAGTCAATGAAGAAAAAAGTCCTTGAACAATTTCGTTCAGGCAAAAGTTTAACAGGCAAAGGCGGCGCTTTTGCTCCTCTACTCAAAGAATTTCTGGAAACGGCTCTGCAAGCAGAACTGGACGAGCATCTTCGTTCCGATAATCCTGAAGATGCTTCGAACCGGAGGAATGGAAAGGTTAGTAAGACTCTAAAAACGACTGATGGAGAGGTCGAACTGATCAGCAGCCGTGATCGCAATGGAAGCTTCGAACCATCCATCATTAAGAAAAGAGAAACTATTCTGGCTGACAGCCTTCAGGAGCGTATCATTGGAATGTACGGCATCGGGATGAGTTTGCGGGATATTTCAGCTCACATCAAAGAGATGTACAACATGGACATCTCGCATGACACCTTAAGTTCAATTACCGAGCGGATCATGCCATTGATAAAGGAATGGCAGAGCCGCCCCCTCGATGAGATCTATTGCATTGTATGGATGGATGCGATCCATTACAAAGTAAAGGACCAGGGCAAGACAAAGAGCCGTGCGGTTTATAATATCCTGGGCATTAATAAAGAGGGTAAAAAAGATTTGTTAGGGGTTTATGTTTCTGAAAGCGAAGGCGCAAATTTTTGGTTAAGTGTCCTTACAGATCTACAAAATCGTGGCGTGAAAGACATGCTGATAGCGTGTATTGATAATTTAAATGGATTTGAGCAGGCTATCCATAGCATCTTTCAGCAGACTGAAGTACAGAGTTGTGTAGTCCATCAGATACGTAACTCGCTTAAGTATGTAGCTTCAAAAGATCAGAAGATTTTTTTATCTGAATTGAAGCCTGTTTATAAAGCGGCAACAAAAGAATTAGCGGAACTAAATCTGGAAACGCTGGCAGAAAAGTGGAGTAAAAAATATCCTGTCGTAATTAAATCCTGGCAAGATAACTGGCATAAACTTTCTACTTATTTTAAGTATACAGAAGATATCAAACGCATCATTTACACTACCAACACAATCGAAGGTTTTCATCGCCAGGTGAGAAAGGTTACTAAAAATAAAGGGGTGTTTCCAAGCGATGACGCATTACTTAAACTGGTTTACCTGGCTTATAAAAACATCAGTAAAAAATGGACGCAGCCTCTTCAAAACTGGAGTCTAACCGTTTCTCAATTATCCATTCATTTTCAAGGACGATTAAAACTAATGTAGCCTGGGCCACGGCCCAGAGGTTTTTAAGGCATACACCGAATGAATAATTAATTATAAATTTAGCTTTACAAAAAAATGCCAACTCAAAAATAAATTGGCATTCTATTCTATCGGGTCAGGTTATCCCTTGATTGGTTGCTCCTCAGCAGAGCCAGTCTCCGTTTAGCCTGACATTCAAATATAGAGTAATAAAATGGAAAAGGCCACTGACACAGTTCAAATTACACTCCCAGATTTGATTAGTTGACCGGTCTTTAACTTCAGAAAGATGTGTAACCCTTTTTCCATTGGTCAAATGAGACTGTAAAATACTACAACTGCTGTATCACTAAATCTAAAACACCCTATCCATATGCTTACCCAGAAATTTTCTACAATGCTTACAGCTTCTACGCTATTGTTGCTTTTACCTTCCGGTAATCTAAGCTCTGATAACTTTTTGCTAATCCCTGTCTATCTATCAATTGCTTCATCTCTTTCATTCCTCCCCAAGGAGTTACTATCTCATTGGGGTATTGGTGCTGCATACCCAAATTTATAAAAAGGCCAAATTGACGGAAAATTTTTCTATTGAAAAATGTAAGTTCAAATTTAAAAGCTATTGAATTTCCATTGGCCCGGAACTAAAAAAGCCACCAAAGTGGCTTCTCAAAAGTTAAACCCAGATTTTGCAGTAGCATTATCCAGTAAGACTTAATGGCAGCTTTGAGTTTTCTACAAGGCTAAATAGGCTATCATACCATTGTCTTCGTTTAAGGGGTACAGACATTTTTAATACTTGGTTTTCTATCCAAGATCCTACTGCAAAGCAGTTAAATCTTAATGTGGAAAGTTTAGGCTGGGCTTGCTTTTGATGGGTTAATTGGCGGAATAAACTCATTAAATTATAAGCTACCATTACAAAGCGCATTGCTGTTTCGGTGGCGCAAAAATCATCCATGCAAAAACCTTGTACTCCAAAATCCTCCTTTAGTTCTTTTATCCGGTTTTCTGCATCTCCCCTGCGTTTGTATTGTTCCCATATTTCCGTTGCCGGTAATAGCTGGTTGGTTACAAAAGCATGATAACGGGTCTTGTATACCTTGTCCTTATCGAGATCTTCCATCATGAACAAGGTTCGTAACTTTTTACCTGTTGTCCTGGGCCTTATTTCTTCACTTTGTTTTATAATGATGATACGTCTTGGCTTAGTCCATCCTCCCTGCTTAAATTCTATCTCACTTATCCATAAACCCATTCCCAGGGCTTGCCATTTTGTAATGGAATAAATAGTGCTTTGCAGATTTGCATACAGCTTACATGACATTACATAGGCTATACTTTTGTCTTCTATAAATTTTAAAATTGTTTCGCTGCAAAAGCCGCTATCGGCTCTGAACAGACCTACTTTTTTGTTTTTTAGTATTGAAAAGGTTTCTTCTAAAAAATGAATACAATTGTTGCTGCTACTGCTATTTCCGCTCCTGTTCCAGCAATTTGCCACCATTCTTATATCATTTACAAAAGCAAATAAAGGGTGATGGCTATTGCGCCCCTTTTTATTGGGATTGTATCCTTTTGTAGCACCTTGCTGCTCTCCATAACGGGTAATAACACTGCTGTCAACATCTAAGGTATAATTGTCAAATTGCAACTGCTCGAAAAACCAACTGTACAGCTCTATAAAAATTTGATGGTTAAGTGAAGGTGTGAATTTCTTGAAAAACCTTCCAAACGTAGTTCCCGATGCCACTCTTTTCCAACCAAATATTTGTCTCAAAACTTCATCTACACGTACAACTGCTGTATGACTAAATCTAAAACACCCGATCCATATGCTTACCCAAAAACTTTCTATGATGCTTACAGCATCTATGCTATTGTTGCTTTTACCTTCCGGTAATCCAAGCTCTGATAACTTTCTGCTGATCCCTGTCTTATCTATCAATTGCTTCATCTCTTTCATACCTCCCCAGGGAGTTACCATCTCATCGGTGTATTGGTGCTGCATAGTCAAATTTATAAAAAGGCCAAATTGACAGAAAATTTTTCTATTGAAAAATCTGGGTTAAAAAGAGTAAAATCTCACTCAAAAACATCTAATCTTGTTATTTAACCTTGGGTTTATTATCAGCGTTATTATTTTAGTATTCATCAACAAAAAATGTGGACAGGGAAAAATATGAAGCAGTAGCATTAACTGCTATGGTCGGCAATAATAAACCATGTGCCTTTTATTTTTTCAAAAAGTAGAGTAAAATATCCCTGCAAGTTTCCTATTGAACGTTGCAAGTGAAATTTTCCTATAACAAAAAAATACTTCGAAGAAAGTTGTTTTAGCTGAAGTAAATCAAAATTAAGTCTACCCATTGCGATTGTGTCCGGATATCCTCTCTTATAATTTTCCAGGGTTGTTTTGTACCCGTACTTTGGACCGTTGCTTCCAATAAATACAAGGCTATCGCTTTCTACATAACCTTTCATAAATTCATCAATATTTCCTTTATTCCACGCAGCAACCTGCCTTTCAAGTAATTGTCTTACGGCTATTTCATCTGAATTTTGTGCCTGTGTATTTAAAGAGGCAATCAAAACAAAAAACAAAACAAAAAGCACATTATTGTAAAAAATGAAAACACCCTTGTTTGCTGAACTTTTCATTTTGTTGCTTTTAGCAGATGAAGAACCCAAATAACATGTGGCAATCCTTGAATCGTTCCAATAAATACTTTTTCAAAAGTACTCTTAATTCTACTTTGCCAAGTTTAGAAGGATTCTTTGTGTTTCGATAATTGGAGCCTTCGTTGTTCCTGTCGTTTATTTACTTGGGCCACCGACTGATTCATTTCTTTTCTTAGGTATACATTTAGCATAATTTCTCTTACATCGCAGGGAATTAACAACGGCATTTTTTCTTTAAACAGTATTTTCTCACCTAAACTAAAATGAAGTGCCATCATTACCATTTCTATGCGATGATGCCATGCCAGCCAACCGCTTACCTGGTATTAATTCATTCCGACCTCCTCTTTGCGTCCTAAAAAGAGCATTCTACAAAATAGCGTTGCGATTGCATTTGCACTAACTCTTCTCTGGTAAATTCATTTTCTGTCGGCATTGCTTAAGGCATACTTGTATTCACGCTTTCCATCTTTACAAATAGTAACCCTAATGATGAGTATCTGATCACTATAATGGTTGGAATTACCATCCGTACATATATACTTTTTGTGTGTAACCCAAACAGTTCAAATCGCCTTTGCCTGTCCTGTAAAGGCGTATTTTTTGCCATTGGTCATCGGCGATTTCTTACTTATTAAAAAGCCCTTTTATTTTGTCTACTACCCCTCCGCTGCCGGTAAAGAATGCTTTTAGGTCCTGAAGATCTACATCACCATCGCTATCCCTGTCCATACTGCCTTGCAGCTTGTTCATCATTCCCTTAACATTAAGGTCGTTTGTTTTTCCTTCACTCACCTCATTGAAAATCTTCTGGAGATCAAAGCTTTTGTCTGCCGGATCTGCAGTTTTTTGTACCAGCCTCTTAAACACCGTTGGTACCAGGTTATTGGCTATGTTTGCCGCCTGCTGCACATTTAAGCCAAAGCGGCTTTGCAACCGGTCCATAAAGTTGCCGGTAGCTTGTTGGGTAACAGGGTTGGCCGTTACGTTATCGCCGGTACCATTAAAGAGGTTCGCCACTTCCTTTACGTTGCCGCCGGATAAAGATGTTTTTAATGAGTCCTCTATGGCCGTGCTTGCTTCTCGCACAGCTTCATCATTCCGCTCATTGGGGATCACCGTATTGTTGATTATGGTGGCGCCTGCGTTTTCTTTTACGAGACTATTCAAATTTTCTATCATAAAAATTGATTTAGTTGTTTAACTGTAATACTTAAAATTGGTTGAGTCCAACATTCATTTGTAATTTATTGAATTTTCCACATATAATAGAAAAAGTTGGAGTTGGTAATACTGCGGGACTTGTAATGTTTGTAGTAAAAAACTGCATCGTAATTCATTTTTGATCACAATAATTTAGAATTGTGCAGCGAACTAACAACACCCTTAGTTCGAATAATCCCGGGATCAAATTAACTTCTGCTCTTCAAATTCTCCCACTTGCGATTGAGATGATACCTATTAATCGGATAAGTGTATTCCGATGATGGTTGAAAGATAAACAAGTAACTGGCGTCATCTCTTCTATATTCGTTGCATTTGGATTTTCTAAAATTAATCGTTCTACTCTTTCAATAGGTTGAATGTCTGCCTTTACGTTTTCAGTTCGCCGCCAATGATATTGTTCCCGTGCCAGAAATTTTATTCTTCCCAAAAATTCTAAAGTGCGTTTTATAAGGTCCAATCACTGTTTTAATATTCCACTTTTTGATGTAACTCATTAATATACTTTTTATAAGAAATTCTTCTGTTAGACCGGCTTTAGTCCCCTGATTTAACATTGTTGTGTCACTCACTTGTACTGGTAGTAGTTGCTTCGGCAGATTTAGCAGTACGACGTTATTGTGTCTTTTGGCTAACAACTGTAGTTGTTAGACCTAGAATATACCTTTGATTTTAATTAGTAAACCCTTTTTCGACTACAACAAAAGTAGATTTGCCTACACTTGCTTCCTGCCCCGTTAATTTTGCGGGGTCATTTCCCAATTTTATCGGGTTACTGCTTGTAGTTGCTTCGGCAGGTTTAGCAGCATAGCCGTTGTTGTGTCTTTTGATTAACAACTGTAAATGTTAGCCTTCGGATATACCTTTTTTAATTAGTCAACCCCGTTTTCGGCTACAACAAAAGTAGATTTGCCTACACCTACTTTTTTACAATCATCCAACTTTGTTGTTAACAAAAAACAGCAAAATGAAAATTATTGTAACAGGTTCATTAGGACACATCAGTAAGCCACTGACACAGGCGTTGGTACAAAAAGGTCATAAGGTAACAGTTATCAGTAGCAAAGCTGACAAACAAAAAGACATTGAAACTTTGGGCGCTAGCGCTGCCATTGGTTCAATAAATGACGTTGCATTTTGCGCTCAAACCTTTACCGGTGCAAATGTTGTTTACCTGATGGAGCCGCCTGTAAATTATTTTGATAAAGAGGCTGACCTTGAGAAACATTGGACGGATATAGCTAATTCTTACGTGCAAGCCATTCAACAATCAGGCGTAACCAAAGTGATACACCTCAGCAGCATCGGAGCACATACCGATAAAGGTGTTGGAATGTTGGCAGCCCACCATGATGTAGAAAATATTTTGAGCGCATTACCCAAAAATGTCTCAATCAAATTTATGCGTCCGGTTGGCTTTTACTACAATATGTTCGCTTTTATTCCTGCAATTAAAAAAGCAAATGCTATCATTCAAAATTATGGCGGCGGTGAAAAAGAGCCGTGGGTTTCACCGCTTGACATAGCAACCGTTATTGCTGAAGAAGTGGAAACTGCATTTAACGGCAGGACGGTTCGTTACGTTGTAAGCGACGAAGTTTCGCCAAATGAAGTAGCCAAAATTTTAGGCGAAGCAATTGGTAATCCAGACTTACAATGGATGGCAATTCCTGATGAGCAATTTCTGAACAATTTAATAACTGTTGGGTTTAATGCTAAAGCCGCAAAAGGTTTGACTGAAATGAACATAGGGAGGCGAAACAATTTGTACGACGATTACAAGCAAAACAAACCTACTCTTGGCAAAGTAAAACTGGTTGATTTTGCCAAGGATTTTGCAGCAACTTTTAATGTACAGTAAGCGGTTTAAGAATAATAATGTTGGTTGTGATTGAACCTGAAGATGCCATAAAAAGATACAGTACAAGTGAGTGACACAACCGAAGATAAATTGAAAACCAAGTGCTGGTGACTAAAAAAAATCTAAAACAGCTTGTAGAAAACAATTAATAATTCAAAAAAACAAATGGAGATGAGTACAAAAAATAAAGTTGCCTTAATAACAGGTGGCAGCCGGGGCCTGGGAAAAAATATGGCGATTGCCATTGCAAAAAAGGGAATTGATGTGGTGATTACATACAATTCAAATAAAGCAGCAGCAGATGATGTTGTAGCAGAAATACAATCGTTAGGAGTGAAGGCATTTGCACTGCAATTGGATACAAGCAATATAAAGTTGTTTGATCCATTCTTAAAGCAGGCAACTGAATGGTTGAAGGAAAATACAGGCAGTGCCAATTTCGATTTTCTTATTAATAATGCCGGAACAGCGTTGTATGCACTTGCAACAGATACCACAGAAGAACAATTAGACGGCATTTTTAATATTCATTACAAAGGCGTATTTTTCTTGACACAAAAAGCCTTGCCTTTCATCAACGACGGCGGTAGTATTATTAATATATCATCCGGATTGGCTCGTATGGCATATCCCGGCTCGTCAGTATATGCTTCTATGAAAGCTGCAGTTGAGACGCTTACCCGTTATTTAGCTAAAGAATTAGGTGCAAGAAAGATTCGTGTAAATGTAGTTGCGCCGGGAGCTATTGAAACTGATTTTGGCGGAGGCAGAACAAGGGATAATAAAGAGATTAATGCACAAATTGCAAGCCTTACTGCGTTAGGTCGCGTTGGTTTGCCACAAGATATTGGCGGTGTGGTAGCCTTTCTTTGTACAGAAGATGCCTATTGGATAAACGGACAACGAATTGAAGTTTCCGGTGGACAAGCATTGTAACAACTAACTTTATAACATGAATAATGCAACACCGATCAGGATTAAATCAATCACCGAATTTCACAGGCTGCGAAACCTGCAGCCGCCACAACATCCGCTTATCAGTGTAGTAGATTATTCTAAAATGAAAGATATACCTGATGATAATGCTGCAGGTGTGATAATGGATTATTATTCTATTTCCATAAAAAGAGGAGTTGCGGGAAAGTTTAAATACGGACAGCAGGAATATGATTTTGACGAAGGTGTAATGTATTTTATAGCGCCAAACCAGGTGTTTAGAAGAATTAAAGATGATAGCCCGCATCCGGTAAATCCATCCGGCTGGATCCTTCTAATTCATCCCGACTTCTTATGGAATACTTCTCTTGCTGAAAATATCAGGAAGTATGAATACTTTGATTACTCGGTAAATGAAGCACTTTTTCTTTCAGACAAAGAAGAAGCAATTCTTAACAACATCGCGCAGAATATTCAGCAGGAATATCATTCGAACGTTGACAAGTTTAGCCAGGGTATTATTATTTCACAAATAGAAACCTTATTAAATTATGCCGACAGGTTTTACCAACGACAATTTATTACAAGGAAAATTGCAAATCACCAAATTCTTGACCGCCTTGAAAAAATACTCGCTCACTATTTTAGCAGTGACAATCTAATTACAAAAGGTTTACCATCTGTGCAATACATTGCAGACACACTCCATGTTTCAGCAAGCTATTTAAGCGGTTTACTTAAAGCGCTGACAGGCCAAAGCACTCAGCAACACATACACGACAAATTGATTGAAAAAGCAAAAGAAAAACTATCTACTACGCAATTATCTGTAAGTGAAATAGCTTATAAATTAGGCTTCGAACATTCACAATCCTTCAGCAAACTTTTTAAAACAAAAACCAATTTTTCGCCTTTAGAATTCAGGCAGTCATTTAACTGATACATTGGCACTGGGCAACCGGGGCAAGCCAAAAGAGGTGTAGGGAGATTCGTGTGATGACACATTTTATACGACAACGCCTGCTTTTTGCCAAATGGCAAATACTTCAACAACAACTCCTGCTAACTTGCAAACATGAAAGAATTTGTAGAATATATATTGCAGTTTGGAAATTTAAACAAACAGCAGATAGACCTGATCTCAAGCAAAGCTTTTGATTTGGAACTGCGCAAAGACGAATATCTTTCTGAAGCAGGAAAAATTTCGCGACAGGTGGGATTTGTGATTGAGGGTGTTACTCGCGTTTGTTATTACAACAATAAAGGCGAGGAAATTACCAAATATTTTATCGACGAAAATAACCTGGTTGTAGACATCGAGAGTTTTAACAACGAAATTTGTTCTTCTGCTTATGTGCAGGCTGCTACCGACTTCAAACTTATTTGTTTCAATAAAAGAGATTGGCAGGAGCTCCTGAATACAATTATTGGGTGGGATGCTATTGTAAATAGAATTATTGCAAAAGCCTTAATTCAAAAAGTAGAACGAAGAAGTCCTTTGGTTACAGAAGATGCCAAAGAACGTTATTTAAAGTTTTTACACATTTATCCAAATGTGGTAAACCGTGTGCCGCTTTCTTATATCGCATCTTATTTAGGCATTACACAATCTTCCCTTAGCCGAATAAGAAAAAACATTCACTGATTTATTATTTGCCAAATGGCAAACGATTTCATTTTTTACCAATGCACTTTTGCATTGTACATTTTAAAACAACAAAAATGAATTCGAAGAATCACGAACACCAGAAAAACAATATTGGCAAAGTGAGTAAATCAGTATTAATTACGGGAGCTAATAAAAGTATTGGCTATGAAGCCGCCAGGCAATTATTACAACAAGGCTATTATGTTTACCTGGGTAGCCGCAATGAAGCAAATGGTATAAAAGCAGTTAACGATCTTAAAGCCGAAGGGCTCCATAATGTTGAAGCTGTACAATTAGACGTAACCAACCAACAATCTGTTGATGCAGCAAGAGCCCTGATTGGTGAAAAGACCAATGTGTTAGACGTGCTGATCAACAATGCAGGCATCAGCGGAGTTGTACCACAAAAAGCAACTGATGCCGCTATCGACAACTTTAAAAATGTATATGATACAAATGTATATGGAGTTGTAAGAGTTACGCAAGCCTTTATCGATCTGCTGCAAAAGTCAACCGAGCCAAGAATTGTGAATGTTAGTTCAAGTGTCGGTTCTCTTTCCTTGCAGAGCGACCCGCATTGGCGTTTTTATGACCACGCAAAATTTGCCGTTTATTCTTCCTCCAAATCTGCGTTGAACATGTACACAGTCATATTAGCTTACGAACTACGTGAAACGCCGTTTAAAGTAAATGCCGTTGATCCTGGTTATACAAAAACCGATTTTAACCACCATAACGGAACAGGAACGGTAGAAGATGCCGCTGCCCGTGTAGTCAAATATGCTTTAATTGATAATAATGGACCAACCGGAAAATATTTCAGCGAAGAAACCAATCCTGAGGGTGGCGAGATTGGCTGGTAAAACCAGGAAAAACAGTTCCTGTGCGTATTTAGCACATCAATAAATTTATTGAAGTGAACTTTTCTTCGCACCTGCAGTACTAAAAATGCCTTGTAAAATATTTGTTTTACAAGGCATTTTCTATTTTTGTTAATCCGCGGGTGTATTTCCTTATTGAGCGTGTTCCTTCTGTATCGTGTAAGTATGATGGTGAAGAAAAAGCTGGGCGAAAAGAAGGTATAAGAAATTCTTTGGGACCGGCTTAAGTTCCTTGATTTTACATCGTTGTGTCACTCACTTGTACTGATAGTAGTTGCTTCGACAGGTTTAGCAGCATAGCCGTTGTTGTATCTTTTGACCAACAACCGAAGCATTGGTTATTACTCTGCTTTGGTTCCGTTGCAGATTACTAAATCAACAGTGGCCGGCTTTCTAAGGTTGAAACAACGCACAGAATAAATTAGACAGTCGGCAAATCTTTTATAGTGTTTATAATCTGAACAATTTGATTATATGCGTCGTTCTTTTCAGTTAACCACTTTTCTAAAAATGTTTTTTCGGATAACTCAATATTCTTTTTATCCCTTGTCATTGCTTCAGCAACTAGCAAAAATTTCTCTTTGAAACTTGCAACTGCATCAATTTTTTAATGTAATCCATCTTACCCATAACAGTTAAAAGCTGTTCAGCTAAATGCGGATTCCAAATTATTTCT
>Ga0181465_100468_pt1 | contig 16208 bp, 13 predicted proteins | sample InSIn3gowninarea_FD_119076 | JGI IMG/M metagenome (GOLD analysis project Ga0181465, IMG submission 119076) | Clean room microbial communities from NASA Spacecraft Assembly Facility at Jet Propulsion Laboratory, Pasadena, California, USA -... ... | reverse complement strand
CACATAACCCGCGAGCGGTACTTCCCCAGGATAATAGCCATGCTCCCATCTCTTACTCTACTACCCATACCGGTGGATCATTTACAGGTCCTGGATCAAATGCATCCACCACCGTAACCGCCACTAGTGCATCTGTTCCCGCTAGTTAAGAAGATCGAGTAGAGGAACTGGTGGGCTTATCTTCTGGCCAAGATGGATGGGCCCCGACTAGAAATAGAGAGCTGCTTTCCCGCCTCGACTAGAGATGCAATAGGGTATAAGCCGAGTAGGTAAAGTGAAGACTGGTTAGTCTCAGACTTAGTAAGGGGACCGCCCATCTATTAGATATGTATTAACCCCTCGGGTTAGAATCGTCTATAGATTCCATTGCTAGTGACCCCACCTTCCAGTGAGGAACGAAAACCTTCTAATTGTCTCTCCGGACCAATTGGTAAATTGACCCGCCCCAAACCAGTCTTTGCATGTCACTTCTCGAATTCCCGAATGAAGCAGCACATTTCGAAAGGCGGTCGGGGCAGAGAAACCTCATCGCGATTCAATGAGGTGCTTCCAGGGGCAAGCAAACTCATCTCACTCCTAAGCATCGGATTGAAACTGGACTTTTGTACCCTGCAATTGGCAAGCGCTTCTTCAATAGAGTTCCTATTATGTGAGTAAGAGGTAGAATCAGCCTCTGGCTCCAGTGTGAGAAGAAGCCTCGAACCCATACCTATATTATCTAAGTATTAACAACTTGGTTTCGTACTTCCACCCACCTTTTTCTCTTGACCACCCGCCTCCATCTCTATTCTCACTTCGGGCCGGATTGACCAGCCCCGAGAGGCGGGTTGGCCTACTAGTCCTTATTGGCGGGCGAGCCTACTATTTGGTAGGTCGGACCTCGTTAGCCAATAACATGAAATGCTAGTGAAAGCGAGAACTGCGGAGTCAAAAGGGAAAGGGTTGAAAGTTGGGGGCCTACTCATGACTGAAAAATCGTACTCTTGCGGGACTAGTCTCATTCGCCGTAGAAGAGAGATTGGCAGTGCTGTGACTTCCAACTTATTTGCTAGTGAGGCCGGCTACTCTAATTCCACTTGTCGCTGTCCCAAACTCAAGTTCAAAGCCTGGATTCAATAAGAGAAGTCCTCCAACCGGAGTGAGTGATTTGCTTCAACTGGCTGCCCTCTCTCATTGGAGTCGCTAATCCGTATGTAACAGTTGGTTTGCTAATCCGAACTCTCACCATCCAGATTCATTTGCCGAACCACCTATCAGTATGGGCGAGTGCTAGGGACTCCTTTTGTTGGAAGGTTTGTTGCTGCTCCTAAGCTAGCCCCTCAACTTGATGGAAGTTGCCCAGATTCCTTCAGCCGCAGTAGAATGGGGAGTCAACCAGCCCTCTACAGCCGGTTCTTCAAGTTCGAGTTTTGCGTCAGCCCCCATGCAAACCTCATTTCACAAGCACTAGCAATTCAATCTAGAGACGATTCTAACTCCGGTTGCCCTTGCTCGGTTGGAACCATAGGCGGATTCTCGAACTAGGGACAACCGGTCGAGCAAATGGAAGTGATTGGTTCAAGCACTGGGAGCTAATACGTAGTAAACCAATAGTCAGCAGGTGAAGTGAGGGGAGACCCATATTGATGAATGGAATCCTCCTATTTCGATGGCCTAACCAGCCCTTCATATGGAGGAGTTGAGCCTCCTATAAATTAGATCAGTGCTTCCGGACGCCCGATACTACGAATACTAATAAGTAGAGGTCGGATAGCCACCCGGGTTAGTCCGCTACGGGGGTATGGTGGATCGGTACAGCTAGGTACTCCAAGCACGAAGTATTACGTCTATATAGAAGTAAGGACCGCACAGTATTCTAATGCACCCGCCTTTCCTAAAGAATATTTGTTTGGCCAAATAGAAGCAATCGAAGTAGAATGAATTGACTTTGCTGGGGTCGGAGCGAAACTTGAATTGCGGTTCACAGGGTTCTTAATACTAGCACCTTGACTCATTGGCTTCAGAAGGAAATGGGGCCACCCGACGGGGCCATTCGGAGAAATAGGGGAAATGGCTCTAGAGGGAGTTCGGTAAAGTACGCGGTTGAGGCGAAACTCGAACTTCAACAACCCGCTTATCCTACGTATTAGGAACGAGGAGACGATGCGGTAAAACCATTGGGGCAAGAGACGCTGAAAAGGAGGGTGATGTTTGAGTTTCCAGTGGTTAAGGCACTCCTCCGAAGCTTCCTCCAACTCACATTGTAGGGGCCTTCCCCTCTATTTAATGGTTTCGGCCATTGATCCCTAGTCGATACTCCGATGAAGCTATTGCGTCTATGATAAAGGTCTAGTGGAAGAGAAGCCCCGGGGTTGTAGCCACTTGGCAAGTCTCAATCATCAGCTTCTACAGGAGATTTGGGGTGCTTGCCAGAATATAGGGTCGAAGCAAGTAATCATAGTAGGGCTGAACAGTTAGCCCCTCCAATGTTAGAATCTCTTGTGCTTCCGCCTCCAGCCGAAACGTTATGATCGGCCACCCGGTACACCTTGCATAGGAGAGTGACCCAACCCTAGCTTGTCAAGCCTATTCGATTCATTCAGCCTTAACTATCTTTCATTTGCCAGGCCCACAAGGAGAAGATCTTAGAGGTTGTTAATACGTGAATAATCTCGTTCTAGAATGACTACTGGCCCTCCTCTTCGATATGTGCTTTATTCCCGTCGATGCGGGAGAAAAGCTCGACTACCCGCATTGCCGATTGAATCAATAGTTTCTAGCCGCCGCCCCATTAACTGAAGTGACCAGCCCTTCTGGAGTTGGGCCGATTAGTGGAACCGAGCTTTCATCTTCAATTCGCTAGTAGGGAGGTTTGCCAGCTACTGTCAACCTTCCACCCGGAGCTTCTTCGAGGAGGTTCAAGACAACCATTCTACCAGCTACTAGAATTCCACTTTCTCAAATTGGAGTTTCTAGTTCTATTCTTTCTGGTTGGGGACCACCTTGAAAGGGAAGAATTATTGCTAGTGGTTTCAAGCCTACCATTAATGGTTCGGTTCCCCACTAGTCCTCTCTTGGTGGTTGGGTCGGGGGAAGGCCAACCAGAGTAATGAAAGCTTCAACTTCCACTGGCCCACTAGTATTTGTCCAAGATTGGAGGTTTGCCTACGCACTTCCACATCCAATAAGGCGGGATGAGAAGGAATTCGATAAGAAGCTAGAATGGGAACCTCCAACCGAATAAGATTTGTTTTGAAGTCGAGGCTACCAAGAAACTAGACTTTCCTTCGAGAGTATTCTGCTAGCTAATATGAAGACCTTTCATTTGCAGAGTTAGGAGGAGTTGAGGTAGGGCCTACAGAAGATGACAAGTCTAGGATTACCCTTTTTTATTCTATTCCCATGGGTCTGGCCTGCCATTACTGGCTATCAATAAACCCTACTTGAATTAGAGAGAACAACCAGCTACTTTCTCCTGTATTCTGGATTGGGGTGTCGGGCATTCGTTCCAAGGCCACAGTGATGGGCTACCAGCTCGAACTTCTATTGAATGGTTTGGAGGTGGGACTAGCTCATCTTCAATTTCAGATTCCATCAAATGACAGCTTTCAACCGGTCAATCAGAATAGTGGGCGACCAACTACGGAATAAAGGCCCAACTCTTGCTTCCACCCTAAACTCTTATTGACGAAGCGGCGATCCTCCACTCACACCGGAAGAATAGGGCAGTGCTTTCACTGGACTGTAATGTGCTCGTCCAACCCCACCTTCTAAGGCAGGAAGAGTAGGGGCAGGCAATAAGGCTTCGATAACATGAAATGCCTTTCCAACCTTATCATTCATTAGGGCTGGTCCGGTTGCAACCTCAAATGCCGGAATCGGATCAATAGAATAGGCCCCCAGAGGATATAGAACTAGTCCTTCGAGAAAGCCTTCGCATCAGTCAGATCAAAACGAAAGGTGCTCCCTTGGTTCTTAAGGCGTAAACCCTAACAATATATAGTAGACCTAAGTGCTTCGAGGCGTACCTCGGTTGTTCAACCCTTGGCAAGGGTCTATTCTATAGGTATTAACCACTTGGTTTCGCTCCAACCCCCTCAACCCGTTAGGGTGTGAGTGGACTACAAGCGGTCCCGTATGTTGGCATGTTCACCGACTCCCCTTCTACAGCATCAGATTGAAGTTGCCGAAATGCACCCCCCGTGGAACGAGAAGCGAACCATAATCACTTAGGGAGGTCGGATTGAGAGTTGCCAAATTCCTTGGACCCTGTAGAATCGGTGCTTGATCGAATTGCCTCAGTAGGCTCATCTCAATACTCTACTCTAACAGGAGAGGCTGATCCGAGAAGTTATAACAATATGGCTTAATACGTAGGAGAGGGTTGCTTAGAGAATGGAAGAGTGGTCCCAAACCAATAATGGTAGGCTTTAAACGATGAGCACTAATTTGAGGTTGCCCGACTAACCGCCCAAGCGACCCTGCTGCACATGCCCCCACTTTAAGGTCGAGGAACCAGATTACAAGGAGGAGATTGGAGAGCTGCTATAGCACTTATTCAAAGATTGGAGAGCTGCTGTAGCACTTACTCCATTCGCTAGTGGTTAGCCAGATCACTACTTTCTTGAAGTAGCTAATACGTTATATAATAGATCGGCCGATCATAACAATACCACTCTTCTCTTCTACCCTTCAGTCCTAGAAATGGGTCTAGTCGGGCGGGGTTTGGACAGAAAAGGGCAATCCCTATCTATCGGACCAAACCTGAAATCTTCTAGGGACCGGGCACCATATGAAATTGTACGACCTGCCTACTACCCAGACTCTATGAAATGAGGGACCTATCAGATTGGTTCTGGACGGCCTCCTATACCCCGCCTGTGAGTGGAGAAGCTTGCATTCCTTCTAGGCGGGTAGAATCGTATCCTTTAACCAGTCGTCTAGAGATGGTGGTATGTGTCTCAAGTAATAGGTCATATCAGAGCTGCCCTGCTTCCATACATATAATCCCCTGCCCTTAGCTTAGCACTACCTACGCTTCCCTTAGCACTAGCTACGGGAAGACAGGAGACAGGATGTAATTGATCAGGCAGTAGGGAAGAGAGAAGACACTTCTCGAGGAGTTGCTAAGAAAGGTGGGTGATCAGACGTTGAATAGGGTTGTTAACCGAACTCGAATGGCCCCTCAACCATTGAATTGATAGACTCAGTTGGACCCCAAGAAATGAGAAGGTTGCCAAGAAGGTTGCCATCTCGCCCCTACGGGTGACCAATCTGATACTTGGAATCCGGGAACCACCAACAAAGAATAGTATGCAAACCCCCCATTTCATACTCTCTTCTTCCAATCCGCCCCCCCTCTTAGTCGTCCCGAATTCCTATATTCTTCTCCTGCTCATTCCCCTCGGCAACCTCTTTCGATTGATGAGCTCCCGCTCCATCGTCCCCCAACTCTATCAATTAAATACGAGTTCCTGGCAATAGTGGAAGTGGGGTTGGTTCCCAGCCGGGATGAGAAGTCATTCCATCAACTGAAATGAAGTATAGGGGCGAAGAAAGAAAGGAGGGCTGCCCATGTTCCGAATTACCAGTAGGAGGGGGGTGCCCATTAACCAAATTACCAGTAGGCAAGGCTACTACTCTTCAAGGAGGTTAAGCGAGGCCCGCCGCATCGAGAGGGTTGCCATTCCCGGCCTTTCAATCCGTTAGGGCTGGTTCGTCTTCTTCAAGTTGCTATTACCTATATAATAGAGGTGGACCTCTACTCTAATAAAGGTGGGCTTTCAACGGGAGGAGGCGAATAGAAGAAGAGGATGCGACGTCACAAGATTCGCCTAAGGAGCTAAGGATTCCAGTTGCCCAGAAAGCTTCGAACCCGGAGAATGGGGAGCCTTCTTCACTTCGCAGCATCCAAAGTATTGGGCGAAGGGTGGGCTAATCCCCGCTTACCTCCCTCATTCCATTAATTGTTTGTATCTCCCGTTTCTTCCAATGGTGAGACGGGAAGGAGGGACGGCCGGGGATATATAGGGATCAAGATTCTTATTTCTTGGGGTGGGCCATACAAAAGCAAAGATTCCTATATGCCCGAGAGCCCGTTCTGTTTCCTATACCCATTAGGAATTCCTCGATCTGTCACTAAGCGCCAACGTAATGTTAGGCTATCCAGTCCCGTCCCAGTGCGGGCCTTGCCCAAATCCATCCCATTCGGCTTAGCGTAAGGGTGACCCAGTAGTTTAAGCAGCATAATATCCAATATCCGCGTTAAGCATATCTCTACCTACGTGTAGTGGGGGGAAAGGCACGGGAGCGAGCAGCAGAGATGGGAGCAATGGGAGAGGCAGCAGAGTAAGCGGAGGGAGCAGAGTGCAGCCCTGAGCGATATGTTAATTGGGTCCAGTGCCCGCAGTTTCTCTTGTTGCTTCATCAGAGTCGGCATCATAGCTAGATTAAGATCCTCCAGTCCCAGATCCAGTTTACTCAGTTGATCCAATCGATGAACCAGTTCCAGTTCCAATACCAATTCCATTTGTTGAGCCAACACCCGGGTCGATATAGAGTAGCATGAGTAGGGAGAGCAGCACCAGAAGCAGCAGTTCATCTCGTTGTTTATGATGCCAATCAACCTGTCGATCCTCCAGCATCCGGGGCGAGAGAAGCGGAAACAGAGGCATAGGCGGTGGTTGCATTTGATCCAGGACCTGTAAATGATCCACCGGTATGGGTAGTAGAGTAAGAGATGGGAGCATGGCTATTATCCTGGGGAAGTACCGCTCGCGGGTTATGTGGACTCAATCGCTTACCTCGAACCGGAGCTTATCGCGGACCCCATTCGAACGTCCTCAGCAGAGGCGACGTCGGTTGCAATTACTATATCAAGTCTCTGTCTCACCGGCAGCATCTCGCCTAGCATCACAGCCATCAGCATCTCCACCAGATATGGACGCAGCAGCTCCAGGTAACAGATCCGCCAGTTGCAAAGATGCGGGGGCGAAGCCAGAGGCACTATCTCCACCAGTAGCTCATGAGTCGGATCCGTATCCATTTCTCGGAAATCCAGATCCGGTTGTGGGTGGGAATTCTAGGGGCAGAGCCAATTGCAATTCGAAGACCCGTTGTTTACCCCGTTCGCCCAGTAAAGGGAGCACCAGTAGATAGCCTTTGCAGTTGCATTTTCTCTCGTTGAAGGAAGTCCTACCACGTTGATCAGTTATTCCCCTCCCCGGACCAGTGTCTCTCCCATACATGCCTAGTCGACCTGTTGTTCAACCCGAGGAGCCTGCCTGTTTTCAATCCATCTCGATCAAAAGTCTAAGCTCCTGTTTCACCATATATGCAGGTGGAGGCGCTACTACTAGAAACAAGAAGCTTCCCTGAGCTCCAAGAAACCAATGGAATGGGTCAAGTGGGCGCAAAAGTCGAAGCAGTCAAGCGCAGTTTTGTCATTATGTGGAGTGTAGCCCCAGTATCAGCGTGTGTTCCCATGAGTGGAGTACGTGGGGTATCCGTCACCACCAGTGGCAGAGGCAGAGGCTGAAGTAGCACCAATTTCAATGGCATCACCAGAAGCGGCACCACGGACAGACAAGGGGAAGGGTTGCACTACCTGTCGTTTACCTTCAACCTCGGGCTACGGTTGACCTATTTCGGAACAAGTCCAAAGGAGAGTGAATAGCAGTATCAATAGCAGAGGAAGAAGCAAGAGAGAAGGCATCACCCGCAGTTTCGGTAGATGTGGGCCATAGATGTGCTTCGGACGGATGGTTCACTACGTATACTCCGAATGGCGTTTGACTCATCCATTTATCCCACCCATAACCCGAGATACTTGGGAGAGATGCAATATACTGTTCACGCCAGTAGGAAATGATCCCGCGGATGCAAGGGTCGCCCCGCCATGTGGTTGAAGCAATTGAAGTTGATCACCCAGTACCCGTTCACCCGAAACCAGTGATGTGTCAGTGCTAGTACCAACATCTCTTTTATTAGTTCGAAAGCCATCATCTCGTCCAGGAGCACCATCCAACGCTTACCTTATTGATGATCCAGTCGATCCAGCAAGTGATTCGGTCGATCCGGGAGTTGTTAATATGTATGAGACTCAACCGAACCCCTTGAACAGTAATGATAGGGAATTTTATTCGATACGGCAGAAAGCTTATTCAGTAAGCATTCAATAATTCGTTCGAGGGAGAAGTAATGGGGTTGGAGCTAGCTGCTCAAACGGGAGGGGCCTATGCCAATGCTTCTCGAAGATCCATATAAACGGATTGTGAACGCCACCCTCCCCCTAGATAAAGGCCACCCCCCTATACATAGGGATTCATGGAACGGAGCGAAAGAGAGAGTAACATTGCCTCATAGAATTCTGGGGAGCTGAATAGAGCTAAGAAACAGCTGTCCCGAGCGGAGAGAGAACTGGTAACTCGTGAACAGGGAGAAACGGATCAACTGAGATTTTGGTGGGAGATGCCCTACTATTAAGCATTTACCTGCTAGCCGGAATAAGATATGATGCACGCCACCCCCTCACAAGACCCCTCTAGCTAGATACGGATTAATGTAGATAGGAATGGATAGATAGATAGACTAGATAGATGGATAGACTAGATAGATAGATAGACTAGAGCGCTTCCTCACCATCCAACCAACCAACCCTTATTAAATAGAGGGGGTGCCGACGAGATAGGCCTTTACCCGTTGCTTGGGCCTCCCTTCCTTCTATTAGATAGAAGCCTTTCCCTACGATCTAACCAGATAGGCCGACTGAGGCCTCTATCTCACCTGTTGTTTGGGCCTCCCCACTCCCCAACCTTTCCCCACCATTGAAGGTGGAGGGTGAACGGCTTTGATGGATACGGTCATTCCTCCACACCGGTGGTTGGATTGGTTGGTGGTAATACGTATATAATGGCTGGAATCATTCCCGGTTGGCAGTTAATAACCAATTCTATGAAATGCTTAGCCTGGCCACTCCCCCTAGCTAGCTTGCTTTCAATCCAAAGGCTTTAATAACAGATACCTCTCCTCACCATCCAACCAGATAGGCCTTTACCTATACCAGATAGGCCGACAAGATGTGCCTCTTCCCAACCGAATGTGCCGATCCTGACCCGTGGCTTGGGCCTCTATTCCAACTCCCTCTACCAGAAACTACCCCCCCTTAGTAATAGTAGGGTTGGATAGGGCAGTAAAGGCACTATCCCTCCCTCTCTAACCTAACCATCCAGGAACGATAGACCGAAGCTTGGGGCAACCACCATCAGAGAGGGGAAGGGCCACCTACGGAACTAGTAAATGGATATATTCACCAGCCTTACTAGACCAAACTAAACCAGCGGATAGCCGCCTACCAAGCTAGATTAGATACTAGAGATTCAGATACTATACCCCCCCCTATTCTCATGATTGCTCCGGGCTCTGAATCGAATATTGGTTGGCCTTTTATCAGATAGCTAGATCCCTCCAATTCCCTTTGATGGAGGGGGATGAGGTCAGACTTTGCCCAATATCAATAATAGGAATCGGGAATCGTTCGACTTTTCAATCGTTCGACCCTGCTATTAGAGAGTTGGAGAGGGAGAATTCTATACGCATCAACAACAAATCATTTGAAGAAAGAGGGCTTCATATCCGCAGCTCGAAAGTCTGGTTGATATAGCGGCCCCTTCCCATAAGCCCCCCTACTATTATCCCCCGAGGAACAAATGGGAAACGATTCGGAATAGTAGGGCGATGCCTATCGAGGGTGAGCTCGATTTCCAATCCAATCGATGGCTAGGGCCGGAGACCCCCTATTATTATTAAGGGACCCCTACTTGGATAATAATAAGCTATTGGTGATGCTTGCTGGAGCGGGGGTTCCCGGTGATGCAAGCAATAGCAATCGGTTTGGATGCCTGCCCATGAATGGAAGCATCATCTCCCAACCAGAATAAACGAATAGTGCCGCGATTCGTTGAAGGCCCCCCTACTATTACTACTTAAGCGAAAGAGCACTATTATTATTACTACTATCGAATGAAAACTATTCTATAGAGATGCCTCGTAGTGGGAGAATCATTCATCAAGGTGCGGGTTGGCCCTAGTCTATTGGATCTCAATCTTCCGTTCCTCCCGGGTGGGTGGATCATTCTAGAGAGGGGCCAGGATGTATATAATAGCTCCAGCGTCTACTATTCCATTCCATTCATAGAAACTCGATCTACTATACTTCTCGTTGTTTGAATAGTGGGCGTTGGAGAACTAATAGTAGGCGGTTTCTAACCTCCCCTATCTATCCCCCATTTCATATTAATGATAGTTGGCCCGGGCTGGAGTTGTAAATCCTAATGGCTAGTTTCCCCCAATTCTTGGTATCGAGTGGGCTATTGCCTCTCAGTAAGCCTTCGCTATGCCATTCCCCGCTATAGGTAGTAGATAAGAATTCCCGATCTTAGGGGATAGGAGAATCATTCCCAATGGCTAGTTTCCCCTTACTCAGATGATGGGCTTACCCCTCAAATCCCTCAATTGCTGATGGGCGAACTCCACCTCCTAATAGGTGGGTGGGGAAGAGAAGGGATATAGGAGCGATCGAGAAGTGTTTGGAGCCGGCCTTTGAAAGTAATGAGCTTTCTTCAGATCGATGGAGTAAGCTGATCAGAGGCGGTGTTGCGTACCTCCCTACCCATACTATCCGAGGCGGCTACTACTAAGAAAGTGGTTGTTTCCACCCCTTCAATAATAATCACTTTTTACCCTTACTTCATTGGATGGACTAGCCTATAACCATAAAAGAAAGGGCAGTCGATGGATACCCTAGTACTAGCTGGAACCCGAAATGGTAATAGTGGGGCGACAACAGGGGCTCTGGATTGAGGAGGGATCGAAATGGGGTTCAATTCCTCTCTCCCGCCAATATTACTTTTCTGGGGGGATGCCTTGAAACATTTATTGATACGTAACCAATAGCCTAAACATTTCAACATTTCTAATAGTTGCATGTTCGAGTGGTCTCAGCATATAGAATAATGAATGAAGCGTGCCTTCTATCGACAGATTAAGACGGAGAGACCTGGGAAGTTGTTAATACGTATTGTGATAGTAGGGCTACGGCTAGTATTGAGTACTGGCGCCTATTATCATTATCTAAGGGGTGGGTGCATGAGCCAAAGCGAACCCGAGCTGGAGTAGAGTATGCGAGAACTAGAGCTATCTCCTGCTATCTCCTCAAGAATGAGTGCTTGAAGCTATCTCGTTCGAAGAAGCATACCCCCGCGTCGAATAATAGTAATAGGGAGCCCTTGTTTTATATATCCATCCCTCTGGGTAGAGTGTTAATGAGGCCGGCGGGTATTTCAACTATCCTAGATTCAGAAATCGCTTCATGGTCAACTGAAAGAATCTATTCATCCTCGAGTGTCATGTGTGGCGAGGCTTTCTAGAAATAATAGGGAGGCTATTCGTCGCCCTGTATGAGTAGTAGGGCAAATAGTAGACGGATCGGATTCGGTGTCTCCTTCCCCGAAGAAGTGGAAGACTCATTCAATCGAGCCACATTACCCTGCTATAGGGTGATATGCCTCCAATGCCAATAGAAAGTAACCCATCTTAAATAATAAGAATAGGGGGTATTCAACATCCAGAGGACTGCCAAATGAAAAGCATCCCTGCTTCGTAATAGTGGGGCGCAAGTACCGCATTCTATATTGGTAAGCCTGGACCATCCTTTTCTATATGGTAAGAGGGGGGAAAACTAGAACCAAAATGAAGGAGTTGCGGTGCTAGGATATTCTAATTATCCGCCGATTCTCATTACCCTTGCTTGACAATCCAGGCTCTATTACATATGTATTAACAACTCCGCGTAACTTCTTTATTAGGGCCCTCAATAATAAAAGGAGTAAAGGGGGGCTTAACAACCTTCTTATTCCTTGGTGTCTAGTGCTCCCCCCCAAACCCTTTATCAAGAAATACTACATCCTGCAATCAAGGAATGACTAGAACATTTTGGCTTCAACCCCCTTTTGAAAGCAAAGTGTATTTCTTTATCAAACGAGTATGAGTCGAGTTGTTAATACGTATATAGTATCTCCGCCCATTATGAAAAAGGAGCAAACGGGAGGCCTACTATTAGAATGTCTCAATTTCAACTAGCAGGCCTGCTATGCCATCTGAAATGCACTCGACTCGAATAAAGGTTAGGGCCGGTTGTTAATGGATCTCACTCTTCCCCGCATTCCATAGTTGGGCCGGAATTCAAGAGTTCAGCCCCATCAATCTAAGCATCTGATCCTTCGAATCTCGAGTAAAGCCTGTGTTGCTACGGTGGGTGTCGAGGCTGAAAAACGAATGGAATGGATCGTCGCCTGTTCGGGATTCGATCTGTAGGGTCGAGCTAATCAGTCTGATCTGTATATGAGCGGGCAAGTTGATCCAATTGGTTTGGTAGAACCGCGCAACCTTACCTCGCTTTAGGTTCTCTATCCCACTCCCATCTGATAATCCAAATGCTGCTAATGGCGTCTCAGGATGCGCGCTCTTTCAGTCTGGTGTTGGTGTGAGGAGGTGCACTTGAGCGGAGAGAAGACTCGACCTGTACGCTTATTAATGGGAAAGAATATGGTAGCATGTTACTATGACCATATTGACCATGTAACGTAGATGATATGCATGTTTGCTTCTCCCGTTCGGATGCTGGAAATGACTTAGTTCATGCTAGGTGTGAAACGATACATGGATGGATTGACGATTGGGGGGAAACGATTCATGAGACATAGGTGTTTGTTTCGCCTCCCGGCCGTTGAGACATAGGTATTCGCTTGCCTCGCCTCCTGGCCGTATCCGTATACCTTTCATGATCATATCCCGCACTAGCCGATAGGGAGAAGTTCGAATCATGAGCCGATCAGAAGCACTGGGAAGAGAAGCGGAAAAGCAAATCCCCACTTCAACCCCTGGTCCCGTTAGCCTTAGCTGATGTTCGTATCGAAGTTGACGGATTCCCCATTATACGGCTTCACGGTGAAGGCGGGAATGGGATTGGACGATCACCGTTTCAACCAACCAATAGTACTAGAAAGAACCAAATCGTCTCCAATCTTCCAGATCGGTCGGTACATAACACGCTACCATCGATCGAAACAATATGGTCCAACTCCCCCCTTCCCATTATTATTGAGGTGTGCCACTCATTACGCCATCTCCCTTAGATTCCATAAACTCGAATACGTATTAACAACTTCGCTTTCATTCCGGAGGGTCAAGTGCAACCATGCAGAAGAGCCCTATTCTCGCTCGATTTAAGCTCTTTGAATAAGAATTCCGGCCAACTTGATTCTCTCCGGCTCGATAGGATAAGCTAACGAATAGGCCCGAGTGATTCCCAGATGCCCCGCTTCCCCTACTCGATATAAGCTCTCCCTACTGGCAAACGAGTGGTTCGCTATCACTCGCTTGCTCATCATGGCATAGGCGTTGATGAAAAGGATAACCGATTCAGCCTCTAAAGAGTGAAGTGTGCTCACTCTATATACCCAGCTGCCCCTACTTCCTCATTCGTAAGAGGTGCGGACGAACCAAATGTTTCATGTTGCAATGACAATATCCCTGGTGGTAGGGCCACGAAATGCAGGATCTGGCTCGTAATAGGAGGAATCTCGATAGGGGAGGGTTTAGTAAACTGTCAATTTCCTGTCACAGTAGCCCCTAAGCCGGTCATCCACAACCGATATTACCACCATGGACGAATCGGTGAATGCGCCCGGGGGACGAATCGGTTGTTCCATCCGCCCTATCCATTCTATATTAAGAAATTCCTATAGTGAGGTGGGGGGAAGAGTAGGGTAAAGCGGATCTTAATGAATTGAGAGTGGCGAGGGAATGAATAGTAAAGGGTCGGCATGCGGTATGTGGAGGGGCAGTTTTCGGGTATATGAGAATCCAATGCCATATAAGGGGGGCTGGAATGATTCAATGGTGCGAGTTGAATGGAGCTCCTAACAGAGAATAAGCGCTTCCATGAAGAAATGATACTATTCCCTATCCCCGAGGCAACAACCAACCGACCCCAATCCTTTATTAAGACTATCCCCTAATTAGTAATCCTTTATCAATCTCCCCACTCTCATTATTCGCTGATCTTCGAGCTGCTTGCCATAGCCTTTCAATCAAACCCGGGCGCCCCTATTCATTATATATTAAGAAATCAATAGAGCCCCGGCGTAGGCAGTCTATTTCCCTGGCCTCCAATAAGAACCCTATCCCTTGAATGAGAAACCCGGCTCTTTCAATAGCCCCTACTATTCCAGCCGATGGATAGGGACGCATCAACAACCCTCTACTATGGAGAAACTAATAGAGTGGGCAGCCTGGGGAGGGAGGGAATAGGAAGAGGGGCGGTTTCCTCCAATGCCTCTCTTTATCAATACTATCCCCCAATTAGGAATCGATAATAGGGGGGCTTTGAAAAGGAGGAAGAGAAGTCTCGATCTTAAGGCTTTCAATCGTTGGGTATCTAGATCTATCTCTACCATCCCAATTCTAGCTAAAGAGGTCGGGGTCAAGCTCGCATAAAAGCTGCCCTAAAGAATAATAGCCCACACCTAACCCGGCTAAATAATAATAAGATTCGATTTGCTGGTTGTTAATACGTATATGATGTAGTTGGACTAATCAATAGAGTGCATGCTCTCTCCCAACCTTTTCCGACGTTGAGTCTATTATAGACGTAATAACAACCGGTCCATTCTAGAGATAGTAATACGATCTAGAACTCCCATGCTCTCCGTTGCATTTCGCTTTATATAGTAAGTAGGGCCGATTCGGATAGATGGAACAAGTCCAGCAAGGACTCGGGTCATGATTGGGGAACGGAAAGGAAGCTATGGATAACCAATTAATTTCCGAATATCCGAGAGAGACTTCGCCCAATAGATGGGTACATAAAATGGAGAGATCGGAACACGAAAATGTCTTATATGCCGATACGGACTACCCATTCCAATTGTTCTGGTTCCCGAAATCCCATACCCATACGCGTTCCCAAGTTCTGATCGATATCCGCGGAGTTGATTACCCCTCCCGGGAACGAAGATTCGAAGCGGTTCATAATTTACCAAGTACTCGGTATAACCCACGCATTCGTGTACAAACCAGTGTAGACGAAATAACACGAATATCTCCGGTAGTCAGTCCATTTCCATCAGCCGGCCGGTGGGAGCGAGAAGTATGGGATATGTCCGGTGTTTATTCCATCAATCACCCGGATCTGCGCCGTATACTAACGGATTATGGTTTCGAGGGTCATCCATTACGAAAAGACTCCCCCCTGAGTGGATATGTGGAAGTACGCTACGATGATTCGGAAAAACGTGTGGTTTCCGAACCAATTGAGATGACCCAAGAATTCCGCTATTTCGATTTCGCTAGTCCTTGGGAACAAATGGCGCGTAGCGACTTCGAGGAATAGGTTAGGTCGGGCGAACGAATAGATAGGAAATGCTACCCATGGGATTGCCGGAAAAGGCCGCACGCTCCATTACATAAAGAGGCGGGCTCGGAAACAACCTCGAGCTCTATTATTATTTAAGCCCGCTTAACCCATTCGCTTCTTCGCATATCGGCTGGTTAAGCGGAGGGGGGGGCGGTTTCGGATGGCGCACGACTTACTGATCAATAGGGGTGTTCTCGGCTTACCAGTGGTAAAGGGTTCACTTTACCTTTCAATTGATACACGGGGCAGCTTATATGGATAGGGGGGCCGAACAGTAGGGATGATGAGCGGGAAGTATGCTTAAATAAGAATAATGAAGCGTAGGTATGGGTAGGACCCGCATTCCACCTCCATCCATTCAAGGCCCAGCTCACGCGCTCGCCTTTACCAACGTCTAGCTGCTTGAACAATAATAATCCAATTCCTAATATACGGGTGTTTAGCAGCCGATCGCCTTACTACCCCACTATACTGTTCTAATAAGGGCAATTCCCCCTTTCCATATAGGAACTTCGGCCACGTATATTACTATTGCCAGGTGGAAAGTGGTTTTTCCCTAGAGAATGACCCTGGATAAGAAGAGAATAACCCTAGATAAGAAAAGCTCCCTGATTAGGAACGAAGTGCCCATTTACCCTTCCCTCCCCTTCCCATGTAATACTACTTGCATGCCTTTCAAACAGGGTTATTGACTAGGCTTGGATGGCTCTTCATTCGATTAAAACCCCCTATTTCTTATTATTCAAGCAAGAAT
>Ga0181465_100407_pt1 | contig 16227 bp, 14 predicted proteins | sample InSIn3gowninarea_FD_119076 | JGI IMG/M metagenome (GOLD analysis project Ga0181465, IMG submission 119076) | Clean room microbial communities from NASA Spacecraft Assembly Facility at Jet Propulsion Laboratory, Pasadena, California, USA -... ... | reverse complement strand
AAATCCCTCGACTTGGCCGGTTTTGCGGCCGAAGAGGCCGTGAAGATTCGGGCCGACTTTGTTGCCTTCGCCCTCCTTCAGGTTGTGGCACTGGGCGCAGCGGGTCTATGGTATATTGTTAGAATTTGTATGGGTCAAGTGGCCGTAAGGAGAAATCGAAGAAGGGCTTCGGATCATTGCGTGAAGTTCTGAGTCCGGGTGGCGCATACCTTGAAGAGACCAGCTCCTTTCTTGCTATCACCTGGACCAGAGTTAGCATATGAATACAATACTTCATTGATCCGTTGCGCGAGCTGGACACATCGTGAACGTGCTAGATGTGCATTTCGGGAGTAGTGGCAGTTAAACGTCAAGCTCAAGAAGCTTGGTAGAAGGAATGAACCACAATGGCGCAACGCAGGAGCGGAATCCCGGTTGCGTACCACCTAGTCTACGCTCTTCCAAGATGAAGATGAACAAAGCGCCAGGGAAGAAGTATGGTGCAAGGCAAAATACATGCGACAAAGGTGGTGTTGACGAGTTGAACCTTACCATCGGAGAAACTATCCTTGGCCATGATGTTGGTGGTGTACAGAAGTCGCGCGAAGTTGCAGAAGTGTCTCCTGTGAAAAGAATAGAAACAAGTTGAATCTGGTTATAGAGGTAAGGAAGCTAAGAGAGTAAACTATGTAAGTGATCAGGAGTAGGAGTGAAAAAGAGTAGCAGGAGCAGGAGCAGGATCAGAGCAGGGACACGAGAGAAAAGTGTTGCCAGCGGTTCCGAATGGACGGTGGAGCAGTTCCAGCTTGATTGTGGATCGGGAAAGGAACAAAAGGCCTGACAGTGACACGCACTTTAGCGACGGTGACGGTGACGCCACACATTGACATTGACCAACGGTAACGCCTGTTCGGTCCTTCTCTGCCTTTGTCATTACTCTTTAATCCTTTCTTCTATCCCCCACCTTCTCTCCTTGGCTTCACTTGCGGTTAAATCAGAAGAATTGCTCTCTAGTGGGCGCGGAACGCTCACTAGTTTCTGCCGTTACATGTATAAGGAAAATTGGGTGCGTAGTAATGCCATCATGGACAATTCGATTCGCTGCACCAAGCCGCCGCTGCCCCATACAGCCTCGGGCGTTCTCGGCTGCGGCTGCGGGTCAGGTCGGAACAATCCCGCCACCACTTGCCTCGACATTGTGGCTTTAAACGAAAATTATATTAGTGTGTGCTGTATACATGCAAGTAGAGATATATTGCTAATCCAGGGGTATGAAGTGTAACAGGCAACAAGAAACCTGAATGTGATGTTGCAGCTAGTTCCACAAACGCCCACTCCCTCAAGCCATACTCCACCGTGCAAAGTAATTCAGAACGCCCTTTCTGTGACCAGTACCAACAGCTCCAGCCGACTGAGTGACGAAGTATAATCCCTATCCGTTGTCGAGAGACCTCATGTGCGCTCTCAAGTCGTCATTCTCTTCTCGTAACCGCTTCATAAACTTCGCGGCTTCGATTAGCATGTTGCTCTTGCTAAACCCGCCAACCCGCAATTCAGGCACTAGTCTATTCAGATCCTCGAACCCTTGCTTGATCAAATTGCGTCGCTTCTGCTCGGAATGTATGTGATTGTTGCGCTTTTGCTCTTCGCTGAGATTCTCGCGTTGCGCCTTCGTCAGGCCCGGTGAGGATTTGGTCTTCTTCGTCGGGCTAGTTGCCTTGGCCTTCTGACTGCGTGGCTTGGTCTGCGCAGAGGATGACTTTCTTCTTCCGTTTGCTGCTTTCTCTTCGGACTCCTCCGCTTCTTCTGGCTCTTCCTCCTCGTCCTCCTTCTTTGGCTTGGACTTTCGTCGCTTTTTCCGCGGCTGGCTTTCCTCCTCTGAACTGTGGTATTCCTCGCTCTCGCCAATCGCGTCCTTGCCCTCAGACGGCCCTCTGGCGCGCTTTCGCTGAGTTGGATCAGATAGAGCTGTTGAGACGTCACCCATGCTTGCTTGGTGCCCTGACGCGACCTGATAGAGCTGTGTAAAGCTGTCCGGCAGTTCCTTCTCCCGTGACTCCTGGGATGGGCCCGAGTAACTGTTGCGGAAGTTGTTGTCTGAACCGAAGCGGATGGAGGCACCCCTGTTGTCGACACCTCGGCTTGCAGAATGCTCGGCACCATTGTATTGAGAGTGGAAGTCACCCATGTTGTATATGTTCCCCGCTGATGCAGAATGAAAGTTGTACGGTGTACTGTGCGGGGATGGGATCGGCGGATAGCCGAAACCGTTGGACGGCGATAAATCGTGGCCGCCGCTGCTGCTCATGTTCGGGTATCCGTTATATTGACCAGACATATTGAATCGTCCAGCTTGGTTATTGTGTAAAAGTCGCGCTGCCGCATACACGTCGTCTGACGCTGGTACACTGTTTGAATGTTCTCCTCGTGAATTGAAGCCGCTGTGGTTCACTCGTTGCAGATTTGGCTGAGATGTAGATCGACCAATGGCTGCCTCGGAAGATTGCGACAGGTTCATTCCATGGCCCATCCAGTCCAAGGAACTTGTAAACAGTGCAGCGGGATCTCCCTGATAGTTAGGTGTCACGGAAAGGAAGCTTGGATCCACGTTATTTGGGTTTTCAAAGAAGTTGTCGAGTATGCCGGACTCGTTGTTGTCAAGAAGCGGTGGACCTGGCGCAGGGTAAGAGGAGGAGTTGGTAGGATTCGGGACTTCAAAAGTGTCTGTTCGTGTAAGCTTGAGCGATCAGTTGAAGCCTACTTCAGACATACATCCAAATGGTGCTTCAGCTCTTGAATTGTTGCCAGTGCTCATTATGCAAGGTAGTGAGCGCCGGCAGTCGAGGTCGGGGGATGATACCCCGGCTGCGTTATCGGGTTGCGACCAACCCTGATAAAGCTTTGAATGGAAATCCGAGAGGCAAGCGCTGTCGAAGGAGCATGACGGAGCTGCCAGTCTATGCGTAAGAGCAAGGAACGGAGGGGACCCCGAGGTGTTGCGAAAGTCAGATCTAGTGATGCCTTAGGCGCGAATGGAATGATCGCGTAGGGCTAAACTCGCTGCCAGCAAGAAGTCAACTGGCTGAGACGTGCAGGCAGCACCCTAAACCTCTTTGGAAGCTGAAGATGCCTTGAAGTGCGTGGGTGGGATCAGGAGAGCGCGGAGGATGAAGGGACGGCGGAGGGATGGAAAGGTGAAAGAGGAGATGATGATCCAAGGGTGATGGTTGATGATCCAGGAGAGAGAGGCGCTGGACGGGCGCTGGCTTGTGAATATTGGGTAAACGGTGCACCCAGGCTGTCCCAACAACGAGTCACAACGTCCAACTGCGGCTGCGGTGCGGCTGCGGCTGCCTTCCGGATCGCCGCACAACCTGGAACCTCGAGGCCCCCCAATGCCACACCACCTTCACATGCGATCGCCAGCCCAGCCCAGCCCTGCCCTTGGTCGAGTCGCTGTTCTTGTTGCTTTATTTCGACTTCATATCGGTCATGCTTCCAGCGTGCGTACCCTGTAGTTGGACCTTGTAACGCGCTTCACAATCTGGGAGCGTTGATTGATTGAATGAAGCCTAGGCCGTACAAGGATTATGCAAGAGGCTCAGTTTGGTGAATGGATCCCGACTACGATCTTTGCATCTTGCCGGTGCCTACGACTTCACGTGCAAAATGAGTGCCCGTTCAACAACAATGATTAATACAAGCACGCGGTATCCCTTGCTGAAGCCGTAAGTGCTACAGCGAAGTCCATATTCGATATGCAACTCACTTCATACATGCCACAGTGCCTTACAAGCCTATATCATAGGCTTCTTTTCCACTACCAGTCCGCAAATACTCGGCTTGCTGTTTGCAACCATAAAAGGGACCCTTCAGGTCAACGAAGCATGCATTCGAGTAAGTTCCACGCAAACATATATTTTGAGCTGCACCCTCCGAAAGCTATGATTGCAACACAATCCAATACTGTTTCCTACATCTGCGGGAAATACTCACTTGCTGACGCTTCACCTACTTACTTTTAGATATGGAAATTACTGCAGCGACAACTCCGCGTCGATCAATTCCCCTCAGCATGTGCTGTCCTTGTAGGAGGAGCCACTGTGCTCCCTACCATTTTTTGGACAATTTTGTCAAAGATGCAAACCTTACTTCAGCAACAGACCAGATTACCTAAGTCATTCGATGCCGATGCCCTTGTTAGATTTGTAGCGGCATTACTTGCTGCCTTTGCAAGCTTCTCCCTGCTCAACAGGCGCAAAAGTCATGAGTTGCACGACTGGTCTGCTTTCCCAGACTCTTCACATGTGACCGATATTCGTCCTCTGAGGAGAAGATCAAGCGTTACATTGTCAAACCAGGGCGCAATCGTCCGTCCACCTCCTGCCCCATTGTCAGGATTGGCGGGGCGGACTTTGGATCTGACACTTCTTGCCGCCGTTCGTGCGGCTGACATTCTGGTGACATCCGCGTGGCAGCGACGCAAGTCACCTTCCGCCAGAGGCCCCAGAAGCAGAATGTTTGAGGACTACATCGAAAGATCGACGCTTCCTGCCATCTTTGCTTTGTCATCATCGCTCATCATGTGGTCTTGGTTCTACAGTCCATCCAGTTTACCCTCAGCGTACAACACCTGGATATCATCAGCCGCGAACATAGACATCCGTCTTATTGAAGCACTGAGACAGTGCCGATATGGCAATTTTGTATACGGAAAAGACACTGGATTCGCGCCCTTGCTGCAAAGTATGTGCAAGGATCTGAAATATCCACCACAATGGGGCGACCCGGCCAAAACAATACCCATCCCATGCGAGTTATATCACAGCGGCTCCGGTCCAAGCTGCGAATGGCATGCGCTGGAGCGTTTTTGGAAATCGTGGCAGTTCGCCATGCGCATGTACTTGCCGCTGAACATACTCATGCTCTTCCGCCGAAAACCCTCCAAGCGATCCGCAAGCCGAGCCTTTTCAGAAGCATCACGCAGCTCAGCTTTTCTAGCTGGCTTCATTGCCCTTTTTTACTACGGCGTATGTTGTGCACGTACCAGAATTGGTCCGAAGCTGTTCAGCAGCAAAACGGTTACGCCGATGATGTGGGATAGCGGGATTTGCATCGGAACCGGTTGTTTTATGTGTGGCTGGAGCATATTGCTGGAAAATGCCAGCAGAAGGCAGGAGATTGCGTTCTTCGTCGCACCCAGGGCGTTAGGGACTATCATCCCGCGGAGGTATTACCGAAAGGTAAGATCGCAGCGCCATCCCACTCCCGTGCGCTAAGTTGTCCCGCTGACGGTGGCAAAGCATCTTTGGCGCGAAAGCCTCGCATTCGCCTTCAGCGCTGCCATCATCCTCACGACTGTCCAAAAACAGCCAGAGAAAGTGCGGGGTGTCTTTGGAAGGCTACTCAATCAGGTCTTCACATGATCAGACTACTGATTTGTCCCAATGAACAATGAGAAACATAGCTCTAAGCCGCCCCTCAAAGATATCATTCTTTGAGCGGATGCACGCAAAGATATATTGGGTAGGTCTGTCGTCTACCTAGTTGAGAAGCCGGTGCCGCCGCAGACTAAGTCTCATGCTTTGGTACAAGCGGCTGAGAAAACCGCTACCCAATGTCTGGATGTAGGATAGGACCGACTGCTCTACCGAAGCTTATGTGCTTCGGAACATACCCTGGAGGTTCTGGAACAGCTCTGGCTTGCCAACTCTTGCCGGTGCACATATGACATAAACGCAGCCATCATGCCAGTGGTACTCGAGCCGGGGCAGAATAGTAGTCAACGGTGGTTTCGACCGGTTTACAAGTGGCGTCATTCTTGCGTGTCTACGTTCTGACTATGCGAGAACTTTCTCACTGCCAGGGGCAAGTCTGGAGACACTAGCATTATGACCTAGACCGTCGCCTTTGCTGCACTTGCTAAAGATCCCGTTATCTCCTACCGCGACTTGTCCTTGTATATGCTGCGGGTCTAGGAACATCTTCTTCGACCAGGTCAGTGGGTGGGCGACGGCGGCGCTGGTGGTCTTGGACGGGTTGAGAGCGAAGTACAGATGCGGGCAACTCATCTCGACGGCTATTTACCTACACAAGCTCTACCCGCATGAGTCGGATCTACTCCAGCAACCTTCGAGACTACATATGCCACTAGCATTTCTGCGTATAGATTGACAACTTCGACAATACTACCACGGGGCGGCCAAGAAGAGCATTGTGAATGTGGGTTCCGATCAACGAGACTTTCAACAAACAATACCCCCTCTTCGATGGCACAGGAGAGCGCGCTACAAGCATTGATTTGCTTTCAACTCCAAGCACGTTCGTTATGAGGCATGGACGAACAGCGTTTAACGCCATGGCCGTCGGGCTGTTCCCAGGTTCGCGGATGTATCACGTACGAACGCTGCAAAATCCTGGTGAAATGCAAGTGAAGCACACCCTGGTGGTCTGCCGTTATTGCGCGGAATACTTTAGGAGTAGCGGACGGTTTCGTCCTGGCCATGGGAAAAGGCGTCAAATGCAGAAAGCATTGAACCCTATAGACGATTACATTAGAAGTTCTGACAATCAAGCCCAGGAGAGATGACAAAAAGGTCGCAGCACCACTTCTGAAAACACAGCCATTGATTGAGTTTGGATTTGGGCCCTCGGCAACATCATCAGACATCCGAACTTGTTGCACCAACGATCCTGAAGCCCTTCCTCGTGTGAGATGATAGATGATCTCGAGATCACCATTTGATGGTTACATGCGGGAAGGCCTCTAAACCACGATTCAGAAGCTTAATGCAATCTTCTGGGTTACATAGACATAATGAGTTCACATATACTTCCCAGTACTAGCCACTGCCATAGCGGGTATTGCAGCAGTGACAGCTCGTGAAACTATTTCGATGCATGCTACCAGACATCGCCGCTTTAAGGGTTGCCGTTCTCAATCCGTGAAAACTGCACTGGCCGGCGAATATGAGGCGCGAAACACATGGCATTATGGCCGCAGTCGCCCACAACACACTTTCCACCATAAAGGGTGCGCAGTTCACATGGCAAAGGCTAGCTAACTTCCTGAGCCCTGAGTAGCAGCATTCGCAATTCGATTGCATTATTTATTCCTCAAATTATTCAAAATGGTCCATCACCAAGTACGGTACTTGAAGTCCTACACAGCTTCTCGCGTTCCTGTAAAGCTTTTCGCAGATGCGTCAGGAATACACGTGGTACTGTCCCATTCTTCTCACACGGAATTAATAGATTATCGTCGTGTTGCTGTGACCGTCACAACAGCACGCGCCGTACTTGGGAGTTGAAATCAACCCGCAGGCGCAGGTAGTGTGCATCTGAAAAATGTAGTGTGCCCAATTTAGGGCTGAGAGCCCACAACCCTCCCTCAACTTTTACCTCGCATTTTCCATCGAGCAGCCCCAGCGATCACCAACTCTCGTACTAACCAGCAGCAACTTCGCCGACAATGTCTCACAGAAAGTTCGAAGCGCCTCGTCACGGCTCGCTCGCCTATCTCCCCCGGAAGCGGGCCGCCAGACATCGTGGAAAAGTGAAGAGGTCCGCGCACGCACAACCGGCCGTTAAATTCCTCTTCGACAAATCACTGACTGTTTTGCAGCTTTCCCAAGGATGACCCGAAGAAGCCAGTCCATCTCACCGCTGCCATGGGCTACAAGGCCGGCATGACCACCATCGTTCGTGATCTTGACCGACCGGGTGCCAAGATGCACAAGAAGGAGGTTGTCGAGGCTTGCACAGTCATTGAGACACCACCCGTACGTGGACTAATTTGCAAGACCACCATAATTGCAAGAAGCTAACGCTGGCGTGAAGATGATTGTCGTTGGCCTTGTCGGCTACATCGAAACTCCCCGCGGTCTCCGCTCCCTCACCACTGTCTGGGCCGAACACTTGAGCGACGAAATCAGGCGCCGCTTCTACAAGAACTGGTACAAGTCAAAGAAGAAGGCTTTCACCAAGTACCCCAAGAAGTATACCGAGACATCAGGCGCCTCCATCGCCCGCGAGCTGGAGCGCATGAAGAAGTACTGCACCGTCGTCCGCGTGCTCGCACACACCCAGATCTCTAAAACGCCGCTCAAGCAAAAGAAGGCCCACCTTATGGAGATTCAGGTCAACGGTGGCTCGGTCGCCGACAAGGTCGACTTTGCCAAGAACCTATTTGAGAAGCCGGTGGAGATTGGCAGCGTCTTCGAGCAGGACGAGATGATTGACTGCATTGCCGTCACAAAGGGTCACGGTTACCAGGGTGTCACGAGCAGATGGGGCACCAAGAAGTTGCCGAGGAAGACGCACAAGGGTTTGAGGAAGGTCGCTTGTATCGGTGCCTGGCATCCCAGCCACGTGCAATGGACTGTTGCGCGTGCGGGTCAGATGGGTTACCACCACAGGACACAGCCGAATATCAAGGTTTACCGTGTCGGCAAGGGCGAAGATGCAGGCAACGCATCGACCGACTACGATGTTGGCAAGAAGGCCATTACCCCGTACGTTTACTTTCCTAGATTACTGGTGCCACAGGCTAACAACATAACAGCATGGGCGGCTTCGTACACTACGGCACGGTCAAGAATGACTTCCTCCTCCTCAAGGGCGCCGTCCCCGGTGTCAAGAAGCGGGTCATCACCCTGCGCAAGTCCATGTTTGTGCACACGTCGCGCAGGGCCTTGGAGAAGGTCGAGCTCAAGTGGATCGACACCAGCAGCAAGTTCGGTCACGGTGCCTACCAAACCCCGGCGGAGAAGAGGCAGTTCTTGGGCACGCTCAAGAAGGACTTGGTCGCGTCTTCGTAGAGTTGTAGCTTGTGCATGTGCTTTGGCGTTTTCTTCAGTCATGAGTTCGAGGCAGATGGTGTAGAAAATTCTCACTGTTTTGTCGCTGCTTCGTGTAGTCAAATAGCAAATGCCATACGATTGCACTTGACAAGTCATTGTAGAGCTTGGTTGGAGGCCGTTTCAAATCAATTCAAGTAGACGTGATAAGTGACTACTTCAAACTTGCTTACGTGCATCATGTCACCAAGGACACATCGACAGCAGCATAGACGAAAAGCCACATCTCCAGAATACGCCCGCTCATGCCATGCAATTATCTACAATTTAACAACAAGCAATCCCACCCACAACCCACCCAAGTCAAAAGACTCATCGACCCAACCACAACGACAGCCTCCGCAACCCTTCACTTCTTCGACGGGAACTTAGCATCCCCAATCTTATCTCCCCTCAACACGACATTCAGCACCCTCTCCATGGCGCTCAGCACCTTCTGATCCGGGGCCGCGGAACCGCGCTCGAAATCCGCCACCACCGTCGGCGTCGTGTTGCACTTTGTGGCAAGGTCCTTTTGAGTCATGGGCCCGCCCTTGTCGTTCTTGGCCGCGGCGCGGCCGGCCTTGATGGCGTCGCCGACCCGCGTGCCCACCGTCTTGGGCTTGATGATGTCGTCGGAGCGGTCCACTTTTGTGAGGTGCTGGCCTTCTACTGCGGGGCGGGCGGCCTGAGTTGCAAGGCAATGTTAGTGAATGCTTCATGTCATAGTCTTGGGTTGGGAATACGGGGATTGAGTCCCCAGTGTGAGCAAAAAGTGTTTTGGGAATGTGAATGAGCACTTACAGCGTTACCGGCTCCGAACTTCTTCTCGGTCGCAAGAACCGCGCCACTTCTCCTGGCGGCATTGAGCGCCGACTCGCCTCTGATGACTGTTTCTCGCTGGACGCCGGCACCTGCGCCCCGGGTTTTGCTGCCGATCTTTGTGACGGTATCCCAATCTTCAGACATGGCCGATGTGCTGTGGATGTACTTCTAAACTTGTGGAGTTCGAGTTGGAGAATATGTGGCGGGCGTGAGACGTTTGCGACACCTGATTAATGGAAATGTTAAGTGAGGTCGGAGCTGAGGGGCGTGTGATGTTATGTGTGAGTCAAAGCTGGACTTCTATGTATGGATGATGTAAAGAAGTAGACACGAGATGAGAAACTCAAAATAGACAGGAGTGTGAGTGTCCGTCGAAGTCGAACCTTCGAGATGACGCACCGCCAGCCGCCGAGGTGGCGGGGATTTTCCAGCCGGTGTCCTTTTACCCTCGTTGCTCATCTGCCTGACACTTCACGCCTCCTGTCGCAACTACCACCTAGACTACCAAGATAAAGAGAGGGAAACGGGATTAAGAACAGCAGTTTCAATGAGCCTGTCCTTCGCGGCCTGAAATTTCATTCATGCCGAGCATCCACCTCTATATGGGTTGCTCTTAATCGGCAGAGAACAGGCCTCGTCAGCTCCATGGGACACGACTCGGTGGAAATGGGCAATGGAAAGGTCTAACTGATTACGTCCATCTACAATCCATGAGTTCAAACCAGAGCTCGCTCCAACCTCCGACAAGTATCGCCTTGTCCATGCCACCATAGCCGAAACCGGTGCTGTCGCATCCTAGTATCATGGCCGCGGGGTACTCGACACAGACTGCGGTCTTGTATAGCACCATGGTGCTGTCATACCTGAAAAGCAGAAGAATAATAGCATTGGTATCAACATGTTTGATGTTCGCATTGACACTACATTTCCGCTACTCCTACACTCCCGGCTCGGTGAAATCCTATCTTCCCTCCTTTCCCAGCAGTAGCACCACGTCGAAATCCAGCACATTGGTCCCCTCGACGGACCCCGCGGCAGCAGCAGACACGGCAACATTCTGGCCGCATTTCTACTCGGCCCTCCTCGCCGCGACCCCACGGTGCTCGCTCCCCCACGAACACATCGAAGCCAGCATCTCCGGCTTCTTCCCACAGTCGGGCGCCAAATACTTTCAAGACCTGATTTCACTGGACGAAGCCGACACGGCAGAGCTGACCACGACGCACGCCTGGTTCGTGGACCAGATCTCATCGCCTTCATTCCCGAAGCCGCATTTCGTGCCGGGATCCGCCGGTGTCGTGACCTCTGCCGGCGGCGAATTCCTCCCGGAAGCGCTGGTCAGCATCCGCATGCTGCGGCGCACGGGGTCCACGCTCCCCGTCGACGTCTTCCTCGCCAGCCGCGAAGAGGTCGAGGGCGACATCTGCGACACGGTGATGCCGGCGCTCGGCGCGCGCTGCCTCGTACTTTCCGAGCTGCTCGACAGGGAACTCGGCGGACTGCCGCGGCGGCACAATATCACGCGGTACCAGCTCAAGGCGTTTGCGCTGCTGCTCAGCGACTTGGACAACATGGTCTGGATGGACGCCGACCAGATCCCCGTCATGGACCCGCGCGAGCTGCTGACGAGCGAGCCGCTGCGCTCGCGCGGCCTCGTCACGTGGCCAGACTACTGGTTCCCGACGTCGTCGCCGCTCTTCTACCGCGTCGCCGGCGTGCCCGACGACAAGGTGCCGCCGCCGGGCTTGCGCGCGGCCTCGGAGACGGGCCAGCTGCTGATTTCAAAGTCGGTGCATCTGCGCACCCTCGAGCTGGTGACGTACTACAACTTCCACGGCCCGTCGCACTACTACAAGCTGCTATCACAAGGCGCCGTCGGCGAAGGCGACAAAGAAACCTTTCTAGCAGCGGCAACTGCGCTCGGCGCACCGTTCTGGGCCGTCCAGACCCCCATCAAGACAATCGGCTACTTCGACGACGGCGGCGAAGGACCGTGGCACGCCACGGGAATGCTGCAAGCGCACCCAGGGCTCGACTTTACACGGTTCGGCCGGGGCGACCACGCGCAAAACGAAGACGACCCCGCGATCCCCGGCGCCTTCCTCCACAGCGAGCAGCACAAGCCCAACGCGGGCCGCTACTCGCGCCTCTGGCAGACGTCGGTGCGCCAGCGCATGTGGCAGCCGCTGGACGAGATGGTGGCGCGGTTCGGCTATGATATTGAGCGCGCCGTGTGGGAGGAGATTGTGTGGACGGCGTGTGGGCCGGAGCTGCACGGGCACGTGTTTAGGGATTGGGTGGACAACGCCGAGTTTGTGGACGAGGGGGATGTTTGTGCGCAGGCGAGGGGCGTGTTTGAGGTCATGTTTGGGAGTGCAGCGCCGGATGGAAGTGGGGCTACTGGAGCGGCCGATGTCGAGGTCGGATCTGCTGAGCCTGCGAGCACTGACGCTGCCACTGGCACCGGGAGCAGCGATGGGGGTAGTTAGCGGCGGTGCTACTAAAGTATGACGAACGAGGACCCACCCCTATCCCATCCCATCCAAGCCGAGGCCAGCAACCGAAGCCATGAAGCCACACCACAGACCCCTTCCTCGGCGGGTTCAAGGACCGTGAGTGCCATACAAAGCAACCACCGCCCACTGTACGCTCCAGGGTTTCGACGCCGACTGTTCCAACGTTGCCACTGTCATTCGCGTTCATAGCCGTCGGAGAATACATAGGGGCGACAAGGGCTCACGAACGGACGATGTCCATCACCAGATTACTTCTTCCTTGTCCCTCTTCGTCCTCCAGGGTCGGCTGACCGCAGGGGACACCCAATGAGGAAGACTTCAACATCGGGGACCATGGTACCGCTCGGACGCTAGGAAGAACTGAAGGGATTCACCTAGATATGCACGCACTCGTCTTGACTCTGAGATCATCGCTTAGGCGTACAAAGCACCACTTGGGTTCACCTGACGGAAGGGGTAACGAGCTCCAAGTCATCCATTTTCAACTGTAGCACGGGGGAGATCCAGGGAATGAAATCAATGGGTTAGCTGGCGAGGGCCGGTCAGGCGGCGGTCACGGTTCTTGCGCTAGAGAATTTATTGTAAATAGAAATGACCGATCGAAGACATATATTTATGCATAGTCCTGTTGCGATTGCTACCGCTGCTCCTCTCCATGCTAAATCTGTATTCTGCGTACTCGGCCATCCTATTCCTGTACTTCCGCCGGGCAACCATGCACGAAGCTATTCGCCGGCAACTCATACCCGGTCTCCTGCCTGCTCAAAGTCAGCATCCAGAATTTGCACATTTCCCCACCAGCGACAGTGTTAGCAAATAAACTCACCATAGCGTCTTCTCCCAGTTCAAATAAGCCTCGGGGTGCGCAGCAATATACTCTGTCGTCGGATACCCGGGCGGGTCACAGGTAACACCTCCTGAAGTCGACGCATCTTGGTAGATGCGGATATAGTCGAGACGCATCGTTGCCGGCATAAGTGCCGCCAGCCCGGTCATATTGAGCGCTGCAAAGCCGCCGGACATGCCAAAATTGGCCACGAGTGCCATAGGCTCCTCAGATATTACACGTTGGCCAATGTTGCCGTTTGGGCCGATCGCTCGAGCGTCCAGCGTCCAGGTCGAGCCTCTGCCCACGAACCATGTGATGTATCCACTTGAGCCGGGAACGTATTCGAAAGCGTACGTCTGGTACTGTCTACCATCATACCAGTCGTTGTTCAGGTTTGTAACACCAGATATTGCTTGTTGATATGGCCCTCCACGGTAATTGTTCATGCTAGTCAATGAGTCATCGTATATTGCGGCAAAGTCTGTGATCATGCATTAGTATTTCAGCACTTCTAGGGGCCATTTGAATCGCGTCTACCAAAATTGGGCTGGTACCAGATATCAAAGGGCGCAAATTGGGCGCTTTGAGATGCCGTACCCACAGCGCCCTCAATGGGTGGATCCAAGTAAATCACGCTTCCTTCTATGACATCGATCTCCGGTGAAGAGCGCGACTTTCCAGGACTTGGATGATCAGCATTCGCGCAGGTGCATGCTGGGAGCCGCATGCCAGAAAGATGGCTTAAGCCGTCTGATTGACTTTGGTTGCTGGTGATGCCGTAATCACACTTATCCCAGTAGCTGTACGGCCATAACCCATCAGTGGTCGCAGCGTACCCAGGTCGGCCGAGGTTACCCATCGTCCAGAACCCTGGCCAGAAGCCTATTGTGTCGCCCTGCCCCGGCAACGAGATGCTGGCTTCAATGTATCCACCTTTGAAACACAGTTGATTCCAAGACTGTAACATCCCCGAACGGTAACTAAGGCCGTGGTTCTGGAACGCATCGAAGCGGATGTTCAGTGTGCCATTGACGGTAGTGATAGCATCTGGATCGTACCACTGTTTCCCGAAACGTCAGTGGAGCCGAGAAATAGCCAAAATAGGTTGTGAATTACTTCCAAGTCCTGCGTAACACCGTACCACAGATCCACGGCTTGGAAATATGGATCGTCCCCAGGATAAAATGTCCTTCCGTCTATGTTGAATTCATCGGAGAACTTCACAGCATTGGTTAGAAAGTTTCGTCTCCCAAGAGCAAGGGGAACCAACCACCAAATACTGTTCGCTCCCATCCCAAGCCGTTCGCCGCATTGCAGACGAAGGTGTTTCCGGATCGACGAGACCAACGCGCACGTTTTTTAATAGAGGTGCGGCTTCTGCAATGCAGTCCGGTCTTGATGAGCAAGCCGTTCCGAAAGGATCTTGGGTTACGAAAAGGAAGGTTCTGTTGCACGGTCAGGCTGGCAATGTGGCACTCGAACCGGGGTGCTTACAGAGCTGGATAGCCAATAAATAGCACAAAAGTTCCGACAATCATTAAAACAAGTCCCGCAACGTTTAAAAAGCCCCTCCCAGAGAAAGGCGTACATAGTCGAATTCGATCATCCGCATCTGGGGTATGGAGCCAGTCGTCAAGCTCCACATCTTCCGGAAATAGTATGAGAGTGGCCGACGGCAGAATGGTGAACTTGTCCGCGACCGTCTGGGTGTTGATCGATCCGTCATCGCTGTAAACACGCAATAGCTCCTGGACAGGCCTCTGGCTTGAGGATTCCGCTACGTCTCCGGCCAAGAGGAAGGCACCGTATGAAGCCCGTTGACGGGCATTTGTATCACGATGGATTGCATGACCGTTCCCTCTGCTCGCTCTTGGCGGCGTGCCATCCGTGGGCCTGCAGTCCCTCGGATTCTGGGACCCCGACGCCGATTCAGGTGGCAGAAGAAGCTCCGCGGACGTGCCGTTCCCAAAATTGTAGAGAGACTTGGATGAAGCCGGTTCTCTGCGAAGCCGCGAATGCCGACCGAGAGATTTGGATGGCGTCTTTGGGGCTTGTGAGACACCGCTTAGCTCGGGCAGTACGAGGTCCAGGGGGTCGGAATTGAGTCGGATATGAGGGTTGCTGCGCGGCGGATGTGGTCGGGAGGACGGTGGCATTTCTTGGGGTTAGAGTTAAACGAGTTGGCGGTGAGAAAGGGACGCTTGATCTTGTCCATCTTGGCTTTCAATGTACTGAAATATCCACGTAGAGCCTGATCACAGTCAAGGCAACTGCGTTCGAGGGAAACTGCGACCATGGTCGAACCGGGGTTTTGCACAGAGTTAGGGAGCTTAAGGCTAGAGCCGCATGGAGCACGACCAAAGCATTGGACAGAAAGATTTGTCGGTTATGCTTTCAATTTTACAAATTTTCACGAACACCATGATCCGAAGGACACGGTGTTGTTGAATGTGGCCGAGGTCGAGCTTGGTCCTCTCTTGAGGCTTTGCTTGTTACTCCGGCGCAACAAAAAAGGAATCGTGGATTTCCACAGAACACATTAAGTAACCCACATAGCGGTAGTTTAGGCTGAGCGCCTGAGCAATTTATGGGGCATGTTGCATGAGCTGCTTATACACCCTAAACCTGATGTACGTGGTTGAGAAGTCTAGGATGAAATGGCATCATACTTTCAAATTTTCGAAGAGCGAACCGCACTTGGGAGCGGTATTCGCAAATGATGCTCGAGCACTGCGAAGCACCCACAACCACCACATAGATTCAAGCACAGTAGATCCTGTCTATGGAAGAACGAGTTATCACAACTTTGAGATGGGATTTGTGCACCTTCCGAGCTTGGCAGGAGCATAGGTAGCTGGCAGAATTGCCGCGCTGACGTCGGAAGGATATATCCGTAGTTCAAGCTTTTCGCGATTAGCAACACACCGACTGCCGATCACCCCGAACAAGCCGAGACACGACACGTTTACAGAATAGTGGAAGAGCAGAATATTTGCTTTTATTGGTCATCTACGGTTTCGCCGTATGTCATCTAAGGACTCTGTAAGCTATGTAACAAGGTTTCCCCCGTTGCCGCGCGTCCGCTGTGGTCCGTCATATACCCCGCCAAGCCCCGGTCGAGCTTGAGCACTTCTGCTCATGGAATGATAAGTGGCTGTTCCACATTTATTCGTTGCCCGACCTTTCCCTTCCAGCAAGCGCGAGGGGGAAACCTTGTTACATAGCTTACAGAGTCCTTAGA
>Ga0181465_100464_pt1 | contig 16247 bp, 16 predicted proteins | sample InSIn3gowninarea_FD_119076 | JGI IMG/M metagenome (GOLD analysis project Ga0181465, IMG submission 119076) | Clean room microbial communities from NASA Spacecraft Assembly Facility at Jet Propulsion Laboratory, Pasadena, California, USA -... ... | reverse complement strand
TGTGAAATACTCCTTCCGGCAGCTTATCGTAAAGTCCTTCCTTATGTGTCTTTATAACAACATATTCTTTATGATCATATTCTGATACTTCCTGTTCTACCCCTTCAATATCTTTACACGTGGACTGTACATCTGCAGCCCCTCCATTAACCTCCTCGTAAGCTTTTCATTAAAAGTGTTTCTAATAGGTTCACTGCTTGTGGGTGTAATCTTAGCCTCATCATACTTTCTTTCAGTTTGCCCGCCTATTTTAGGTAAGGCTTTATCTAACTGATTTCTGAATTGGTACTTTAAATTATCGATATTGGTGTAAACAGTGTGAAAGTGACCCAGGTTGTTGATCTTTTTCTTAAAACTAAGCAGGGTCGAAATCTCCTCTGTTATCATTCCTGCATTTATAGGAGCATCTTTAAAATAGGTCCATATTAGTGGTTTTCCGGTTTCTTTAAAAACCTGGTAGGCTGTATCAAATTCTTCGGCAGTGTATTTTCCTACCTTGGTAAAGAACAGGCACAAGACAATATCTGATCCACGGATAGCTGTATTGTATTCATTCTGAAGCCGGGTATCGGAAATAGCATCAAGAAAATGTTCCCATTGAATTATCTGCAGGAAAATATTCTGCTGAACCAGGCGTTCATTTTCAATACTGATAAACTGTCGAAAATCTTCTCTGTCTGCCATTAGTTCAGAAGAAGAAGCAATAAAAATTTTGATTGTACTAAGTGACATAAATATATTAGGCTATAAGTTAACACAGTTTCTATAATATGTCTCTTTTTATAAAAACTGTATAAAAAGGCGTCTGTCATCTCCTGAAAAAATACCCGGATTTATCCTTTTCCGATTTTCCGTAAAAACGTTTTCACAAGCCTTACATTCTACTTCCCGAATGAAAACCTCTGTCTTGCCTGCATCTGCTTTAATAGCTTGGTATAAAGCTTAGCAGCAGATCTACCAATGTAGAAATATCTACAGGACTGCGTCAGGTAAAATAAGGAGTCTTAGCAATAGTTTTTAGCATTGGCAGCAAATATTTCTACGGCAGTTCGATATCCCTCCCGGAAGGAGCAGTTAGAAGTATTGGGGGAGGCATTTTAGAGGAATTTTTTCGCCAGAGAGCTTTAGATTTTATTGTTGTAGCCAAAAAATCCGCTGATATAAATCTTTTTCGACTTCGTTTTGCTCTATATATTTTGACTATGGCAGTAAGGAGACCTAGTTCATTTTATGTAGCCGCACAATGGTAGCGCGAAGGTGAAATCATGCGATAAGGCTGCTTCGGATTTGCATTTCAATTACATCTGAGCGATCTCAATAGAAGTAGGTAAGCGGAAAGTATTGGGTGTGTTTTTTAAAGCACAACTCTATTTGCCCGCTGTTTTGCCAGATGCCGCTATTTCTATAGCTGTAAGCTCACAGGAATTGGCGATATATTCAAAGGCTCTATTATCCTTTGTAAGTAGACGGCCGGTCTTAGTATTTGCAATGTTCCATTCTTTTTCATTTCTACAGGTTACTCCGATACGTTAGTCTTCCATAGCAGTTCAAACTCTTCGATTGTGACGCGGATGGCTATATTATGGTGGTCACCCTGAATCACGATCCGGAAGTCGTAGTCACCCGGCTTTGAGGTACCAAGATTTTATTCGTCAGGTTGTAATAATCAAATACGATACTTTTCGCGTATTGTGGAATGGCATATTGGATCAAAAACACGAATAGTTCCCGCACGACAAAACAGATTTGAACGGCAAAACGTATTTTTATGTGGCTTTAACAAATGCTTCTTTCAACTCCAGGGCCATTTCCCGCAATTCAATTCAGGTTTAAATTTTTCGACCCGGAAATAGCTCCAAGTATGAAGTTTTTAATTTTACTTCTCTTTTCTGCCGGAACCTCGACCGTGTAGCGATAGATATTGTCCCCCACGCGCTCTTTTTTACATTGTTCCAACTCGAACTGAATGCCAAACAATTCGGCGAGATAAATAGCAAATTCTGTAGGCAGTACCATTGTTAAGACATTGTGCGTTTTCATGGTTTAGCTTTTTTTGTATTAGATCAAAAAAAATACCGCTTTTTAGCCTTTACCGGTGCCGTAAAAAAAGCCTTTGACCAGAGGTTAAGAAAAGACGCGGAATTAGTTGCATTAATCGTATATATAGCATATTTTGAAAAATGATCCCTGGATCGTAAAATCGGTTAGGGAATAGTGGGAATACAGGTTCATTCTCTTTAAGTCAATTTCACTCTCAGTAAACATTTTTTGATGCCGTTAAACCATTTCTACAAACTACCCCTTCAACTATCGTCGTTAATGCAGGGAAAAGAACTTCCGGTGTATGATTTAGGAGCATCAATCTCGAAAAATATTGAACTTATAATAATGACAAGGCATGGGGAGCACAGAAGCGACCCGACTTTCGGCTGCGATATATGGGATCTTGATTTTGAACTGATCGTAAGTCAGGGACACTGGGAAAAAAAAATTTCCAGCACCCTCCAGCAATCCATTTCGCTGCATGAAACCCGCCTTGCCGCCGTTGAAGTTTCTGTAGTATTAAGCGATGTAGAAAAGTATAACCTCGTCTTCCAGTACCCGGAAATCAGAAAAAAAGTAGAAATAAGGCTGAAAGCCGTAGTTAAAAAAACGGGCGAACCGTTTCAATTTACAGCAGGTCTTTTTATTAGCCCTCTGGCGTTGGACTAGCTAACCTAATATAAAAAATCACTATGTTTTTTGATGCAGATAATTCAAAAGAAGCCATTAAAACAAGGATGCTTCGTATTGCGCTCAATCATTGGGAAACCAAGAATGTTGATGAACTTGATCCTCTTGTCAAAATTTTAATGGAGGCATTATCTGCGGAGATGTATGACGTAATCAATGACATAAAAAATGCGGAAGGAAGAATATTGGAGAAGATGGCCCATATTCTTGCCCCGGATCTACTTACTTCTCCTACTCCAGCTCATGGAATATTGAAAGCAATTCCTGCTGAGCCTTCGGAAATGTTGACTAACGACGACGTTTTTTTCGTAGAGAAGAAAGCGGCGTCGAAACCAGGTGGTCTTCCTGACACAACCCTGGAGGTCCCTTTTACTGCTGTTAATAAGGTGAGAATATTTGATGCGCAAGTCAATTTGTTATTTTCAGGTGTAAATATGTATGCAGTAGATACTGCAGCCAATAAAATCCTGGCTGGGGCGGTGCAAAAAGGTGGAATATCAAATGAATGCTGCATTTGGATTGGTATGAAAACCCATTCAAGTGTAAGTAAAATAAGCGGAATGAGTTTCTACTTCGATCTGAAAAATGTAGATACTTTAGTAGCCGGTTATTTCTACGAGTTTTTGCCTTTAACAAAGTGGTTTATAGATAACAGGGAGATTAAAGTCGAATCAGGTTTTTCCGATACGGATAAAAGTAATAAGCGAGATCGGGCAGCCGGTATAACAAATACTAATCTGATGCAGGGCGTCCGGGAGAATATCAATAACTTCTACCAGAAAATGTTTATTTCACTCGTAGACGAAGACTTTGAATTAAAAACTGAATCTCTTAAACCTTACCCTGATAAATTAGCAAATGCTCTTTCTCCCTCTGTCATTCAAAAACTTTCAGATAATCTTGTTTGGCTGAAAGTAGTGTTTCCCACAAATATTCAACAGGAACTTTTAGATGAATTAAATGTCCAGGTGAATGCTTTCCCTGCTTTCAATTGCAAGTACAATGAGTTGCGCTACAGGTTACGAAGCGGGCGAAACATTATACCGCTTCCAAACGTTCCCGGTGAACGTTTTCTTGCCATTAAGTCTTTTAAAGATGGAGTAACGAACTATAAGGAAATTCCTTTTAAAAAGGCGGGAGATGAGGAAGTTGGAACCTATACTTTGAGGACCGGAGGGCTCGAGCGATTTGATAGCAGAAACGGACGCGAAATGATTCAATACCTGCTAGAATTACTAAGAAGTGAAAGTGCTGCATTCTCAGCTTTCGGTCATGATTTTATTGCAAGCACTTTAAAAGAAATGAATCAATTCATTTCCTTGCTAGAGCAAAAAACAAATACTACCATCTCAGACGCTTTCGAAATTCCCCACTATGTTATTGTAAAGCCGGTACAGAACCAGGAGATGATGTTTGTGGAATATTGGTCGACAAATATGGACAATGGAAACAATATCAGATCGGGAACGCGACTGCGACAGTCAAGTGGTATTGCAGTAAAACCAGACTCTCTCTTGTTTTTGACAACCACAGTCGGTGGAAAAGACAAATTGAAATCAGAAGAAAAATTATATGCTTTTAAATATGGTTTGCTTACCCGCGATAGAATAGTTACCGTTGAAGATATACGAAGTTTCTGCTTTTATGAATTGGGGAGCAAACTAGAGAATGTAGCTGTAAAAAGAGGGTTTGAAATATCTGATAATCCAAAGGAGGGTGCTAAAAGAACGGTGGATGTGATATTATACCCCGCTAATCAAAAAGGATCTTTTAGTGAAGATTGGAGCCAATTGTGCAGTCAACTCAAGTTTAAATTGCAAAGCAGATCGGGCATGTCCTATAACTACCGGATACTTTCAAATGAAATGGCGCAAAAAAAGGTAGGGTGAAATAGCCCGGGTGTAAGGGCAAACAATCGGACCAAATACCACTACGGTCATTATGACAACAAACGATGTTTATACAGAAAGAATAAACGAAGTTGAAACAGACTTCAGGGCGGAAGTGATTGCTGCGGAAATGATTGAGAATGGCCGACCGGCCGATACGGTCCTGATAGTTCCTTCAGGTGTGCTGAACAGACCACATCGTAAAGATATTGAAGGGGTAGAACAGGAAGTATCAGAATATGATCATAAAGAATATGTTGTTATAAAGACACATAAGGAAGGACTTTACGATAAGCTGCCGGAAGGAGTATTTCACAGCCCCATATCCTACGCTTCAGACAAAACGGAAAAGCAAGTACTCGAAGCGATAAAACGGCATCGTTTAGAAGAAAAAGCAGCAAGGAAATTCTTTCTCCCCTTCGATACCGCCATCAATAATGTAAGGATACTGGTATCAATGTATGAAAGCCAACTCGATAAAAATTTTCACTTCAATCAGCTTGTAAATATATTTATTGATCATTGGGAGATTTTGCGGTACCTGGATATCCTACAAGCCAATGTATTTTTGCAATTCCTGCCTCTAATCCACACAATTAGAGACGATTGGAGAGCTATCGAACTGTTTTTTGAGTTAATGTTTCAAACACCTGCGAAACTATCCATGCAAGTTCAAAAGAAGCAGGTGAATTCGGTAGGTGAGGATGTGTTGGAAATGAATTCAAGGATTGGTAGTGGTGTACTTGGTGTAGATCTTACCACAGGTGATTATTTTGAGGGCGGCAACTTTTCTCAAATGGTAATACGGTTTGGACCAGTTTCTGCAAAAGAAGTAGCCCAATTCACTCATGGTAAAAATAAGGAGCGCCTTGTGCTAATGCTATGCGACTATCTTTTGCCTGCAGATATGGATATTGTTATTGAATATGATTTAGCAAAACCGGATCAAAGCTTTTACTTAAACCAGGCGGGTGAGATTGGGAACAATTGCGAGATGGGAGTGGCAACTTATTTGTAAAAACCAGCAGACTTCCGATTGCGGCTACATCACAAATGGGTAAAAAGATATTCGCTAATGACTAGGCACATCCGTCTTTTTTAATATTAGAACTAAGAAAAATTCATCCCGGTGGTAAATAAAAACATTCTGACCGCTTATCATGAAAGTGCACGGGTAGTATTTGCCTACCTCAATGGGTTTGCCTGTGATGAAATGGAATTAACTGGCGAAGGCACTCTTACCAATTCCAGGTTAAATGCCGGCAGGCAGCTAACCTTTGTGCAGGCTGTACTTTCCGGAAATCCTTCGTCGCTTTCTCAAAATTTATCTGTCGAAGTTGAAGTGGCGGGAAAACTGCTGGCGACTTATGGCGCCGGCACCTGTGCTAAAATTTTTCTTCAAAATAATTTGGCCATTCCGGATGAGTTCGAGTTGGACGTTTCGGGGCAGGATCTAGGGATGCTTGAGAAAATCAAAGGCTTTTTGAAAAAGGCAGAAATCAATGATCCTGACGAGCTACTTTCAAAAACGTTTAGCGCAGTATTCAAAAAATTAAAGGATCCGGAGATTTGGAAAGCGATTGAACAGCTGGCGTCAAAAATCCTGCAACAGCATAATAATAAACTGACACGTTTTGAAATTGAAGATACCCTGATGGTGGCAGGCATGCTTTCTCGTCAGGCAAACGTTCAATCGGGGCTGAGCGTTGGAGTGCATGAAGACGAAAATGCAGAAAACCCCACACCGGGAACAAGAGCCGGCGAGTTTGATTTCGGTGACCTTACACCGCTTGATATAATGGTTAGAGATTTCCTCAAGCAGTTAAAGGGTGACTGGCAGGAGGAAGAGATGAGTGCCGCCATTAAGTATTTGCATGGTATCTATAACAAATACGGGCAATCAAGTCAACTAAAGCAATAATTGCATTTTGTGAAAACAAAAAAAACCGTCAAAAGCTTTGATTGACCGGAGATACAGTTATTTTTTGAATTACCCGGTTACAATCATATACAATCAAGCGGTGCGTCACTTTTCTCATCCTTTTCGTCGTTGATGGGCGTTAGTTTCTACTAAAGCAAAGCGGTCCACATTGAAAACGAATGAAATTTGTGGCCGGATTTTCCTTTTTCCAGGTCATTCTTAACCAGGGCTAGCGCAGTTGTGAGTGATGATCCGCTTTAATATTCGTTTTCACCCTCCGATCATTACGGTAGGTAACCTTGCGACAATACTCCCTCTATGTGTGGTATTGTCACTCATTCTTGCGGCACGGCGGCGGCCAATTAAGACGGTTACCGATACTTAGATGACCAGGTCAGGAAGCCGACTCAGGTACACATACTACCCGGGTTTGCAGCTGGTAAACCGCTAATTAAGACTGTAGGAACACCGGGAGGTAAAACAGGGCCGCCGACATGTGGTACCGGGGGCGTACCACATGTCACGATCGGGCAACATGCATGTCGGTAATTCCGGGCGACCTGAGGCATAGATAAAGTTTTTATAATACCGGATAATACCGGTTAATTAATTTTTACAAGTGCTGCCGTGATTTCGGCCATCGCAGCAGAGGAAAACTTCGCCATCGCTGTTCCTTCCAGCGCTAAATTAGCCGTGGCTTTTGCAGAGAGATTGGCATTGGCAGCTAAGTCAAGATTCGCTTTTGCTTTTACGGCTATGTTAGTTCCGTCAATATTGACTGTTTGGTCGCTTTTTACTTCTACTTTCATCTTACCAGAGATCAGTATCGTACCATCTTTTTTAAGCGTGATTGAACTATCGCCTGTTTTCAATTCTATTTGTTCGCTGCAATTGATATTTATCTTACCTGTTCCATCAATAAGGATACTGTTACCCTTTACATCTTCGAACATCATACTGCCCTTTTCATCGTCCATTGTAATGATGTTGCCTTTATTGGTAGAAAGTGTTTTTATCTTGTTGTCCTTGCCTCCTCCGGAGGCTGTCTTGCCATGAAACAAGCTGCCGAATACAAAAGGCCGATCAGGATCATTGTACCTGAAACCTACCATAACCTGGTCTCCAATTTCCGGAATAAAAACAAAACCCCTGTTTTTCGCTTTTTTTTCTCCCTTTCCACCATCTGCAGTTATTATCCTTATCCAGTCCGTCGTCACATTTGGATCTTGCCAGAGCATATTTACCTTAACTCTGCCCAGCTTTTCCGGGTCATTATTATCTTTTACCACTGCAATTTGTGACTCGGCACCCGGTTTCCTGTAGGTTTCCACTGGCATAACTTCAATAGTTGATGGCACTCCTTCAAAACTGTTGCTATATCTTCCATCTTCAGCCAGAGTATGGGTAACACCTGTTATGAGATATTTTCCAAACTCGCTCAAAGAAAAATTGTCATTAACAAGTTTGGAAATGCTAATGGTAGCGACTGCACCTGGAACAATTTCAGGATTTACACTCGTTCCACTTATTACCTCAAATTGCGAAGCAACAGATGATTTTTTGGTTTTCAAAAGATTGTCCAGTTCAGACTTTGTTTCAACCCTTGGACCGACGACCACATCTGTTACCTGGGTAAACAGTTTGTCTGCTTCTGATAAAGCATGCTTTCCGTAGGGAGTTAATCCGTTTATCTGCCCAGGAGTATTGCCAGACAAAATCTGATCGTCTTTTGACTGGTATGAAAATGATTTTACAGAAGATGGTAGCAGTCGTAAACTTAGTTTAATGCTCGTTATATCTTCTCCGACAATCATTTTCACATTGGGAAAAGAGGATGGCTTGCCAAAAAACACTTCTTTGCCATTGTAAAAGAACCATTCACCGAAGTCTGAAGACAACCTGTTTAAAAAATCAAAGTTGCTTTCTTTATACTGAGTTAGGTAGTTAATCGCCTTCTTATTTGCAGGGTTTATCGTTACCTTACATTCACCTGAAATGTCCTTTGTGGCTTCCTGAGAAATTTTTTTTAAATCTTTTCGCACGAAGCAGGTTGTATGGGGGCCGCTGTCTAAGATAATAGTGGGGCTATATCCGCTAAGCACGATCCGGCTATGGTAAGCATTTACTTGTTGAATACTTACATCTGCAACAATTCCTTTAAATTCATTTAGGGTTGAACCCTTAGCACCTTTTTGAAACCGGATAATAGCCACTTTTCCTATAAGGTTCTTCACATTCTTCAAACTAAAATCTCCCTTGTCCTCGATTACCTCGTGTGGTAACGTGATAGAAAATTGATGATGTTTGTTGAAATGCTGTATAATGTTAACGCTATAGTAATTATTAATGGGGGTGCTATCGATTTCAATTACTGCCTTTACATTATGCAACTCCATCGGTTACCGCTTTACTTATTTAAAAAAAGCTAAATAAACTAGTCAACTAAGAATAATTCATTTAGCTTCGATTTTTTATCCAAAATGGTTTAGTTCTTTGCCTCGGGCCAATCGTTCTTTAATTCCGCAGTACCGATTTTCATTTCCTTCGCGGATAGAGTAACCTGGTAGACCATAGGGGAACCATCGGAAAAACTCTCTGAGAAAGAAACAATAAATGCTTCTTTCAATTCGATTTTTTTCATGCTTGCAGTAGATTCACTCTGCTGAAAATCAATAGTGACGGTTTGAGGGACATCCGGGGTGTTGAGCATAGTTTCGAGCAGATCCGTCTTTTCCGTTGATTCCAATGCCAGGCTAACCGTGCCTCCGCTGGTATCAGAAACAGGTTTGCCTTTATGATCCGTATTCCTGGTAAAAGCGTAACTGCAAGAAAGTACATCCAAAGTAGACTCACCCATTTTAATAGTTGCTTTGTAGGCCATTTGATTTTAGTTTTAAATTTTAAAAATGATTGTGTTAAAAACAGGAAGGTTAAATAAACGTATTTGATTAATTATTTTTGTTCGTATTCGGAATTCCATTCGGCCCCATCATCTCCTTTATGGCCATCTAACTTGACCACGAAACTTTTTGCAGGAAAATAGGGTGTAATTACAATGTCAAGAAATACCCGGTCCTTTTGCTTAGGATCTCTTGCAAGACGTGCTATTCTGAAATTTTCTATTAGCTTATCTGCTCCCTTAATGCCATCCAAAAACTTGATAATCTGTGCTTTTAGATCTTTTTCCGTTAAAGATGTCCAATTTTCAAATGCCCTGCGGTTCAGGAAATCCACCAGTACTTTTGCTATATAATCAAATACTCTTACTACCGAGTAAGTTTGCAGGCCAAGGTTATCTCCATTAAACAGGGTTTTAGCAGAAAATGCCATTACTTTACCATATTCATTGATCATAGGCACCAAACCGACACGCTCCAATTGAGATACCTCGCTTTTTTTCAAATCGAAGCGTACACTGTCTACTTCGTTCATGCAACCGTGTTTTTTTCCGGCGGTGACCTGGGACATCAAAGTCTTATACATTTTGCCTGCTAATGCTGCAGACCCGGGCACATATAAATCTTCTTCTTCACCCACTTCGGCTACTTTACCTCGTCCGACAAGGTAGTTGCAGGTCATTATTATATTAGACTTAAACCCATCAGCGCTTGTCAGATTACTGTCTGTAAACAGATCTAATACATCATCTGGTTTGTCAAGATCTTCGAAGTCAGTCACCATCATCACCTTATTGGCAAAAGCCATTTTCGCCCACTTTTCTACCACCTTGTTCGATCCGAGGTAGCCCGGTACGACCATCAGGGAATAATTTTTACGGAGATCCAAACGGTCATAGTTTTGCTTCAATTCTGCCCCGACAAAGTCTATAAAACGAGGATTATCAAGATCGGTTAATTGCTCCATTGTAGCATTCATTATAGCTACGTTCTTTAACTTATCCGCTTCGGTATTACTGTAAAATAAGCTAACTGAGCGATAGGACCTTTCAAGATCTTTTGTCGAGTCCAGAAACTTATTTAAATTCTGTTTTAAATTTTCTTCCGTAGATTTCGCCCTTTCATCACAGACGTCCACCATTTCCGAGACGGTGGAATGTTTCGTCAGCAAGTCAATCCATAATTGAAGTTTACCTTTCAGATCCTGGCGTTCAATTTTTTTGCTGTTGTCAGTAAGAAAGATTTTTTTACGCGCCTTTCTTTCCGGGTTAAGATTCTGAACACCTTCAATCGATGCTTCCAGCATATCAAAACCCCCGTATTTAGTAAGCTTATTAACCGAAGATTCGATGGATGGCTTCTCGTGTGCTACTGATTTGTCTATAGTTTTCAATTCGGTTGCGGCGGTGTCCAGAGTTAGTTCCTCCGCTTTGCTTTCTGCCATAAAATAGTTTTTAAATTAAAGGGATAATCTGAGGTAAATGATTGATTAATAAAGAAGGTGTAGCTTCCTTTAAATCTTATTCTGCTTCTTCCAGTTCAATTGCAAGTGCCCGCAAGGCATTTACAAAGGCTTCTTTAGTCTCGGGATTTTCGACAACTGTCTTCAAGGCTTTATTTGACTTAAGTTGCTTCATTATTTTTAAGTAAGAATCATGTTCGACACTCAGATTTTTTAAATACTTGCTCTCATTAACTACGTTTTTGACACTAAAGGAACCAACGTTCGTAAACTTAAGATTTTCACTTACTGTCGAGCCGTCCTCTTTTGAAAACTCGATGTCAATATTTGGATTAAAATGTGCAAATACCTGATCAACGGTCTGAAGGTTTACCACTTCCGGACGGATTGGGTCATCGGCGGTGAGTTTTTGCACAAAAAGCGTTTTGTTAAACGCTATCTCCGATACCGCTTCCGAAACCTCCGGGTCAACCGAATTACCGCCCAAATCATAATTGAACATATATATTAATATTTTATTTTAGATAAGTAGTTAAGATAAAATATTTAAATTGAAAATCCTAGTACTTATAAAAAAAAAACAATCGTCGGAAATCTGAAGAAAATAGAGTCAGGTAATACTCCAAACCAACTCGTCCTTGCCAGCCATTGTACTCACACTAACCTTATTTCCTTTTTGCAGCTGTCCGGCTATAATATATTTCGAAATCGGTCGCCTAAGTTGGTTTCTTATAACTCCTGCGATCTGACGGGCTCCATATTTAGGTGTAAACCCGCTTTTAGCAAGCGTTATTTTCGCTTCGTCGCTAATAGAAAATTCAATCCCTTGTTTGTCTAAAGCTTCCAACAATCCACCTAACTGGATTTCGAATATTCGCACCAAACTGTTCTCATTAATTGGAGCAAATGGTACTATTTCTGTCAACCGCGCAAGAAATTCCGGCCTGAAATATTTTGTCATTATTTCGACTAGTTTATTCGATCCGGGCATGTGCCCATTGTCGAATTGTTCGGCTATCCAATCACTTCCGATATTGGAAGTAAAAAGAATTAATGAATTTGAAAAATCGCCTTCCTTACCCAGCCGGTCATGCATTTTACCCTCGTCCAATATCTGCAGAAATGTGTCGAATACCGATGGGTGAGCTTTCTCTATTTCATCAAATAATAATACAGAATATGGTTTTTGTCTTATTTTATTGACCAGCATTCCTCCTTCCTCGTATCCTACATAACCTGGTGGTGCACCATATAAAAGAGCGGCAGAGTGTTCTTCCTTAAATTCCGACATATCAAATCGGATCATTGCATTTTGATCATTAAACAAAAACTCTGCAATTGATTTTGCCAGCTCAGTTTTTCCGGTTCCGGTCGGGCCGAGTAAAAAGAACGAACCTATTGGCTGTCCCTTTTTATTTAACCCACTTCGTGACTCAAGGATTGACTCGGACAATGCCTTTACCGCGTGGTCCTGGCCCACGATACGCTTTTTAAGGTGAGTATCCATATTCATCAACTTTTCCTTTTCGCCTGCCTGTATCTTCCCAAGGGGGATTCCTGTTTTATATGAAATGATAGCAGCTACATCCTCTTTTGTGACACTATTTATTGTATGTTCTGCTAACTCAGACAACCGGAGAAAAGTGTCGGCCAGATATTTTTCATACTCAACCGGGGTTTCAAATTTTTCAGGTTGTGTCTGGTCATTCAACTTTCCTAACAAAATAGGGCTTATCCTGCTTTTAAGAACTGAGTATTGCCATTTCAATTCGCCAAACAGATCGCCGTTATTGAATTCATTTTTATCAGAAATTGTTACGTCAAAGGTCGTTTTCAGGCTGCTGACATCGCCTGTTGCAGTCTGTGTCATTAATTTAATAGCCGCCATAGTTCTATCCATTAGGTCAATAGCTGCGTCTGGCAGGCGCCTGTCTTTAATGTACCTTTTTGCTAATCGTACACATTCAGTAACGGCATCGGTATCTATCTTTAACTGGTGATGTTCTTCAAATTTTGGGATTAACTTTTTAAGCATTTTTACCGCAGCGTCGAAGTCTGGCTCTGCTACATTCAATATTTCAAACCTTCTTGAGAATGCCTGATCAGGTTCGATTAATTTCCGGTATTCGTCATTCGTGGTTGCACCAATTAGCGTAAGCTCGCCACGTGCCAGTTCTGGTTTTAGCAGATTTGCCACTCCCGAACCAATTGAACCTTTAGAATCTAAAAGTGTATGTATTTCGTCTATGAATAAAATTGCGTTATCTATCAGTTTTAATTCTTTTAAAATGTTCTTGATCCGATCCTCAATTTCCCCTTTATACGAGGCGCCTGCGATCAGAGCTCCAAGGTCGAGTTCATAGACCTTGGAGTTGGAGAGCTGCAATGGAACGGCATTATTGACGATATCCAAAGAGAAGCCATCTATCAAAGCCGTTTTACCTACTCCCGATTCCCCTGTAATGATTACATTCGGCTTGGTTCTCCTGCATAAGATCTCCATCATCATCCTGGTCTCTTTGTCTCTCCCAATAATCGGATCCGTTTTCCCTTCTTTAGCAAGTGTTGTTCGTTCAACACAGTATTTAAGTAAAAAACCCGAGGCATTATTGGAAGCGGGATCGCCACCTGCCGGAGCCACTGCATTTTGAATGACATCTTCCTTAAGATATAGATCTAAAATTTCCCGCTCTTTAATCGGAAAAGACTTTAATTCATCAGCAGAAAATCCTACTCCGGGTTTTGATATCGCTGTAATAACACATATTGGAGTAATTGAGTCAAGGCCGAGTTTAACACGAATGTTGTCAGCCTCTTCAAAAATTCGTTGAATCGCGTCATCGCCGGTAACCTGATCTTTTACCTGTGATATTTTAGGATAATCTTCCAGTCTTACCTCTGCCCATTCTGATATATAATTGCTGTCTTTACCAATTGAGTCTAAGAACTTTCTTAACCCGACTTCTCTATTTAACAGCGCCAATAACAGATGGGGTGATGAAAATTTTGGGTTGAAATATTCTTTTGCAAGAGATTGAGAAATCTCAATGGCAGTCTTAACAGACTCATTAAGTGTTAGCATAGTGGTGTTGCTTAATTTTTAAGCATCGAATCAAAATAGAGATATTTTTGATAAATAAGAAATAAAAGACACTTTTTTTTAAAGGGTTATTAAAGCGCTTCCTGAAAAGTAAAAATTATCCGTTATTAGAATGACCGGTTTTTGGCAAAATCATAAATTACAAAACCATGTAGTACACTTAGGTCACAGCTATTTGTTCGATCTATTGTTTTTGAAAAAACATGATCAATACAATAACGCCTTCCTCCAACCTGCTCTATCCGGTATTGCGGAGAAACACCCTAAGTAAACGACAGGGTAAGCCGAATGGCGATATTTTGAGAAATTAGTTAGTTATACTGTGTTAAATAACAATTACTTCGGCAAATGTAAGGGACGATAGTCCGGTTAATTGACATGTTCGAAACGGACAGGTTCCTATCAGGTGTTGATTTATTAGTCCTGCACCTATTTTACAGCGAATATGAATAGGGCTTTTGAGACCAAAATTACCCCAGGTAAAACCTCAGTCGATCGGTATTGGCAGCAGTCCGCAACTTTGTCAGCGCCTGCTCCCTGATTTGCCTTGCCCTTTCGCGGCTAATCGAAAAACGCTCGCCAATGCCTTCAAGGGTCAATGGATGGTCTATGCCGATACCGTAGAAATAACAGATCACGTTCTTCTGTTTTTCTGTCAGTACCTGAAAGGAACTCTCAAGATCCGTTTGCAGCGATTCCTCACGAATCAGTTTCTCGTCTGATCGCATCGCATTGGGATTTTCCATTACATCTACCAAAGTGTCTTCTTCCTCCGATATTGGGCTATCAACACTTATATGGCGAACCGAGCTCAATAATGCCTGAGAAACTTCTTCGACACGCATTTCCAGCACTTCAGCTAGTTCTTCGGCTGTCGGCTCCCGCTCCAATTCCTGTTCGAGTGTCTGGGAGACATGGCTGATTTGGTTGGTGACGCCCACCTTGTTTTGCGGTATTCTGACCAGCCGGCTCTGTTCGGCGATTGCCTGAATGATACTCTGGCGGATCCACCACACTGCATAAGAAATAAATTTAAATCCTTTGGTCTCATCGTACCGTTGTGCAGCTTTAACCAGTCCCAGGTTTCCTTCGTTGATCAGGTCTGCGAGCGATACCCCCTGGCCCTGGTATTTCTTTGCAACAGATACCACAAATCGTAAATTTGCTTTGGTTAATCTTTCAAGTGCTTTGCAATCGCCGTCTCTGATTTTTATAGCCAGTTCCACTTCTTCGTCCGGCTTAAGCGGTTCTACTTTACTTATCTCGTGCAGATATTTCACAAAGCTCATTGACTCGCGGTTCGTAATTGATTTGGAGATATTCAGGCGACGCATACTCATAAGATTGTTTTTTGAGGTAAACGGTAAAATTCTTTTCAACATCCTATATGAATTGTACAGAATAACTGGATCCGATGGACAAGTTTATCCCTAATACCACAACTAGCCTGCAACCGGCTGTGGTAGTGGCAACAAACGTAACGGGTGTAGCAAAAGAGAAAGTAAATACTAAAAATGGATCCGTATTCATAACAATGATTTACACAACAAATATTGCTCATGGTACGGTCGGTATCAAGGTAGAAACTACCGGAAATTAAAATCACGTAAGGGTACTGCAGAAAAGAGCCGGAATATAAGTGGTTTTACGTTCTGCTACGAAAACGTAGAACTACGCAATCTTGCAAAATGCTTTGATTTAAGAAATGCATTTACTATTTTACCATCACAAATTCCAAAAAGAAAATTTTCCAATGCTATGGAGAAGGAAAACGTTTCATCACGAAAGGATTTTGATAAGGCAATCCTGACTACGGCGTTGTGTTTGATAGGAGCAGTTGCGTCGGCAACGATCTTTTCCCGAAAAAAGAAGAAAAAGTTGGCAGTGGCGGCTGCGGCTACACCTACTGCTCTTAACGAATGGGTAACTACCTTACCCGGAACTGATCCTCATAAGTCTTCTACCTTTTATCAGTTACGGTTGTCGAAATCACAGTATGAGATGTTAAGAAAACATGGGGGAAGTACACTTGTATTCCAGTTTTATTATCCTGAAGATTCCAATTTCGGATCCCCAACCTTGTATTCGTATAATATGAAGAAATACCATCAGCCTACAGGCAAGCCTCCGGCTATCCTTGGCTATGGTGAACCGAGCCAGGAACCCTTGAGGGGACGGGCACAGGTATTAGGGGATCAGCAGGTTGAAATAAGTGAGTTGGACAACCGTAACTGATAAAAGGTAG
>Ga0181465_100461_pt1 | contig 16270 bp, 14 predicted proteins | sample InSIn3gowninarea_FD_119076 | JGI IMG/M metagenome (GOLD analysis project Ga0181465, IMG submission 119076) | Clean room microbial communities from NASA Spacecraft Assembly Facility at Jet Propulsion Laboratory, Pasadena, California, USA -... ... | reverse complement strand
AAATGGCCCCGATCATGTTGACGCTCATCGCACAACTGCCTACGTAGCCAGTCCCTACACGCAAGTATTTTTGGTGGATGGTTACCTATGTGGTTTGTAAAATCAAAGGGTTGGAATATTGTTAAAGCCAGAAAAACATCCATGCTGATCTACGCTTTTTTCCCCTTGCTGGTAATGGTTTCTCAAGCGGCCGGATCATACGGTATGTGGTATGCTGTGCTGATTATTGGAATTGCAGCTTCTGCGCACCAGGCCTGGTCCGCTAACCTCTTTACTACGGTTTCAGACATGTTCCCCAAAAATTCGGTTGCATCTGTGGTAGGTCTTGGCGGCATGGCAGGTGGTTTAGGGGGAATGGCCATTGCAAAGGCAGCAGGTCTGTTGTTTGATTATTACAAGAATCAAGGGCATATAGAAACGGGCTACTATATCGTGTTTCTATATTGCGGCCTTGGATATCTGGTCGCCTGGTTGCTTATGTTTAAAGTATTGATACCTAAAATGAAGCCAATAGAAATTTAATAGGATTATATCTGGTAAAGCCTGCCTTGTGAAAAATTGTGTTTCAGAAGGCAGGCTTTTTTATTTATCCACGGCTACATTTTATAATGCCGAATTGTTAGAAACCTATTTAGGAACTAATAAAGTTGGATGTTGGAGGAAGCTTGAAATTATTAAATCCAGGAAACTAGTGTAATGAAGTAAGCGCCAGGAAAAGCTTTCCTGGCGCCATAGCTCCTCATTTGCTTTTGGCCAACCTTTTTATAACTAAACGACAATAGAGTCAAATAAGGGAATTCTGCTCACTTATCCTGTAAGGATGGCGCTTACTTTCTTCTCCCTTTTTCCTCCCGTTCCTCTTCTTCGTCGTCATCGTGGTCATTGTCCGATACTTTTACAAATGCGCTTCTGCGGGGAGCAGGCATCTCGCTCCACTCGCCCTTCACCGCTTTCCAAATGATCTGGCTAAACAACATATCGGGAACAAGGTCTTCCTTGCTTAGATCGATCTTCTCACTGAGCCGAGCCGTATTGGAATTGTCGGTTGCAGAATTTTTGTCGTCTAAATTAATATTAGAGGGCAATGCTTTAAAAGGTGCAGGGTTAGGGCTTGCTGTAAAACTTCTAAACATCGGGGTAGCAGCAGCATCAAACTGGCTCATCGGCGGTAACCCAAGAATAAGTTCCATTGTTCTAAGCATCGATGAAGTTGAATACATCGTGTGATCCACAAAATTCCTTAGCGTGTAGGGACTGGCTACGTAGGCAGTTGTGCGATGAGCGTCAACATGATCGGGGCCATTTTGCGCATCATCTTCAACAATGAAGACTGCACTTTCTTTCCAGATAGGGCTATTTGACAGGTGTTCAATGAAAAGGCCCACTGCGAGATCATTGTCTGCTACCTGTGCGAAAGGAGTGGCGCTGCCCCTGCGCAATCCTTCAGTATGATCGTTTCCGAATCGAAGCGAATTGAATTGAGGTACCGCATTGACACGTACCAGCGAGTCGAATTCCCTTTGCCATTGGTAGAAGCGGGTTGTATCTCTAACTTTCAGATTCCAACCTGTATAAGTGGTAGATACGTGTCCGGCCAGCACAGGGATATTTGGTTTTCCATCATCTGCAAACTCACCGTAGGTGCGGTAACTTACACCGGCTCTTTTGCAGTAATCCCAAATAAATCCTTTCTTAGGATTTGCAATCTCACGCTTGCCCTCACCCGGGTAGGTGCCACCACGGCCGCCATAACTGGTGACCCAGTTTTTTTCAAGGTAATCGGTTGCATGTGCAGAAGTGCTCCAGTTATGTCCGTCGGCACTTACTTCTCCATCTGCATAAAAATTGTCTAATAGCACAAATTCCTTCACCAGTTTGTGCTGGTTAGGTGTAATTCTTTCTCCAAATAATACCAGGCTCGTGTCGCCATTGCCAGCAGGTACATCACCTAATACCTGGTCATAGGTCCTGTTTTCCTTTATGATATAAAAGACATGCTTGATGGGTGACTTTTCTCCTAGCTTCATTGGTATAGGGCTGCCCTTTTCTCCCTGGCTTACGGTTTCTCCCTGCTTAGAATAGGGTGTATTGGTATACACTGCCTTTGAATAGGTCGCCAGCATCTCATTTGAAGGTTCGTCAATCACCGACATGGTTCCCTTCATCAAACCACCAATATAACCCGGTCTTACCAAAGCCGACGTATCACCCATATGACGCAAAACCAATTCTTGCCTTTTCAAAGGATTAGGGCCATCGGGATTGGGATATGACGAAAAGCCTTTTCCATTTGAAACAAATATCTTTTTGCCAATCACCTTGATGTTAGTAGGGTACCAGCCAACCGGGATAAATCCCTTCGATTTACTTCTGGCCCGGGCAGTTACATCAAACACGGCAAGGCAGTTATTGTCTGCATTTGCCACATAAAGCGTCTTTTCATCGGCTGACAAAGCAAGCCCGTTTGACGAGGAACCCTCGGGGGCATCCGGAAATAGTGCAGCGTTTAAAACTTCCAGCACTTTCCGGCTCCTGGTATCTATTACAGATACGCTGTTGTCATTAGCGTTTGCAACATATAAAAGGGTGCCGGTTTTATTCAACAATATTTCGTTAGGATTGTCACCAACAGCAATCTCGTGCACCAGTTTTTTTTGTTTTGTATCAAATACCAACACCTTATCTCCTCCCCATGACGAAATATAGAGTTCTTTTTTATTGGGAGAGAGCAAACAGGCATATCCTTCATTTTGCAAGGGTACCTGTTGTACAACACGTTTATTTGCAAGATCCACTACATAGAGCGAATTGTTTTCTTTTGTGACGACGTACATCACCCTGGCTGCATCGTCTACTTCTATTCCGGCAGGGGAGATCTTTTCCGGCCACTTTTTTCCCAGTATAATGCTGTCAACAAGTTGAAGTTTATTGTTAGTGACTGAATACTTAAGTATCCAGTTATCATTGCCGCCAGATGCGTACAAAAATTTTTCGTCTGCGCTGAATTTAAGTCCGTACCATGATTTGGGAATGATCACATTAGACAAGATCCTTTCCGAACGTGGGTCAATCAGTTGTATACTTTGAATGCTTTGGCCGTTATTAGTCACAGCTAGCAACTTCCTGGAAGGAGACACCGCAATATTTAGCGGAAGGTCACCCAATGGAAAAGATCTACCGGCGGGAGAGAGATGCCAGCCGTTAGGTAATCTCACTCTTCGCTTCGAAAGGTTCTCGTTTCGGGCTTGCTTCAAATTCTGCGCGAGGGTAGATGCTGTAACCAGGCAAAGAACAAGTATCAGATACGAATTTCTCATAGTTTCAAATTATTTTCTGTGTTTTTAGTTTTACATGGTGAACACTAATGTTTCTATTTGCAAGGTTACGCTTCAAGGTTATTCAAAGCATTTCGAACCTCCGCTAAAAAAAGTGGTACTTTTTGTTGAGGGTCGCCTGGTCCAAGTGTTTCTATGGGTAAGTATCCGCGGTATGCAGACTTTTTAATCATTCCAATTACCTTTTGTAGGTCAGTTTTTTGTTCACTACCGTTTAAAAACATCAATTCCTTCAGTTGCCAGTTGAATGCATATTTGGCAGTTTGAGCAATTTGAGCATACGGATCACCTGTGCGATAACTTCCGATGTCGAGCACTAGTCCAAACCATTCAGAGTCAACCATAGAAATTATTTTTTCGGCCTGGTCACCAGTTTTTATAAAATCATCATGGTTCTGCATTGCTACCATCACCCCGTGTTCCTTGCCATAAGCTACACAATCACGAATGTCTTTGGCTACCCATTCCGCCACCTCCTCCCATGAATAACCGGCAGGAATATTCAAACCGGAAAAGATTCTTATCACCGGCGCTCCGAGCCTGGCCGCTACTTCAATCCATTTCTTAACCAGCGTGATGTCTTCTTTTCTTTTATTTACATCGGTGACTGTAAAATCATTTTTTATCCCCGTTCCACTTATGTCTAACCCCAGTTTAAATGCTCTTTGTTTAATGTGGAAAACATAATCATTTTCCGGCACAGCAGGATAACCCGGAAAGTAATAACCGGTGAGATCCACTGCATCAAAATTATTGGAAGCACAAAAAACAAGCAGGTCGTCAAGAGTCATTTTACCGCTTCGCAAAGGCTCGTTGAATGAATAAGCGTTTAGGCTTACCCTTAATCTTGCCTCCGGTTTTTTTTCAGCTTTAGTTCCATTCGCGTGAGCGGGGGAAAGGTTAAAAAAAGGAGTGGTTGCAAGAACAGGTGTCACCAGGAGGTTTTTTGATAAACCCTCTTCGTTTGATTAAACTTCTCATATCAATGCAAGCATAAATTTTTTCGGACAAGTAAATATAGTGGGAAAACAATCATCTATATACGGCTAGCATTATGATATGATTACTTCATTGCCACCCAGATACATTTTGCAGGGTCGATGAAAAGCGATTAGTTAATTGTAATCTGCTGCACTTCAAAAACAAAACGCGGCTGCATAATTACCTGCACGCCTTTCCAACATAATAGGTTGTTACTACGGGGATTTCAATGGGTAAGAGGTGGCAAAGGGTTTGCAATTAGTGTTATAACATTTGAACAGATTAGATTAAATAGAATGGATATCAAGGCGTTGTTGGCGGAAGATGATTTTGAAGACTATTTGCTTTTTGTGGAAGCGTTTGAAAAAGTCTCACCGGCATATAAAATCTCGTGGGTTAAAAATGGTCTTGATTGTATAACCTGTCTTAAAGGAAATAAAGTTCCGGATATCATCTTTCTTGACCTCAATATGCCTTATAAAAATGGCCTTGAATGTCTTCAGTATATTAAAAGTACTGAGTCTTTAGCCCACCTTCCGGTCGTCATTTTTTCCACCTCCCATTATATAAAGCACATTGATATTGCGTATAAAAGCAGGGCAGATTTTTACATAGTGAAACCGGCCGGGGTAGGGCAACTGGAAGCAATATTGGCCACCGTTTTAGACAAATTAGCCCGCGGTGCTGAACGGGCGACAAAAGAAAATTTTGTGGTGCGATTGTCTAAAGTTTTCCATGGATGAACCGCACTATGCTAGCTGTTGCTAATTATGCAATCGGTTGCTTTCGACCTTCTTTTTTCCAGTTCAAAAGGAAAGTCGCTGGCTGTAGGATCAATACCAATACTTTCGGTTGTACAAAATGCAAACGGTTTTTACTCGAGGCTCGGTGCTGTAAGCTAAACAACCGATAGCCAGGTCTACGATTGCAAGGATAGCCGGCCCTGATCTCTCATCATACTCTGCTACTCTTTGCTTTACAGGCAGGGGCTACCTCTCCATAACCACAGCCTAGGATTTTTGGCCAGTAAAGTCAAAAAAGGGGAGCTATTTCCCCTGTTTGTTAATTTGCTTTAACAGATATTTCAATCCGGGCCTGCTATTTTCGACCCCGTTAGACTTTTAGGAAATGCTACATTTAGCCGCAGTTACCGCGCAGTTTCTTGTATTTCGGTATAAATAATAACAATAATGTAATAGCCGCCGGTTATAAAATTTGGCAGTATTCATTTAAAAGTTGTTTCTGGCACTGTTTTGTCATTCTTCCCCATACAACGTTTCAACATTCAATTTTGAATGGAGTTAAAATATAGAAATAAAGGAAAGTAAAATGGAAAAGAAATATTTAGTGCCTGGAATTAATAAAAGTGAAAATATAGGCGGTACGGAAGAGTTGGTAAAACACGGTTCAAATACAGAGGCAAATGATACAGAAGGAGGGCAGGATAACTTCTATGAAAATACATCTCTGGATTATAATATGGAGGGCGAGAGTCTCTGGTAGTACCTGTTGGTACTGCTGTAAGCCGAAGTCAATAAAAATCTTAAAAGCGGCTGTTAACACGCCAATGGACGCACGGAAAATGAATTGGTCCTGGTAGTTTCATTTTGCTGTGGCCTACCAAATTATGCACCTACGCGAATTGGAAGGCCGCCTGACCTTAAAAATATTACTCTTTACATGGACCAGGATAAGCGGGTAGGGTTGGGCGCCGGAAGAGTTGTAGGTGTATGAAGGAAGCAATTCCGGATGGGGTTGACAATTTGTTCCCGGCCTAAGAACAGATCCGCGGAATGAAGGGAATAAAGAAGCGTGTTTATCTTCGTAGTTTTTGCGAAAGGTTTTCTTAATTCGTTCTGCCTGTTTATGCATTACAACAGGTAGAACGAATTTGGTATTTTAAATTGTATCCGATAAAAACAGATCAGGGTAGATAATTACAACGTCTCGTCTTTTTCTTTTTTGACAGGTGTTTTAAATATCCAGATGATGTAATAGACCCCGATTATAATCAGTATTATCCCGGTGATGGTGCTTAGTACCACTGAGGTTTTTCCCTTGGTTATACTGCTAACGGTGATAAGTAGTGCTACTAAAATAAATGCTAGAATCTTTCTTTTGAAAACCTTGAGATATCTGCTCCATTGCATATTTTTCAAAAATAATAAAATAAAGTTTAACGTCGATACTAATTATAACCTGCCCACATTCCAATTTTAAGGGATGTTGCGGAGCGTGGATAAACCAAGTGTGTGATTAGTTAATCCTGGCAAACTTAGGTGATACAGTGCCTGCTTTTTCTCGAAAAACACATAATAAATCAAGTACACACGCATAATTGCAGTGCGCATATACGGACATAACGACAGTAGCTTTTTGTGCGACGAAAGCTGGGATTAACAGTACCCTTTAATGTATTTACACCAAAGAAAGAAATTTTTGATGCAGTTGTAAAACCTGGGGAATCAGCAGTTGTTGTTCATCGTTAACCACTACGAAATCGCACAATTTCATTTTTACCACCTCACTTATCTGATTTTTCATCCTTTGAAGTACTTGTTCCCGGGATATGGAATCCCTTTCCATTACTCTGTGTATTCGCAGGTGTTGGGGCGCATACACCCCGACAATATAATCGAGGTCTCCGGCAGAACCTGCTTCAAACATAAGTGCCGCCTCTTTGATCACATAAGGTGCCGCTTGTGATTGGATCCAAGAGTTTGCTGCAGCTATTGTTGCAGGATGAACCAGTGAGTTCAGCAATTCGAGTTTTGCTGGATTACCGAATACAATAGCTGCAAGATAAGCGCGGTTCAACCTTCCGTTAACATAGCTTTCATTACCAAACTTATTTTTTATAGAAGAGATCAGTGATTCATTTTCCTCCATAATGATTTTAGCCTCGTGATCGACGTCGAAAACAGGGATACCCAAAATCTTCCAGATCGCTGCAACTGCAGATTTGCCACTGCCAATTCCGCCTGTTAATCCAATTTTTACCATGACTAAACGAGAGATAGGGAGGTTTAGATTAGTGACAAAAAAGATTGAAATGTATACATTGGCCGGCCAAAGGAGACACTAAGGTATGCCTGGCGACAAATCTGTAAACAAAATAAGGATTTAAGGAGAGCATGGAAATTATAATTGCCATCGGCAGGAAGCAGTTGGCCTCCTGAACGATGGCAATTATAGTAAAAGACTATTATTTAACCTCTGCAACAGCGGTTGCTGGCTTAGCCAAGGCCTGGCTCCATTCGAGACTGATTGCCGACTTTTCAATTTTAATATAGCTACCCGGGTTCACTTCTAATTGCAGCGTGGTGTTATCATCGTTTACTTTATATACGGTACCATGAATTCCTGCTATAGTTACAATGCGGTCGCCTTTCTTTAAATCGTTGATAAATTGCTTTTGCATCTTGGCTTTTTTAGCCTGCGGGCGAATCATAAACAGCCAGAAAACAACCATAATCGCCACCATCATTAGTAATTGAACTGATCCACCACTTTTTGGATCGCCCATCAATAGATAATCAAATTGTAACATTCTCGTTTAATTTTTAACTGGATTTAATAATGGATTCCTTTTAAGTTCTTTTAATTGTATTTGTTGTAGAGCAGCCCGATCTACCGTTTGCTTTGAAGCAGAGTCCGTTGGGTGAACTAATACGCCAAAGAAATATATAAAATGGCTTGTAACACCCTTTGTGTTTGTAGTAACTTCAATATTCTTTCTAAATTCACCATTTGTATCACCCGGAGCCTGGTATTCGGCAGTAATGACACCCTCGCTGCCAGGTTGTACCGGTTCTTTGGGAAAGGCGGCCACAGTACAACCACATCCGGGCTCAGCGGAAATAATAAAGAGTGACTTTGTTCCGGTGTTTTTAAAACGAAAGCTTATTTCCTGTTTCTTGCCAGCCTCAACCGTTCCGATGTTCTTTAGTGAGTCAATCCATTGAATACTGGTATAACCAGTAGTATCCTTTGCTAATTTTGATAACTCTTTACTCCGCGTGTCCTGCTCCCCACAGGAAACTAACAGGGCTATTACAAAGGTGACAAAAAGAAGTATTTTCATAGGTGCGATCAAGTAATTAGGCTTTTTGCTTGAAGGTTACTTTATGTATCTTATCCTGGCTGGCAAGTTCCTTGTGTATATTGTCCAGGATTCCATTTACAAACTGACCGCTCTGCGGCGTGCTGTATGCTTTTGCAAGATCTATATACTCGTTAATAGTCACCTTGGTGGGAATAGTTTCAAAAAAGAGCAGTTCACATACTCCCATTTCCATCAGGATCATGTCCAATACTGCTATCCTCTCCGCGTCCCAATTATTCAGTTTTGGTTTAATTAGGTCTAGCAGGTATTCCCTTTTTTCCCGGGTTGTCTCCAGGAGGCTTTTCGCAAACTCCCATTTTTCCGGTGAAACCATATCCTGTAAATTGTAGTTGCCGGGCTTCTGCAGATAATTAAGCATCAATTGTTGCATCATTTCCGCGTCGTCATCCCAGTTTGTAAAATGTTCCTCTACATGGCTGGTAAAGCTGTCGGAAGGAAGCATGAGATTGTTGAAGATGAATAAAACAATATCCTTTTCAGACTTTTTGTCGCGATCAGTTTGCTGAAGGTACCGTTTATACTCTTCGGTTCCTGTCAGTTCGTTATATAGCTTCTTTACCTGGTTATTGGTGTCCTCAACCAGGTTTGGTTTTTCCTCGTCAACCGCCTTTTTGAATGATGCGTTTTCAATGATCTTCCAAAGAAATTCATTTCCAGAAAGCTTAATGTTCACATTGAGATCCTGCTCTGAAGGAAGATTTTTGGAAGCTCTCTTAAGGGCATCCTTTTCTGAATACCTGCCGATTTCTGTAATAACATACAGTAAATAGATAAACAGCTGTCTCGATCCGTCCAACTGTTTCTTTAACAATTTTACAGGGTCTGAAAAGGGTTGCCCATCGCCTGTACTTAGCGTGTAAAGGGTCTGCATAACCTTTACTCTAATATTTCTTCTGCTGATCATTTCCGCTATTACTTTTTTATCTGGCCTGCGAAGATAACAATAAGGGCTCTTCTCACATCCGCTTATATAAAAATTAGGAAATTCCTTTATATGCGTCCAATAACTATTGCGCGACCCACGCCAAACTAGTGATATCCCTTTTTTAGCCACTAAGACACAAAGACGCGAAGAATCACGAAGGAATGATGAATGATGGATGATGAATTATGAGTGAGGCCAGTTTCTGCAAATGCGGCTTGTTCTGCGGAACATTTTCTGAACCACGAAGACACAAAGACGCCAAAGGTCACGAAGGAATGATGAATGATGGATAATGAATTATGAGTGAGGCCAGTTTCTGCAAATGCGGCTTGTTCTGCGGGAACCTATTTTGAACCACGAAGACACAAAGTCGCGAAAGGTCAAGAAGGAATGATGAGTTATGGATGATGAATTATGAGTGAGGCCAGTTTCTGCAAATGCGGCTTGTTCTGCGGGAACTTTTTTTGAACCACAAAGACACAAAGTCGCGAAAGGTCAAGAAGGAATGATGAGTGATGGATAATGAATTATGAATGAGGCCACTTTCTGCAAATGCGGCTTGTTCTGCGGGAACTTTTTTTGAACCACGAAGACACAAAGACGCCAAAGGTCACGAAGGAATGATGAGTTATGGATGATGAATTATGAATGAGGCCAGCTTCTGCAAATGCGGCTTGTTCTGCGAGAACTTTTTTTAACGACGAAGGCACGAAGACGCTAAGGGTCACGACGGAATGATGAATGATGGGTGATGAATTATGAATGAGGCCACTTTCTGCAAATGCGGCTTGTTCTGGGGGAACTTTTTTAGCCGAGAACTCACCAAGGAGCGAAGAAGGGATCCATGTTGTATTGTAAATGCTCGGTGTTGTAAGAGGATCAGTGTCTTTCCAAAGACTGGATCAGCGGGGAAGAACCGATGGATGCATAAGTCTTTTTGGCACAACGTGAAATTTTCTAAAATTAGTCCTGCCATGAGTGTTGCACATCCCCTGGTTTATCGCTGTCATTTGTGCACCGGGTGACAAAAAAATGTCAATAACTGCTAATTTGACTTTTTTTAACGAATGGCACAATACTCGATATAGGGAGAGGCAAACCACATTTTTTACTAAAACAAAAAATAAAAGTATGGCTGAACAGAATTTAAACATTACCCCTTTGCACGACAGGGTGATTGTAAAGCCCGCTGCGGCTGAAGAAAAAACTGCTGGTGGAATAATTATCCCCGATACAGCAAAAGAAAAGCCTCAAAAAGGTTTGGTAGTTGCTGCAGGACCCGGTAAAAAGGACGAGCCTGTAACTGTTAAAGTTGGTGATACCGTTCTGTATGGTAAATATGCAGGGACAGAAATCTCTGTAGAAGGTGGTGAATACCTGATCATGAGAGAAAGCGATATTTTAGCGATCGTTTAATTAGCTATTGGAGATGCTGGTTGGCTAATGACCGGTTTTAATACATTAGCATATTAACTAATCAAAAATTATCAAATCAATAATTATGGCAAAGCAAATCTTCTTCGAAATCGAGGCAAGAAATAAGATGAAGAAAGGTGTTGACACTTTGGCAAACGCGGTGAAAGTGACCCTTGGACCAAAAGGTCGCAATGTAGTGATCGAGAAAAAATTTGGCGCTCCATCAGTAACTAAAGATGGTGTTACCGTCGCTAAAGAAATAGAGCTGGATGATGCTATCGAAAATATGGGTGCGCAAATGGTAAAAGAGGTAGCTTCTAAAACTGCCGATATTGCCGGTGATGGTACTACCACTGCCACTGTTTTGGCTCAGTCAATCATCAATGAAGGATTGAAAAACGTAGCTGCAGGTGCAAATCCAATGGATCTTAAACGCGGTATTGACAAGGCAGTTGCTGCAGTTGTAGCAAATTTGAGAAGTCAGAGCCAGCAGATAGGTAACGATAGCAGCAAAATTGAGCAGGTTGCGACTATTTCTGCTAATAGCGACGAGACTATAGGAAAGCTGATTGCTGAGGCAATGCAGAAGGTTGGTAAAGAGGGTGTAATAACAGTTGAAGAAGCAAAAGGTACAGACACTACCGTTGAAGTAGTAGAAGGTATGCAATTCGACCGTGGTTATATCAGCCCATACTTCGTTACCAACAGCGAAAAAATGGAAGCTGAGTTGCAGAACCCTTACATTCTTATTTATGATAAGAAGATTTCTGCAATGAAAGATATACTGCACATCCTGGAAAAAGTTGCGCAAAGCGGCCGTCCTTTGGTTATCATAGCTGAAGACCTCGAAGGTGAAGCACTTGCCACCCTGGTTGTAAATAAACTCCGCGGTACTCTGAAAGTTGCTGCTATTAAAGCTCCTGGATTTGGTGACCGCCGTAAAGAAATGTTGCAGGACATTGCGGTGTTGACTGCAGGTACTGTTATCAGTGAAGAACAGGGTTACAAATTGGAGAATGCTGACCTCAGCTACCTCGGTACTGCTGCTTCTATTGCTATTGACAAGGATAATACAACCATTGTTGGTGGAAAAGGTGAGAAAGACTCTATTACAGCTCGTGTAAACCAGATAAAATCACAGATTGAGAATACAACTTCTGATTACGATCGTGAGAAATTGCAGGAGCGTCTTGCTAAACTGAGCGGAGGTGTTGCAGTTCTTTATGTTGGCGCTGCTACCGAAGTTGAAATGAAAGAGAAGAAAGACCGTGTTGACGACGCCCTTCATGCTACACGCGCAGCTGTAGAAGAAGGCATTGTACCGGGTGGTGGAGTAGCGTACGTTCGCGCTATCGAGTCTCTTGAAACTTTGAAAGGTATCAATGAGGACGAAACAACTGGTATCCAGATTGTGAAACGTGCTATTGAAGAGCCTCTTCGCCAGATTGTAATTAACAGCGGTATTGAAGGTTCTATTGTAGTACAGAAAATTAAGGAAGGCACTGCTGATTTTGGCTTCAATGCCCGCACTGAAGTTTATGAAAACTTGTTTGCTGCAGGAGTTATTGACCCAACTAAAGTAAGCCGCGTAGCCCTTGAAAATGCTGCTTCTATTGCCGGTATGTTATTGACTACCGAGGCAGTTGTTGCAGACAGACCTGAGCCTAAGTCAGCTGGTGCAGGTGCTCCAGGTGGAATGCCAGGTGGAATGGGTGGAATGGATTACTAATATTTTGGCCGTATCGCTCGTTATTGGGCGTACACCTATTGAAATTAAAAATCCCTTGTTGCGACTGCAGCAAGGGATTTTTTTTTACTTTCTGCCGGTTATCCTGCTTTTAATTGTCATGGTTCAACAACAGCTTTTTTTGCAGTTGTAACTCGCTCTCAGCACTTACCACCAGGTTTTCGCCTGCCTTTTAATAGGGCCTGAAAATACATCTGTTCGAATCGCAGCAATCTGTTACACCTGTTAGAACCTGAGGTGTCGGAACCATTTGTAGAATTTCCTTCGAGTTATTGCCTCACCACCCTAATGCGGGAGCCAAGAAATATTTTAAGAGAATCTTTGACGCGGGAAGTATCGGCAGGTTTGATCCTCATAGGAACATAGAGGCGGTAGAAAGTAGCACTGTTAATGCGAATAGAGTCAAAGCTGCTATTAGTCCGATAACTTTGTAATTGCAAGGTTCTTTTGTTGGCCCGGGCGAGAGATGAGGTTACTTCAAATACCATTTTGTAATCCACCACGCCTCCATTTTGAAAATTATCCCTTACGCCTGACGGTGCCGGGGAAGTTACAGCTGCCCCTGTTGCTGTATTGGCTGGTGCAGAATCCGCTGTCACGGGTGACACCGTATCAATGTATCCCTGTTGTTCTTGAGTCTCCAGCGATGCAGGTTTGTTTTTTAGCAGGCTATATACTCCCCAGACGATGCCACCTACTGCAGCCAGGGCTGCCATTGCTATTAGTATTACAACTAGCACCCTTCCTGCTGAAGGCTGTGACCTCACCGGGTAGTTGTGATCCTCGTTTTCTCTCTTTGGATTCAGTTCTTCTTTTACCGGTAGAAAATTACCAGGAGTGAATTCGAATATGCCCTGGTTATTTTTACTAAGCGTACCTACGCCCTCAATTGTATAAGGTTTCCCTAAATTGATAAACTGCCTGATATTGGATAAATAAGATTCAAGATCGGAGCGGATTAACGGCTCTATCTTATGTAGTTTCTTCACCAGGTAAAATATCACGTCTTCATCTGAAAACGTTTTTGGATTGTAAGTAAATGACAGTCCTTCTATGGGGTAAAATATCTCTTTTTCCTGCTCATGGGGTACACTTACTTTACTGTCTAATGCAAAAGTTCCTATGCCCTCAAGGGTAAGGGTTTTGTTTTCATAGAGGTAAGAAGCCAATTGGACGTCAAATTTCACAGGTCAAATTTTATATTTCGCAACTTAATTTAATTAGAAAAAGAAACCTTTGACTGTTTGCAGCATATCTAAACCTTCTGCAATGTAACTTTTTTGATGTTACCTTTACACCATGCTTTCTGAAGAAGAAGAAAAATTTTTGATTGACTGGGAATCGAAAAGAGTTAGAAAAAAGAGCCTTTTAAGTCAAATGTCTTATGGTTTGCCCTTGGGTTTATTGATTAGTTCAGCTGTTCTTCTTAATTACTTTTCAGGCTGGTATACTCGCGCCACCATGGTAGCAAATGGTCAGTCTACTCCGCTCGTGTTAATTTTAGGCGCTATTCTCATTACTGTCTTCTGTACCGTTTTCTACCAAAGGCACCGGTGGGATATGAACGAACAACGGTACCTGGAATTACTATACAAAAAGAAAAAGCAAAATAGCACAACTACTATGCAGCAGGATGGTGAGATAAATAGTCAAGTAAACAATTAAATAAATAAACAGAAGACATAGATGAAGAAGATAGCGGTAGCTGTATTGGTTATAGTGTCAGTTTTTTATAGTTGTGCAAAAAAAGAAATGGGATGTACACCCGTATCTCCCGAATCAGAAGAATCACAAATAAAGGCTTATGCCACTGCCAACAATATTCAGGCGACCAGGCATACGTCTGGAATGTATTACCAGATCATAGACTCTGGTGCGGGTGCAACCCCGGTGAATAACTCTACCGTAACCGCCACGTATACTGGTAAATTATTGAATGGGACTACCTTTGACTCAGGCACCGGAAGTTTTCCTTTATACAGGGTAATTGAAGGATGGCAGATCGGCATCCCACTGATTAAAAAAGGCGGAAAGATTAAACTTATCATACCCTCTTCCTACGCCTATGGTTGCAACGGTAGTCCACAGGGCGGGATTCCTTCAAATGCTGTCCTCTACTTTGATATCAATCTTGTAGACGTAAAGTAGCATATATATAAAAAACAGGAATAGCGGGAGGTATACTTCCCGCTATTCCTGTTTTTTACGGTCAAATTGGCGTGTCAATTGTTATCCCTCGTATTCCTTACTACGCTACCCAGGGGTTGCCAGGCTAGTAATGCCATCTTACAAAAGCCTCCATCGCTGAATATTGTGTCATTCCCAGGAGGGCGTACAGGTTTGCAGTATTTCTATTGCGCTCTTCTGCTCTCACCCAGAATTCCCTGCTGTCGCTACCCTGAAACGGCACCATGTCTTTTTGAGACTGGTGAATAAAAATTCCGAACCTTTTTTTCATCATCTGGTCCGGGCTCATTGGTATTGCCATTTCAATTTCGGGAATACTCCATTCCTGCCATGCGCCTTTGTAAAGCCAAATCCAGCAATCGGTTATCCAATCATCTCCAGCTTCTTTAATTCTGCGCAGACTCTCAAGTACAATATCGAGACAAACTTTATGAGTGCCATGCGGGTCGGCAAGGTCTCCTGCACAGTACACCTGGTGCGGTTTTAACTTTCTTAAAAGCTCCATTGTAATCCTCACATCCTCTTCACCCATTGGTTTTTTTTCAATCGTCCCAGTTTCATAAAAGGGAAGGTTGAGAAAGTGTGCCCGGTCATCTGTTAATCCCACATAGCGGCAGGTTGCCTTAGCTTCACATCTTCTAATGAGTCCTTTTATAGCCCTTATCTCTGTCGTATCCCGTTCGTTCTTTCTTTTTCTTGCAAGGAAACTTTGAGCGCCTGCAAGTAATTCTTTACTGGTCTTATTGTCAATACCGAACATATCTTCAAAGCCAACCGCAAAGTCAAGGAACCGGGTAACAAATTCGTCCGTTACCGCAATATTGCCACTTGTCTGATAACCAACATGTACTTCATGCCCCTGGTCTACTAACCGCATAAACGTACCTCCCATGCTAATGATGTCATCGTCGGGATGAGGTGAAAAGATCAGGCACTTCTTTGGTTGAATATGACTACGTTCGGGATGACCCGGTAGAACCGAATTTGGTTTACCTCCCGGCCAGCCGGTAATAGTATCGCGCAGCAGGTAAAATACCTGCAGGTTGATCTCATACGCATCACCTTTTTCCACCAGCAGGTCTCCGAGACCATTTTCATTGTAGTCATGGGCAGTAAGGCTCAAAACAGGCTTTTTAATCTTCAAGGCAAGATTTACCACGGCCCTTTTAATCATTGTGGCTGTCCATTCAATTTCCCCTGTAAGCCATGGAGATTTGAACCTCGTAAGTTCAGTAGCGGCGATTTGATCTATTACAAAAGTGCAATCGTTGTGCTGTTGAAGAAAACTGGCCGGAACATGTTCGGTAACATCGCCCTCCACAGATTGAGCAACAATATCTGCCTTCATCCCCCAGGCCATAAGGAATATCTTTTTAGCCTTGATGATCGTGCTGAGACCCATTGTTATTGCAAGGCGGGGTACCTGCGAGATATTTTGAAAATCTCTTGAATTTGCAATGCGTGTGCTGTTATCTAGGGTAATTAGCCGGGTTTTAGAAAAAATGCTTGAACCCGGTTCATTAAAACCAATATGGCGGTAACGGACGAATTTG
>Ga0181465_100460_pt1 | contig 16284 bp, 14 predicted proteins | sample InSIn3gowninarea_FD_119076 | JGI IMG/M metagenome (GOLD analysis project Ga0181465, IMG submission 119076) | Clean room microbial communities from NASA Spacecraft Assembly Facility at Jet Propulsion Laboratory, Pasadena, California, USA -... ... | reverse complement strand
CGTTGGAGCAAAACTACCCAAATATGTCCCCCCATGGAAAGGGAAGGCAAAAGTACCCAAGGACATGGACATCATTAAGAACTCACTCAAAACCCCACTCCTCCCATATGGAATTCTCTTTGAGGGTTCAGCCCTGGGCCATGTACCCACGATGAAATTTGAAGATTGGGACCTCATGGACAGCGAAAAGTTCCCACATCTGGAGACTATCCAACTTATGGAACAAAGCAAGGAGGGGATAGTTACAAAATTGCAGCCATGAAAATGGTTGTGTGGGGTGGAGGAGGCCAGGCTACTCCACCTACTATGGATTCTGCACTTTCACTAGGCACCAATCATGATATTCATCAAAAGGCAACTGCTTTGCCTAGTACATGAGGGGTACTTGTGGCTGGAGGAGCCGATTCCCATTATGGTGGAGCTAATTCATAGGATTTCAAACCTTCCCTACAAGGGAAGGAACCCCGTGGAAATAGCTGGCTGAAGCGTAGACTTGGCGCTTGTAGAAGCCATGAAGAAGAAATACAAGTTAGAAAAGAAGTAGAGGGGCTATGTGATTACTAGCATTCAAGACAAAGGGATGCGCATAGCCACTCAACTACTGGCAGGAAAAGTGATGAGAAAATGCGACAGCAACGAGGTACTAGCAACAGTCATCACGCTAGCTGAGCAATGCGCCGAGGGGGTATAGTTCAACTAGGTGCAGTTCCTCTGCAAGGAGCTCCTAACGAATTGCAAGGAGGCTCAGGAGCAGGGTAAGACCTTCCACAATGTGTGGTTGCTCTTATCCATCTTTTTGGTTGCAGGGGAATTGTTGGAGGACAGTCAGTTTCCTACCCTAGACCAGGACTTGCCAGAGACAGAGAAATACATGTCACTTTGGGTGACAAGGCACACCACGTGCATGCACAAGATCAAGATCTTCTGGGTACTCATGGAGGCGAGTGTACAGATGTGGATCCATAAATGGTCGTGCCTATCCCCCACAGTACACGACAGTTTCTGAAGCTTTGCAGACTTTAAGGCAGATATGCACAATGTGTATATCAAGATGCAAAAGGACCTAGAGCAGAACTAGACTAAACTCCCACTCATCGCAATTGATGATGTAGTGTTCGCAATGCTCGACTCATGGCCACCTGAATGGCGTGACCCACATTTGGCAGCGCATGATGAGGCAACGATACAAAGACAGAAGGATGTCACCAAGCTACTGGCACGACAAAAGCGGAACGAGCAGCTCGCCAAGGAGGTAAGGGCTTCCCGTGAGGCAGCGAAGGCCGCCGAAAAAATAATTGCAGCAGTGGCCACCACAATGCAGGAGGAAAGAGGCCTGGACCTGACCACAGGACATGGGAAAGATGATATGGTGAAAGGTGCAAACCTAAGCACCACCTCTACACAATTGAAACGTCCATGCGAGACGGAATGAATAGGGCCACAGAAGAAGACCAAGGCTTCTAAATTGGATGGGGAGCCTATTACACTGATAGAGGGTGATCTATACAACATCGATGACACAATTCATAAGGTCACCAGAGAGGTGCTACAATAAGTAATGACAAAACAACAGAATGTGTTGTGGGCACTCAGGGCACACCTGCAGGGACTTCAGGTGAGACTCCCACAAGAAGGAATGGTAGTTGTCTACGGCACCATGGGTGCATTGGCAACAGAGTAGTTTTTGGGGGCCAAAATGGCCAACAACGTCGCGCTACCAGAAGGAGCACTGACAACAGATAGCATGGATGATAAAGCCATGGTAGGGCGGATCAAGGGACTCAGCCTAAACTTTGCTGCTCTACCATGTGAGATTTTATACCAGTTATAGGATGGAGCAACAATAGAACTCCACGCTAGAGAGTGATGCACAATGCAAATGTTATGTGAACAACGAATCAACATCGAACAGCTTAGCCTACAACGTGATGAAGCAGTGGATCAGAACTAGCAGTTGGAGCAAATCGAAGAGGAAGCATGTCGCTGCGTCCCAGAACTAGAAATTGCTATAGATCTACCAGTAGGAATACGAATCCACAAATTGGCTAGGATTCCACGAGGTGAAGGAGGAAGTTATGAGGATCCAGCTGGACCTCAACCTGCAAATTGCTGAACTACGGTTAAAGATGCAGCCCTCCACGCCCCCAGAAGTTCGAGATTAGCGCGTCAACAATATCCGAAAAGGGTTGGAATAAATTGAATAGGCAGTGCAGAGCTGCACCACATTGTTGGAAGAATCCTTCGGGGTCCTCACAACCTTACAAGAGGATCCCACCATACGACGGTTGGAAATAGAGGCGTGGGAGCTTCAAATGAAATATGATAGTGTGCGTGGGATGGCACAGACAGTTGTCCTAACTCAGTAGCTCGCGAGGCTACAACAGGCAAAGGCATTGAAGGAGCAAGTGGATGCAGCATGCCAAAAAGAGGCAGTACTTAAAGCACACGTCCAGCCTTGGATTGATGAGGCCTTCCTCATCACGGCTCACATCGAAGGAAAACTCACGCAAATGATGTCCATGTCCTTGGGTACTTTTGCCTTCCCTTTCCATGGGGGGACATATTTGGGTAGTTTTGCTCCAACGTGCACTGGCTGAATGTCTTCCGCCACTTCTTCATCTGGGTCAATCTCTTCTTCAAAGGCCTAAAGATCCTCCTCATTTTCTGTCTCAATATTAACCATCTTGCCGTTATCTTCCATAGATAGTTTACCGAACCGTGGATTTTGCAGAGACATACGGACAGTATTGCTACCTGTGGATCCTTTTTGGGCCTCGGCGTCTGGGGCGATTTAGCGATTTCCGGTGCATCCCCTACTGGCAGTGTAGAGCTCTGTGTGGATCCCTTATTTGTTGACATCATTCTGATCAGGGAATCCTGTGTTTCCTTCAGCAATGTTTCAAACCACAAACTTACTCTCACAACCTCCAAATTCGTCAGGTTCATACCCACTTGATAATGCGACAACTGAATTCTCAAAGTGCTAAGGCTTGTTCGGTGGAGAGCCACCTGTGATTTATAGGACCTTTTGAATTCAAATTCAACCATTCCCCCCATATTCGGCTCATTAATGCGATAATGGCGATAGATAGTCCCAAATCTAGTTCTGACTTTGTGCCTTAATTGCCCGCTGTACACTCATTGCCTTGAATTGGACATCTTGTCATGAACAGTGACACAAACGGTCACTTTCCAGCCTATCTACATGACAGCATAGTTCGTTCTGTGCAAATGTGACCCATGCGTCATACTAACCCTGTGTGTGGCTTCCGTGTTGCGTAGCTCGCATAAAGACTCTTTTATAGTCTTGTGATCTCTTTCAACTACTTGGAGCACTGAGACTGTGCTTCCTATGGATAGTCAAGTGGTCGCACTGTTGGTGAGAGGCTTCAAGTCACCTTCCAACCCCATTTACGGTCCTTCCTTAGTTACCCTCGCGTCAGTCAGTGCCTCACGTTCTTCCTTATGCGGTGCGCTTCCCTAGTTACTTTGTCTGATAAGGCGCGGTTGTAGCCATGGTAGCATAGCTAGAAATTCTTGGCGATAATCTCCTAGTGCAGTGGTAGGGCTACCCATATGTTGCCCTGTCCTTCTGTTGACATGTAATGCTTGCGTGATATTGGTTTCTAGTTTTCTAATATCCGCGTCCATTAATATGCTTTCCTGCTTCAGTCGTACCTGATCTTCTTCGAGTTTGCGAAGCTCAAGGTTTCCTTGCCGAATGGCTTCTTGAATCTACATATGTTTGTCCTCATGCAGCTGCATAATCTCTTTGTTCTGGTCCTCGTGTGCTGTCCCAGTTATGGGGGTTATCACGTGAGGATTCTTTCCCAAAGCGATGGACTCAACTCTACTCGTCATCTTCAGAATCATTCTCATGCTTAGGTTCTTGTGCATGGCCCCATATGCCCATCGGATCGCTGGCACGCGTAGGTCCCAATCAGTTTGTTCCACCTAGTAAACTCTGTTCATGATTCTGAATAGTTTTGTGAATGCTTTGACGTGGAATATTTGTGGTGTGCGTCACTTTCCCTGCTGCCTCGTCGGGTTGTGATTTTCAATCCTTAGTTTGGGATGTGCTTGTGCAACACACGTTTGCACCCATTGACACAGGTGGGCATGCACACTGCTTCATCCTAGCTACTTGGCTCTCGTTTGACACTGGGGACTTCCAAATGGTAAGCGCATCCGTCTTCTACATTCACACCAGTTTCCAATAGTCTTATGATGTGTAGTCCAGCATCATACAGGTGTTGCGCTCAACGCCCATTCCACCGCACCGTATGCTACTGTTCCGGTACCGCGCTTTCAAATTTGTCTAGGAATTCATCCACTGATGTTACTCCATCATATGTTGGCAGTTCCCTTGCCTCTGTTGTCATGTAATGTAGGGATCTAATCATCATGTTGCAATTCAACGTTGTCACTTTGTGCAACTGGTTTTGCCAGTGTTCTACTTCTTCATCTTCATCTGAATTCGAAGTACAGGAACTGTCGCACTCCCATGAGATTCTCCCATTTGCAGTTGGGTTCACACGATCCTGGTCTTGTGCCGTTATCTAGTAAATACAATCTAGCTCATCGTCGCTTTCATCGTCATGAACTGGTTCGATGTAGCGCGCTCCTTTGGCTAGGTCTAGTGGAGCTACTATGCGTAGGGACTTTTTCTTGAATACCATCTTCCAGTTCTCCAGGTTGATGACTACATTCATATCAGTGGCCCAGTCTATTCCTAGCAACACAGGATAAGGGTTTATGTTATCGACAATCTCTATTACTTCAAAGTCCGTCTATGTGCTCACGCCTTCGATATCAACTATTACCCCTTGCAACCGTCCCATGGGAAAAATCTTCTGTTGGTTCGCCATTTGTAATTGAATAGGGGACCACTTTAACGTGGGCTTGTCCATGCATTCCCATGTTTGCTTTGGTAACACATTTGCATCCGAACCCAAGTCTAGGATTACCTAATCCATTTCATACTCACCAATCTGTGTTGTTAATCTCATTTCCCTCTCGGTGCACAATGCATGCTTTCCTAGTTTCTGGACTACGCATAGTTCCCCTAACCCTGTGCACCTAGTGATCAACTTCTGTAGTCCCTTAACTGCCTTATTGTTGTGCAACAATTTCATGCATGTCTCCAAAAAGGTAGTTAGCATAGAAGGATCCATCCCTGTCTCTGGTTGATCCTTACTACCTGAAGTGGAGGCCTTACCGAAGCTCTTCTTAGCTTCCATGAACGTCTCCTTTACGCATTCTAAGTCAAACTCATGTTCCTTTATAGGGGCTTTGCGAACCCATGCATCTTCCTCGGGTTGCTTCCCCTTATCTTCCCCTATAGTCACACTACTTTTGAGCACTATATTCACATTTGGGTCTTCTTTGCGCAGTTCAGACCTCATCATTTGAATATTTTGAGTCGGAGTAGGCTAGAGTACCCCTTTCTCATGCATCTATGCGATCAGCGTAGGAAAATCTACCATTTCATGATCAAATTGAGCATAGTATGAACAGTATACTCTCGTCAAGTTGGTACAATCATAGGCATAGTGCCCCAGTTCTCCGTAATTGTAACAAATCAACTGTCCACGACCCCTTCCTAGCCCCATTCCTCCTCATCCTTGATCTCTTCCTTGAAATCCACCGCGCTCCATTCCTACCATTGGGTCGAGGGCTCACGTTTCTATCTGCATTCGATAGGTTGGGGTCTGATCCATCATTAACTCATAGCTCCGACAAGTACGCTCTTCATGGCCCATCGAACTATAGAAATTACAAAACAGTTGTTGGGGTGCTGTTGTATACTTCTACAACAAATGACAATTATCTGTCATTTTCTTTCCTCCTATTTGACAGATTGCACACCATAGCACGGGTGCCACACTTGACCCTACCTGTGCCTCTGATCTCAATGGCATTGGGCCCCCTCTTGCCAAGTAGTTTACGAATACTGGACAATGGTCCTTGTCGTGGCCTTGGCCTTTGCATTTTATGCACCACACCTCCTCTCTCACCTCTAGCCATGGTGCCCTATCTCGCTTCAAGCTCTGTATTTCTAGGCAGAGATTCTATAGTTGCGCGTGGATTTGTTGAACTCCCAGCCCCGGATCCTATATCGGTGTTTCATGCAACCTCATCACCATTTCCAATGCTTTGGTCTGGGTAGTGAGTTTCTGTTGCAACAGCGCTGTCCTTAGGTGTGGTGTTAGAGATACCACAAACCATGCATGATGCTGTGCATCTGTGAGAGTCATATTAGCCTCACAAATCATACTCTTCAGCCGTTGATCTAGATCCCAGGAGGTCTTGCCTGGAAGCATCGCGATCTCTTTAAATTTGATGATTGATTGTGTCTCTGATTTCGGCCAGCTAAATTCTTTGTTCAGTGCGTTTTGGATCTCTATTATTCATGCATTTGGGTGATTATTCGAGTGCTTGATATACCATGTCAACGCGTAATCCTGCAGTGTGCTCACCAATGTAGCCTTCTTAATGTTTTCATCTGTGACCCCTTGTGCTTTGCATACTGCTCTCACCACGAACCAAAACTAGTCTGAATCCTCATTCCCTACTCCTCTGAATATGGGTAGCTTGATCGCACTCGCCATGCTAAACTGTGGGTTTGGTGGAGGTGGAGTTGGTGAAGATGGAGGTGAAGTAGGTGAAGCAGTTGATGGCACAAGTGGAGGTGATAACTGTGGAATACACTACCATATCAAACTAACCGCACTTCTCGGAGAGACCTGAGTGAGCTCTTCCTTGCTCTTTCACAAAGGTGAAATTAAGGGACTATTTCCTGATCCCTCGCTACCTTTGTAGATCTTTCTGCTCCACGTCGTTAAAACATTAATGTATTCGCATAACCCGCGTTTCACATAAAAGCATCTTAATCCAAGTATTCAATGATTAATGTACTTACCCCACGATCCCTTGAGAAAATGTTGTTCTGCTTCACTATAGCTCATAGTCGTGTCTACCAAAAACTCAGTGATAAACCCCCTATTATGCAGTCGAGCCATTGGTCCACAACTTGTGTAATCTTATCTTCTGATGCCTCTAGTCTGCTCACTAACTACAGAGTCCACACTATCAGTTGGTCAAGCTTACACCTTCCCTGGTTGTCAGCTAACTTTTCGATCCACTCATATAGTTCAAAAGGAAAGGATCCAAAGAAGATCTCATGGATTTTTGTATACACGTAGCAATCCAACCACCTGCGAAGTTCTGTTTTCCTGTGTCATGAACTCATGAAGCTTCTTGTCCAACCACTCTTCAATTTCCTTCTTTATTGGGTTCCAGTGGCATGATATCAAACATCCCTTAGGCAGATCTTGGTCCCGACAACGGAACCATTTGTTCGCTTGTTGGGTCCTGACCTAGGTTTAGAAGTGATTTAGCCAAACAAATCCCAAAACTACCGACCCTTTTGGCAATAGTTCGCGAGACGCGAATTGAGGTCTCACCCAAGGTAGTATGGGAGGGTGTTGGAACTAGGTTTTTGCACCCTAGGGATGTCTTGATGAAGTCTGGGAAGTTTGTGAACTGATCCTGCGTGCTTGCACTGCTCCACGCAGTGGTCTATCCTTCGCAACTTGTGCGACTGCTTCCACGTAGCTCTATAAAGAGCGCGAAGAGTTGCTGCCTAGATCCTTATTCTTGACTATGTGTTTATTATAGATCTTAACTTGATTATGTGGGCCTAATATTCTCATTAATCATTCAACATTCATAACAGTGTGTGCAATCATAAACTGTAAAGAGATGCATAAATATAACTGAAGCATAGACACAGAATATTCCAAAATCAACTTATCTTTTATTAATTCTCTGTCCCAGTACAATCCCAACTCCACCCTGTGCACTCAACTGCAGGGGTCTGCGCACACAGCTGCGGACTCTACCAGGCCTCTACACACTCAGTTGCACTGCCTCTTCCTACTCTTCCTACTACAACAACCTGAGACTCAGACTTATAGTGTCATAGCTAATTCATCATCCAAAACCCCTTATGACTTCTCAAAGCTAAGACTCCCTTTACACTTAGAGCCTCGCTCTATTTATACAATCCTATGGTCTGCGGACCATGGGTAGGCCGACATACCATACATAAAATTATATTATTTTAGGGAGGAAAACCCCAGATTCTCACGCTCTACCCCCTTTTCGTGGGGTCTCTACATTACACTTCTATCAAAATTTGAGCTTCAAGCCCCAAAAACATACTATGGGGTGATCTGCTGCCCAACACTCCTTCTCAACCACCTAGGCTAAACCCAATTGACATATATATTTTCACTACTCATGATAGGAAATATTGTATCAGAAAGTGTAGTGTTATACCACAACTCCAGATAAGGTAGAAAAATCCAGATTCTAAAGTCAAAAGAGTCTAGAAAGTTGCCAAAAGATGGCATGTAAAATCCACAACAAAATCAACCTTTTTTCCAATAATAAGAAAAATATCCAAGAGAAACCAATAAAACAACGATTTCCTTGATGCACAATGTATTGACATCGACACTTACTGGAGTGATATTCACCTCACCAATGATTTATCAAGTTATTCGTTCTCATTACCAAAAAGGTGTAGTAGGATGACACTCAAAATGTGATCATAATGTCTCTCTGCACAAATAAACATATTTTCCCAGTCTTGGTTGAGATAGACAGAATAGCATATGCAATGATCCATAACACTCCAAATTTCCAATTTTTTGATGTTTATGCTATGGTCCCACTGATACTATTTCAATTATTAATGTTTCTTTTACATGCAACACATATCGAAGGGAAATCCACTGAGTATTTCTCCTCATGGGGTGAATAACACTCCTTCGAAACCACCTAGGCTAAACAAACTTGACATATATATTTTCAATACTCATGATAGGCAATATTGTATCAAAAAGTACAATGTTGTACCACAACTCAAAATAAGGCAGAAAAATCCAGATTCTAAAGTCAAAAGAGTCTAGAAAGCTGCTAGAAGATAGCATGTAAGATCCACAACAAAATCAACCAATTTTCCAATAATAAGAAAAAACTCCAAGAGAAGTCAATAAGCCAACGATTTCGTCGATGCACAATGTATTGACATCGACACTTGCTGGAGTGGTATTCACCTCACCAATAATTTATCAAGTTATTCGTATTCATTACCAAAAAATGCAGTAGGATGACACTCAAAAATGTGATCATAACGTCTCTCTACACAACCTAACATATTTTCGTAGTCTTGGTTAAGCGAGACAAGGTAGAGAAAGTTATATTCTTCAAAATTAATGCAAATACCAAGAAATAGGTTTTACTTCCCCTTAAAACATGCCATTAATTACCTTCCTATCTAGACTGTTGAAATCATTCATATGAGAATTATTCCAAATGGTTTCCTCATATTAAACCATCTCCATTTTGCAGAGAAGATTAAGCTATACAAAGTTCTTTGACTTGTTTAGAATGTTTTTTCTAATTTGAAACATGCTTTAGTGCCCTTGTGTTGTCCATCAGATCATCAACTCAAAATGAATTCCAAACTCAATCTTTAAATTGTATCTCGCTATCTCATCATCAGTATAATAGTGGACTATATAGAAAAATGGCCACCATGCCTCGCTATGCCTTGTAACATTTCCTTAAATAAATCAATACGGGCCTTCAATGCCATCATTGGCCAGAATTTTTAAAAAGGGACAACAAAAATTAACTTGGGCATAAGAATGCTAAATTATTATGAACCCAAGGATAATTACCCATAATGGATGCAGTTCATTTTTTTGTCATACACCCCATGTTTTTGTGGGTTTTGGAACAATGAATTGACTTGGTAAAATCCAACGTTTATATTCATTCAAACTACATATATTACCAAGAAGTGTGCTCATCATGTTTGATACTAGACTTCAAATAACTAACCTATGCCTGAAATGTTAATCTAGATCCATGCTTTGGAAAGTTAACCTACTTGAAACATGTGATACTATTCTAAACCTAAAGATAGCTACCAATAATGCACATTGGTAAAGCACATCCCATGTTTAAATGGATTTAGAACTACAATGTGTCCTTGTAAACCTCAACTCCATACACATTCAAACTGTAGTGCTTAACCAAGGCATATACTTACTATGTTTGATAACAAAGATGTTAGAACTAACCTCTGCCTAGCATAGCATGGCCACTAATGCTGAAAAATTATGTTGACTTCATATGTAAGCATTACCAATAATCCCCACATGAACATATACCATCTATAAAATTATGGAAATGGTTCGCATGCCTCACAATGATTTCCCATCCATCAAGCCTGAAAACGAGCTTTACGATAGTGTGACAATCACTACATACATGTAGTTTCTTGATAATGCAGAGAGGTGTGCCAAGGGATGTTCCGAGAAGCCCAAATGCTATGGCCAACTTCTCACTATGATGGCAAAGGGAGTGCTCCTTTTCTCCTGATGAAAATCATGGAGTGAAAATCCTGTATCAGGAATGTAGCCTACCTCTTTCAGTTGTCCAATCAATTCCTCCAACTTTGCATAGATATCTTTAAATTGAGGATGTGTTCTACTACAAACATATAAATCCTATTATTTTCTTCAATCCAATTATATCCTAGTTCCTTTTTTACCCCATGGTCTTCCATTATTTTTCTTGCATTTGCCACTTCATCCCATTGATCAACTACATCATAAATGTTAGACAACATGTCATACATTTCATCATCTTGTGGTTCCAACTCACTCAACCGTTTTTCTGCCATTTTTCCAACCTTCATGTTGCCATGCACTCTACAGGCACTAAGAAATGTTCACCACACCAGACTACTAGGTTCAAATCAGTTTTGAAGCTTGCATTTTGGTCATGATAGTTTCATCTAGGCAAGCGGGAGATTTCGTAAACATATTTTAATCCTCTCTAAATCTTGAGTATCAACACGTTCGGAAAGGGTAAAATGAAGGGTTCAAAGATGTAGTAGAGTTGGGTAATGTAGAAGGAAGAGATATTGGTTTGAAGGCTTGTTTTGAGACAAGGGAGGAATTGGGTTTTTACAGGGGTTGTATCAATATATGGAAAGTTTTCAATTGAAGTTGAACCCACTATTCTTTACAGGGGTACAAAAGAACCTAAAACAACTTAAGGAATTGGAAGATAGTTAACCACTTTTGGATTTAAAAAATGATTAAGTTCAGGACATTTTGGGAGTGATGAGAACAAATTTCAGAGCCATTTGTGCAACATTATCATTTCATCTTTAATATGATGGATATACCAAGAGTACAAAAGGAACTAAATTTTTAGTGAACAATTTTTCCCTTTGCATAAGTTTTGGCATAGTTACTCATCAAGGCACATATGGAAATCCTTTTGTACATATAAAGAAACCATTTCTTTTATTTAGAACCTGATTTGGGCCTAATTAATTCTTGTTTTGGATTGGGTAGATTTAGAACCAAATTATCACGTGGGTACTTACCCCATGTCTTTAGTGTTTGGGGCAATGCACAACAAGTGAGTCTAAAATAGATGATCCACTTTGAAGTAACCCTTGTTGTTTAGTCGGTTAAAATGTTTTCTCCTGCAACAAAGGCTAATCTTGGATCGAGATTTGAAATTTTGGGTTGTGATGTTGAGGGACTGGGGGATCATGCCATTGTAGAGGTGGATGGGGATGTGGAATATGGTAATATCATGATTTCTTTCATCGATGGGGATAATAATCGACTCAGTTTCAATCCAATGAAGAATTTTGATGGGATTGTAGCCAAAGAAATGATTGAATAGATGGGAGTTAGGTCATGTTGATGGTGTTGGACTTGCCAACATTCAGGGGATCTCCTTGATATGAAGTCCAAACTAGACCTCACACCGTTTTGAGTAGGAGTCCCAACAGTGGGTGGTAGTGTAATGCCTTGACCAAGGAAACACAAAGTAAAATATGATAAATTTAGGTGAGAGAAAGTGTGTGACCCTGCAGAGAGTCAAGTGCGATGCATGAAGGTTCCAACACACGAAGGGAAAAGGAAGTGCGCACCTTGGAAGCCTGTAATAGTACACAATTTGAAAGGAACACGAGCGAAATTCCATCACAAGCTAAGATGCAGAATATTCCACAAATTAAAGTTATGAGTTAATCCAACAACACACATTCAACAAGATTTGTACAAATGCATACAAAGTAATTCATAAGCATATGTGTAAGTTAAATATCATCCACTGCCAATACAACAGGAATAGTCCCACTATATTAACAACATATGCATGAAAGTGTGTTGCCTCTGGTTTTATTATTATAAGTGAAATTTCCATCCATACATACACCATTGACGACCACTAGCCCTAATAGTGGAACATTACAGTCAGGAACACTTTCTCCTCCAAAGAAGTATACTCACTCTACATTATGGAGAAGCCAAGGCTCTTCACAATACTCCCAAGCTCTTTCTAAGCCTAACCCGCTAGAAGCTTGGCTCCCAAAATCATGTTACATGAGTTATGAGGTTCTATTTATAACAAGAGGGGGTGACTCTTCAACTCCCCTTTGTGACCTTTGGACTACCCTCATGAATTTTCAACTTATTCATTAAATGACACATTACATTCCATGGTGACTTTTCATATTCCAATATTGACACTTTGAATTTCACTTACAACATATTTACAAATAATATTACATTTTCCACATGTACCCATATAATACAAAATAGGGTAGAGATATCCTAACAAGAAAAAACACTATGATTCCGAATTTGGGGAAAATCTAGCTCGACAATCTTTACTTGTTTTTTTACGATCACATATTGGTACCAAGCTTGGTACTATGTGATGGTATCCCCAAAATACTTAACAATGTCTTTTTGGAAGTGGATTCTAGCATCCATGGCATCCGGGTACACTGCTTGGAACCTGTGTCCATCTCGTTCTGAAGCATGAGAAACATTGCCTTGACCTTGATAGGGCCAATGATGAATTTATTCATGTTGTGTGCATTCAACTCTAAGTCTTCTGTGGTGGCTTCTCATCTCAGTTGCGCTAAGTACTCATTGATCTCCAACCAGACTTGGTTCTTAGGTTTAGCATTATAGAGGGAATCGATTGATGGGATTTGGTGTTTTCTCACCAAGACATCTAAACTATTGTACAACCTCACATATGAGGCATGTTTGCGGTCGATGAATGAGGTGAGCTATTCATTGTTCTAAATCAACATTCAAACCTTCGATTCCTTCATCTCTACCTATGGATTTATCTTCTTCACTAAGTCAACCGAGACTCTTTTGTACCTCATTTTCCACTCTTGTACATGGCCGATGGAAACATGGATGTTTTTCCGAGTTTTAACAAACTCTTTGCTCCACTATTGTAAGCCATGCAAACAAACAACTGCTTTATGCACGGTGACAAATATATCATAGAGCTTCCACATGGTTTCTCCAAGTGATTATACTTCAGCAAGCATCATTTTCCTCTTCTCCCCTAGTGTAGAAACAATATTCTTTGTTGTTTCTCAGAGTTGTTCTACCTCTTCCCTGGAAGCCTTCAAGTTCTTTACTAGTTGTTCATTCTTGGCCACCAGATACTGAACATTTGAGCTTGCTTCTACTGCATAGGCCAATATGGCTTCGGTAATGGCAATTGGATGCTTCCTAATGTCTGACATTGTCACCCTTTCCTTATTGAATGTAGGTGATGCGTGATAATCTAGAAAGTACTTCTTTTGTGCCTACACAATCCTCTTTTGGAAGTCATCGAATGATAAATTGTACACATCCATGACCAGATCATCATCAAGGAGAACAACATCTCCTTGCTCGCTCAGGACTAGCTTTTCTACTAGAGGTGGTAGAGACAGAGGGATGACCTATGGTGCTCTTGACTGACGTCAACATCTTCATGTTGTGGCTCATGTTCTAACTCCATGTCTATCACTTCAATCAATTACTCAATTTGTTGAGCAAGCTCTCGATTCTGCATCTACTCACCTTCCACCTCTACTACTAGTTATTCCAACTCTTCAACTTGTAACTTCATTGTTTCCTCCATCATTGTGCCTTTCCTTTTTTCTTCTTCCTACTTCTGCTTCTTTTCTCGTTCTCTCCTCCTCAATTCTCCTTCTTCCTTCAACTTCTTCTCCATCTCCTGCAGCTTCAGTTTTGCTTCTTGCAACCTATGCTTTTCTCTCTTCCTTCGTTCTTCTCTCTTGATCCAATTCTCCCTCTTTTCTTCCATTTCCAAAGCTACCTTAACAAGGATACAATATGCCTTCATTTTTAACCTTTTCTCTCCCTCTTGATTGTCAACAATCTTCCTATTTCCCTTGTCGTACACTGGATTATTGCCTTCTACTATTGTTGTTGTTATATCTAGAGTTACTGCTATCTGTAGAGCATAATTCCAATTCCTTGCTATATTGATCGACTCATTGAGTTTGGAGGCATTGTAGCAGTACCTCCAAGGGTCCTCCTCTGGCCAAGGAAATGTCTCATTGATCCATGGAAATTAAACTCTCATACAGTGGTCCTTGCAAATATCATGGGGATAATACGGATTAAAGTCCTTGGTGTCGAACTCATTTTCACTATTTCCTTAGCCTTGGAATCTGCATCTTTGAAGCTCTTAATCTCGTATAATCCGATCCGCAAAGCAAGAGCAGGCCATGGTGCTTTTTATTCCTACGAAATCCTACTGAAATCCTACTGAAATCCCTGTAGCGAGTTGGTATGATACTTCTCGCATGATCAATATGTTAGTGGAATACCTTCATAACACATGCGAAGGCTTCTATCCAACAAATAATCATATAAAGGTGCCACCTAGTGAGGAATATCAATCTGCAATGTCTACTATTACCTCCATTGATTATCGGGACATGCAAGGTGTATTTTTCTCGAATATAAGCTTGTACAATGGGATGATAAAGTGGTAAGTTAGCCTTGCCATCACTCCTCGATAACTGCAATCAAAAAGCAACTTGAAATAGATGTTCATGGTAGTCTCTTGTGGTGTCCATGTCTAGTTCATGCTAGGAAACTGTTGTTGTGCACATATTGCATCTAGTAAGTATTTGGACATAAAAAACCTTTCTTGCTCATTCTTGGCTAGATTCCAAGCCTTAGCTACATGGGACTTCAATTGTTGAGCCAATAGATTTGACCAGTTGAATGGCCTCCCATCACTCACTAGTTGGTCTAGTAATATTTCTCACCCTTCATGGAAGGTTTTTGTGCTCTTTTGATGATATATTCTACAGGAAAATATGATCAAGAATTAGTAAGCCTTCCCAAGGGACTTTGTCTTGCAAACATGGGTGGGTTTTTGTCTAAACTTTGATGGCTCTTTCACCCAGTGCTTGATAATGTCTCTTGTGTTCACATAGCTATGGGTGGCATAGAAGAGTGAGTCCATGCACTTCATTGGCTTGGGAAAGTGATACATCTGTTGAAAGTCTTATACCCTAAAGGTGTAAAGATTCTTCCCATTGGCACTGCTTAATGTCATAGTCTATTCATCTGTATGTGAGACAATCTAGTTGATGATGTCTGCACATAGGAAGGTGGGGTACCTGCATCTAACCTTGTATAACCCTAACTGTTGAATACTAAAATAGACCTATCATCCCTCTAGATATACCTCAAAATATTTTGTGAAAGTGTCTTTGATTTGTTCCCATGTCAGTGTTGTTCACTTCTGAATAAACAACTGAGTATCTACATATACTGCTAAATCAACTGATATCTACCCAATTGCCTCCCTAGTACTGCTCTCGGTGGTTTCCTTTGATGCAACTCTCTTGGATATCATGTTAACTGTGACTATTGGAGAGATGCTCAACAATTTTTGTACCTGTGGGACAGAGAGGACACTCATGGCAAGCAAATGCCAGTTTAAAGAAAAACAACTTCAAGGCAAGTTCAAGCAGCAAGTCAAGCACTTGATGGGAAGGATTACACAGTTTTTCTTGATAGGGGAGATTAACTGACTCTGGTGGAAGCCTGATGACTGGAACTTTGCAATGCGTAGTTCAGCCTAGGCCAAAGCTTGGGAGAGACTGCACATTGCACAATATTAGTGTCCAAGTTAGGAGGCTGGATGCTAGAACTGCATAGTGCGTTGTTGGAGCCAACTCAAGATATGCTCTACACAATCCTAGAGGCCAAGTTGGGAGCTTGAGCCTCCAGATTGTGCAGTGCAAGCTATGCAAAGTGAGATTCGAGCAAGGGAAACCTAGATTTACCCAAGGGGAGAGAAAAGGTTAAAAATGAAGGCATATTGTATCCTTGTTAA
>Ga0181465_100459_pt1 | contig 16296 bp, 15 predicted proteins | sample InSIn3gowninarea_FD_119076 | JGI IMG/M metagenome (GOLD analysis project Ga0181465, IMG submission 119076) | Clean room microbial communities from NASA Spacecraft Assembly Facility at Jet Propulsion Laboratory, Pasadena, California, USA -... ... | reverse complement strand
ATGCATTTCATTGTATTGAGGCACATTGAAGCAGGTTGTCACGATGTTCAAGGAGAAATTGCGAGCGTGTAGCAAGAGCTTGGAATGTGTCAAGGATCCTTTCATCTGGCTTAACATCGTCTGTCCACCAGGCTCTTATGATCCAAACGTTGAGCCAGCGAAGGACGATGTGGTATTTGAAGACAGCAACCTCGTCATTGAAGCTGTTGGAGCTCTTCTGACTAACTACTATATCCCGGCTGCCAAAGAGGAGCCGGAAGATGAGCAGCCTGCAAGATCTGGGAGGTCTCAGTTCGAGGCTATGGACATCGAGCCACCACGCAAAAGACAGCGCATCGAGGAGCCTTCTCAGCACAGCATGTATGGCGGGAACGATGAAGACGTGGTCATGCTCAACGAGGAAGAGGAGCCTCAACCGTCAATTGAAGATGAAGAGAACTCTCAGACTGGTCTTAGAGATATCACCATCTCTAACCCCTGGATCACGGCGAAGATGACCAGTAGCACCAAGCTGAGGCGAACAGGTTCTGCTAGAAATGGACAACTTATGACACCTCTTCATGAGCGAAATGATGTTGAGGAGAACTCGACATCAGCAGCACAACCTGTGAACATCCCAGCACATCCGCCCTGGCAAATGCTCACACCAGCAGCGTCTTCGCCACTACGGAAGACAACCACACAACCGGTAATCAGAGAAGACTCGCCACTACCCTTTCAGCGACTAGCTCCTGCCGAAGTACCTGAAGATGCTTCAGAAACTGTGCAGGATATCCAATATGGCCATGACTCAATTCAACCTGGAACAGCGGATGACGACGATGAACAGTCACTCTTTCATGTCGAAACAACTGCCGCCCACCCTAGTGCCCAACGTTGGCAAGGTTGGTCCAAAACCGCGGACTTCACCTCGGCCGGCCAGCTTCCTCCTGCCACGCCTCAGCCTCCTCCAACAAACGCCTTCCTATCGATGCTGCCAACTCCCGACACGTCCGGCCGCATCTACCCACAACCGAGACGCACCCGCAAAAAAGAGCCTCAATACAATGAAATGCATGACTATGAGAACGCGACTCCCCAAGCCGAAGACGAGTCTCGTGTTTGGTTTGACCACCTCACGCAGGCCGCAGCTGGATCAAGTCCTGTTGGCAGTGGCAGAAAACGTCCGCAGAAGCGGAAGGAGCGGCAGGATATCGATATCCGTAACTTGTTTGCAGATGCTGGAGCTAGTTCTGCGCCGAATGTGGTGGAAGCAGCGAGCAACAACGCTAATGCCCGGGCGGGTCTCGCAATGCGCGCATTCGTAGGGAGGACAGCCGATAGTCGTGGGAATGGAGGTATCAATGTGCCATTTCGACCAGTCATACCCGCCTGGCGTCTCGATCGAGATTATAGTGTGCTTCCCAACCAAGAGGACGAGAATGAACAGGCTCTTCCTCGACACAGCGAGGATGATGACGCAGACATGTTGCAGTCACCGCAAGACTCCTCGCCCCTGTTCCATCTCGAAGCATCCCAACAATCGCCCACACCAGCATCTTCCCACGACCTACTCGACCCATCCGCCGTACCCTCCAGCATAGCAGCCCTCAGCCCCGCCCGCCGCCTCGCAGCCTGCACCGACTGTCACAACCCATCGGCAAGCACACCCTCACACACCCACACCCACTCCCACTCCCACAACCATCACAATCCTACCCTCGTCCCCGCTAGACCACCCACACGCGCCACAACCTCCCACAGCCTCAAACGCACCCGATCCCTCGCGCACCTCCCGCTCGAGCGCACCCCAGCAGGTCAGCACGTCCAGAACCTGCAGACCAGCCTCCGTGGCGCAAGTGTTGACAAGCTTGCCTCCCTGATGCGCCAGTGGCAGATGTGGGAGGACAGTGGTGCGTTGCTGCGACTTGAGGTGGGCGAGGCTATCTGGGGCGTGTTGGAGCCGATTCGGGCGGGTGATGTTTCTGTTGCGGTACCAGCACTGGACGAGGAGGGCAATCAAAGTCAGCTGGCAGAGTCACAGGACATCCTGCAGTCCTCGCTCACCTCGCCGGCGTTGACGGCGGCGGAAGTCGCGAGCTATCAGAAATGGCTTGGATCCTGGATTGCGCGCACGTATGCTTCGCCTGACTCCAACGAGGACGCGGGAGCAGACGCAGCGGTGGCCAGTCAGGAGGCCGAAAGGGGCGCGGAAGCGGGACTGTATGTGGAGGAGGCGGTGAGGGGGCATGCTGTTGTGTATGGGTGAAGGTCGTGATAAGAAGCTGGGCGGATATCTGGTCGGGTGCAGATGGGGTGTTGCAACTTGCTGGGACGGTAGCGTACGGCACGACACGACGTTGACGACAAGACAATGAGCTGATGACTGGTCTTTGCTTCTTCTTTTCTGCTTGTACATATACTTCTGTAACCAATTGCTGACCTGGATGGATAATCTAAATCTCGCTAACTCAACTATGTATACATGATCAACTTTACACCTTTGCCTGAAAGCGTAGACGCCTACGTCCTACTACAAGTCAACGCTGAAGTGTACGATACGAACAAGCAAATGCAACCTGCCAAGCCGTTGGGTCCTCACTCACCAGTTCCTTACGTTCTACTATATCAAGACCGGCGTCTACAAATACTCGTGACGTGCTACAGTAAGGGGCCTTCGTTGTATGCTTGTGCTTGGAAAAAGGGTACGGTATGTGCACTGCTGTAGTAGTGTTTGGACGACTTAGGCAGCAAGTCTGTACGACTAGGACTGAGGAGGGACGGGGAGGGTGCGTGCGAGAGAGGCGGCAGAGGAGGATGTGGACCCATTCGTGCGCTGTACGCTAGAGGTACGGAAGGGAGTTTGAGGAGTTGTGGCGCTAAGCAGTGTGATTTGCGTTTGTGATGGTAGGAAGTAGTGCTGGGAGGAAGTAGTAGTGTCGGGGATCGCAAGCAATTAGATGCTCAGCAAAATCGAGTAAGCCATCACAATCAGCGCAGTGGAACGAGTGAGATCATTAACCTCTGTGCTGAGGCTGCGGATAGCAGCCAATTTCCGCAGTACTGATCGATCTCTCATTGGTGCTTACCACGACCTTCCACGCAAAGTGTCGGATTCCTTCGAACAGTCATGCTGTTTACGACGTCTTTGACTTGGGTCTGCTGTTTGTGAAGTTGACGTGATGCTTTGCTTCATAATCAACAACAACTGCCTTGATGCCAAGGCGCGGTTTTGCTGTTTGATTCACAGAGTGAAAAAAACCTGGAGGCAAAGAGAAAAAGATGTCGAAACTTGTGATTTATAGCAAGCAAGCATGATATAACGGCGCATAGGCCAGGCTAGAGGCCAAAGGGAAAAGAGAGGAGAGAGCAAACAAAAAAGTGGCAAAAGCTCCACCACCTTGCGGTAGGTACAAGGTGGCAGTTCAAACCAATTGAATGATTTAGAACAAATCGGTTAATCTTCTCTCTCGAGGGGGTGAATTATCGAGGATGATAGGGTAGGTGAAGGAGAGGATTGGTCGAGAGAAGATCATGTGGTGTAAGGTGAGCCAGGATGGATCTGTTAGTAACAGACCGAGGAGCACTCTCAATTATTGCGACACGCGTCTTATTGGCCCAGGCCGTAGCGCGGGCGAGTCTTATCACTTACACCACAGAACCGATTTGTGAAAGGAAGTGATTTGACCTGGTAAATAAGACCTGGATTAACGGTTTTGGATCTCGAGACATGAAACACAACAGTACGTCACTTTTTCACTTTCATCCCCAACCGATCTCTCACCAACGGCACTCTACACACCATCAACTTGACTTCACCTACCTCTTGAGTTTCACCACATCCCAGCGCCTTTTGCCACGTAGATTACCAACTTCGTTAGTAGCTGATCGCGCCTGAATCGTGACGGTACTCTCTCTGACGCCTTCTAAGCTTCACAACAATGCCGAAGTCCCAAAAGATCGCGAGTAAGTGATAGTTGAGAGTGACACGACAATACGAGGCTGCACCGCTTTCGTAAATCGCGACGGTACTCTTCACGAGCTGTAAAGAAGCCAGGCCTGATCGAATGACGAGCTAGATCTCTATGATTTTGTCGACGAGTGATGATGAAGCTGACTTCTTATTCAGAAGCAGGAAGGTCCGACGGCACCCCTCCCACGGGCCAGGCTATTAGGCAGCATGGACGTGAGTGACCTGATCGCAGCTGTATCAGATGTAGAGATCTTGCTGACTTAGTGTGCGTAGGCAAGACCGTAGCACAGCACGGCACCAGTCACAGCACTACCAATGGCACCAGTGACAGCACCACCACGACCACCACCTCCTGGGGAGACGTAGGAGAGCTGTTTGCCTCCTCGTGGGTGCAGCCAGAGCTGAAGCCTGCCGGCACTCACCACGGCTTTGTGCCACCCACCTTGAGGCCAGAAGGTAAATGAATCCTTAGACCGTTGAGATGGAGATCTTGTACTAAACCTACAACAATAGACTGCATGATCGCCTGCCTGGGTGGGTGCCGGGAGAAGTTTCCAAAGGTCAAAGACATGCTGTACCACCTAGAAGAGGACAGATGCACGAGTGGGGGAGCAAGCCCAGATGACCTGCTGCGCGTAGCGATGAGCAGAAAGGCTCATGCACAGGCAGACTGGAGGGTTAATAGTGACACCAGTCTCATGGCGCTAACTTGTCCTGCCTGTCGCCAGTTCGAGTGCATGCGGGTCAGCACTCTGCTGGACCATATTGAGGTCGGCGACTGTTTCGCGAGCCAGTTTGATACTAGGAACAAGGACGGGATCTGGAGGCTGTTGACAGCGATCCGGCAGGCAATGGGCAAGCCTTCGCGTAAGATATATGGGATCAATGTTTGAGACGGTACTCTCCCGACTGCTTTCTCAGCCTTAATATGACACCAAGGTCGAGAGGATCGCAAGTTAGTTACAATTGAGAGCAAATACAAAGCTGTCAGGCTATGGCGCATTTTAGAACGCCACGATACTCTCCCTACTGCTTTCTCGGCCTCAACATAACATCAAGGTCGAGAGGATTGTAAGTCAGTTATAGTTGAGAGCAAATACGACGCTGTCAGGCTATAGCGCATTTGAAAACGCTACGGCGCTCTCCCTACTGTTTTCTCAGCCTCAACATGACACCAAGGTCGAGAGGATTGCAAGTCACTAACAGTTGAGAGCAAAGACGTAGCTGTCAGGCTATAGCGCATTTCAAAACTCCACGGTACTCTCCAGGAGCTGCTTTAGGCCAGGTGCGAGGGCAGCCATGAACACGACGTTACGAACAGAATGAATACAGAGCAGATTCGAGCGCTCCGATAATGTGTCGTGTCGTGTTGTGTGAAGTGCACGACTGGCTATACTGGAGATGGAGATATGAAGGACTTTACTCTCATCTCCGAGCATCACCCCACCAATTCGTCTGAAGACGTCGCCAGACTCGCCACCTTGTCGCCCTTGCCGGCATCGGCATCTTCCATTGACACAGCTTAGCCGTGTTGTGACCAATGAGGAAGGAGCAGGGTCTGTCCAAACACTACGTCAACGACATGGAGATTAGAAGACAAACCCCGCCATCAACTTTCTTCTAATCTTTATAAACCGCTTTTGCCTTGTTCTTGCCTTTGCTCACACAATTTCATTCAAGTAAACTTAGACCAATTTTCTTTAATTCATAATCAAAATGTCTCAGCAAAACTACAAGTTCGAAGGATGGCTCGGCCACGACAAGGATGCCGCCAAGGGCAACATGAAGTGGGGTGAATTCGAGGTAAATAGATAGCCATTTGCACCCCAGAAGTCATCAATTGCTAACAATAATACAGCCCAAGGAATGGGAAGAGACCGATGTTGACATTGAGATCTCTCACTGCGGTATTTGCGGCGTAGGTGTCTTCCATCAATCCAATTCTTGACATCCACTGACATCGACTTTCCACAGTCTGACCTCCACATGCTCAGCTCTGGATGGGGTCCTACGCCTTACCCTTGCTGTGTTGGTCACGAGATCGTCGGTATGTAGACCAGAGTGTCAATTCGACTCTGGAGTATAACGCTAATTCGAACAAGGCAAGGCCGTCCGTGTCGGCTCCAAGGTTAAGGGAATCAAGATGGGTGACCGTGTAGGTGGTAAGCATCACTCCTCAGTCTTTCCTCAAGGCTCGTCTAATCAATGCAATGCAGTTGGTGCCCAAGGTGGTTCTTGCCTCGAGTGCGATGCCTGCAAGGCCGGTGACGAGAACTACTGTGTCAAGCCCACCAACACCTACGGCGGGTACTGGCCAAACGGAGGAAAGTCCATGGGCGGTTACGCTACGCACAACCGTACCCACGGCCACTTTGTCATCCCTATCCCGGATAAGATTGATAGCGCCGAGGCTGCTCCATTCCTCTGCGGTGGTGTGACAGTACGTCTTGCCTATAAAACTACCAGTCTGCATTTCAAGCTAAATTTTCTAGGTATACTCGCCACTTGTGCACAACGGCTGCGGTCCTGGCAAGAAGGTCGGTGTTGTCGGTGTTGGAGGGTACGTTGTCACCTTAGCCCAAGCACTCTTCAAATTAAACTAACCACATCTCCAGTCTCGGCCACTTTGCCGTCCTCTTCGCCAAGGCACTCAAGGCCGACGAAGTTGTCGGTATCTCCCGTAAAGCCTCCAAGAAAGACGAAGTCATCAAGCTCGGTGCCGACCGCTACATTGCCACCGACGACGACAAAGACTGGGCCAAGACCAACGCCCGCAGCCTCGACCTGATCATCTCCACCGTCTCCAGCGACAAGATGCCGCTTTCAGGCTACCTCGGCCTGCTCAAGCCCAAGGTCGGTGTGCTCATCCAAGTCGGTGCTCCGGATGGCGGCAACTTGCCTCCCGTCAATGCTTTCCAGCTTCTAAGCGGAATCAAGCTTGGTGGTAGCGGTATTGGTAGCCCCCAGGTCATCAAGGAGATGATGCAACTGGTTGCGGATCAGAACATTAAGCCTTGGATCGAGAAGAGGCCCATGAAGGAGGCGAACCAGGCTATTGTTGATCTTGCTGAGGGCAAGCCCAGGTATAGATATGTGCTGGAGAACTAGAGTCTTGCACTGGTAAGCAGGTCTGACGACAAAATATATATGAATAGACAATAGTAAAGATAGTTCCACGGGCTATCATCATGATCCGTCAGGAATGAAACCGTACCTTGAAGAGCGCCAGCCTTTCAGATCTATAGTCCACTTTTTTGCGAAGTGTGTACAGATATCTAACAACCTCCGGCGTCGCTTAAAAAAGGGTACGGTACCCTCTACATCGGTCCTAGGCTACCTCTTGTCCAATTTACTTTCTTGCTATCCGTAGGCTTTCCTAGACTTTTCTCAAGCTATTAAGTCGCTTTTAGAGTTTATGAAAGCTGACGGTACTCCCCAAATGCGAAGTGCAGCGCGGCTTTTTGGTCCCAGTTCATGGCTTCCCAGTATAGTATGGACATTGTGGTGTGTGTTGTGTGTTGTGTGTGGAGATTGGGTGAGATTGTGATTGGTGTGATGCATGGAGTTGCAAGATGCTGATAGTGAAAGAAGATTCATGGGCAAGAGGTGAAATGGGAGAAATGTTGTGAAGAGTACCCTCGACCTTTCTTAAGGTTAACGAATATGAAAAGTATAAATCTCAATCAAGGAATAGCCTAGGATACAAGAGAGGGGTGTCAGGTGAGTGGCTCGATGAGAGCTAGGGTACCCTTCACAGTGATCCGGGCGCACGAATTCTAGCAACGACGTGGTGGTAGTGAAAGAAGATAGGGGGTGGTGATTGAGGTTGCGCCACCTGTGTGCTCACCATATACGGACAGCTCGAACAAGCACGACGACGGGCCGGTGCCTGGGAAATGCTAGGACAATGTAGTCTACTCCAATACTGCAAGGCCAATGCTCCCAACCGAACCTCATTACTCCAAACCCTCCTACAGCTTCATACCCAGCACCTTATGCACCCTCATCGCCTGCCTCATCGACAAATCAAGCATAATCTCCTCAGAACCACCTGGGATAGCATACGCTCTCACTGTTCACACAGTTAGCATCCACCTCCAACCATACACCAGAAAAAGACGAAATCAGCACTTACCATCACGATACAGCCTCTCGACCTTGGCGCCCTGTCCACCCTTACTGTAGCTCAGCCCACCAAAGATCTGGCTGGCTTCTCTGGCGCAGAACTCAAAGGTGAGTGTCGACTGTGCCTTGAGACCGGCAATGGCGCCACCGAGTTTCAGCATGGCTTCTGTTTCGTCCATGGTTTGCGCTTGGTAGACGATGTTTTCGAGCCAGTTGTACGTTGCTTCGATTTGGCGCGCCATTTGTGCTAGTCTGGGGGGTGTGTTAGTACGTGTTTGCTGTTTGTGTTGTACAGGTGGATGTGTGTGATGTGGCAGTGGGGTGACTCACTTCATCCGGATAACGGGATGCTCATATAGCTTCTTGCCGAACGTCTCCCGCTTATTCGCGTACTTGACGCTCTCCTCATAGCAGACTCGTGCGAACCGCGTCGCTTGAATGATGATGCCGATGCGCTCGTGGTTGAAGTTGGTCATGATGACACGGAAGCCCTTGTTCTCCTTGCCGATGAGGTTCTCAACTGGGACCTTGACATCCTCAAACGTGACGTACGTCGTCCCGGACGAGTACACGCCCTGGCAGTCCATGCGCCGGGTCGAGACGCCGCCAAAGGAGCGCTCGATCAGCAGCACGGAGATGCCGTCCATGCCGGGGCCGCCGGTGCGCACGGCGGTCGTAAAGTAGTCGCTCCACACGCCGTTGGTGATCCATTTCTTCTCGCCGTTGACTATGTAGTGCTTTCCGTCCGCGGAGAGCTTGGCCTCACACGAGAGGTTTGCCACGTCGCTGCCGGCGTCGGGCTCGGTGATCGCGAGACAGATGCGCTTGTTGCCGTTGAGGATGTCGGGGATGATTCTGTTCACGAGCGCCTTCTTGCCGTGCTTGATCACTGGGGGGCAGCCGATACCGAATCCTCCTAGGATGTTCCATACGAAGCCGCCGCTTCCAGCGCGGGCCAGCTCGTCGGTGATGACGAGCTCGTGGAAGTTGTCCCACTTCTCCGGTGGTACGCTCTTGACGACATTCGAGACAAGGTGGCGTGGATATTTGACGCCGAGGAGACCGGCGAGCCAGCCTTTTTGACCGACGGCTTTGTAGATGGCTGGAGGGACCTCTTTGGCGTCTTCCCAGTCGTTGACGTTAGGCATGATTTCCGACTCCATCCATTCTCTGACTTCTTTGCGAAGGGCTGCGTGGGTGTCGTTGAAGTAGGGCGAGCGGTACTGGTTGTATGTTAGCTTTGAAGAAGATCGAGGTGACGGTAAACGCACTGATTGGTACCAGGAGGGATCAGCATAGGGTATCATATCGCCAAATTGTCGTTGTCCATCATCGTGCTCCTTTGCTGCTGGACCTGGCTGCGGCGCAACAGCTCCTGGTACTGCCTCTGGCTCAAGCACTCTCGGCACTTCTCGCTCATTCTGCTTAGCTTGCTTCTTGAGTTCTGGCTTCAGTTCCGGAGTCTTTGGTGGTGTTGGCGGTGCTTGTTCATGCTTCTTAGGTTGTGCTTTGCTGTCTAGGGATCCGATCTGGAGCTTGGGTTGGTACTTCTTGAGGATGCCCTCGTTGTGGTATCTATTGACTTGTTTAGCGCGGGTTCTGAAGATGATGAAGGACAACTCACTTCCAGAATTGCTTGCTTGCATCTTTACCGGCGACTCTTGTTAGGATCTTTGCGCCTCCGGGATGCTCGTCCTTGAACTTGGTAAGGTCGTATACATCGCCATCAACAATGATCCAGAGGTTATCTGCCTTGTTGTGACTGGAGACGTCAGCCTGGGAGAATGTTTTGGACATGTTGGTGGTTATGGAGGAGTATGGATGTGAGCAGGAGACTAACAAGATGTTAAGACACGAGAGGCAAGGCACGCAAGCACATCAGATGGTCTTCTGTTCTGTAAGCCGAGGCTCATGTGAAGCCGAGATCCACTTCCACGTTTACTTACTAAACTCAAAACAGAAACCTTCGACTCGCGTTTACCTTGAGGTTTCAGAAGTCGCATGAAGATGGAGCAGCGAGATGTCCTTGACTCTCAAGCTCAGCTCGCTTGTTATTCGTACCGCTGCGAAGCCCATTGGCAACTACATCAAGAGGTCTATATGTCCAGCACTTGTCGCCCAGTTCCTTCATGCTGACATCTCCAAGACAAGCTCGCGAACATGACACATTCAAGCGCGTCTGCGTCGCCTTCGCGCAAAATCTTCACAAGCTGGACATGCGCCTCCGGCTAGGCCTTCTGCAAGATCCAGCAGCTATAGACCGCCAGATAGCACGTGAGGCGGCAGAACTCGAAGCCCGGCGCAAAGCACTAAAACTAGATGCCAACAAGCCCACCGTGCTTACGGAAGAGGAAACTCTTGCTGCAAAGAACCTTACTGATGAGGAACGGAAGAAGATAGAAGAGAAGATCAAGAACGAGGAGAAAAGCAAGACACTACGACGGATACGGCCGCTAAGTGAAGCAAAAGCTGTGGATAGTGGAGCAAACTTCATTAGCGAGGCCTTTCTATTCTGTGTGGCTGGAGGGCTGATCCTGTTCGAGACATTCCGGAGTAGGCGCAAGGAGCAAACGCGACAGAGGGGTGTGGAGGAAAGACTAAAGGATTTAGAAGAAGAGGTTGGAAGTCTCGAGGAGGATCGTGATAGGTATAGGGAGCTGTCAGAAGGATATCAACAAGCATTGGAAATGCTGAAAAGCCGTGACGCTGCGGCGAAGCATGATACGGCAGATGCTGGTATAGATACTGGTACTAATGTGTCGACATCTCCAGTCACATCACAGCATGAAGCAGGACGACGAAAAAGCGAGGAAGCTTGATATTATAGTCATACGAAGTTCTGCTCATGAAGTCAACCTCATGACGACCACGAAATGACAGTCACCACTCTCTTCTATATTAACATTGTACAAATAGCCATAGAGCAAGATACCCCAATCACGAAATACGAGCACATTTACTGCCGACATCCCTCTTTGCCTCATCTCTATAGACTTGATGACGAAAGCAACGTTAGATGGCACAGGACTCGACAGAATCTTGCTGACGTCCTGGCACGAGATATCCAGACGAATATCTAGACGCCTCGATCAAGCAAGAGCAAGAGCATTAATTATATGCTCACGTTATCAGGAACCATAATTTATGCTTCTCACGTGGGGCAGGGCAGGGCAGTCTCGCTTAGATGACGATCCGTGCAACGCATCTCGCTTAGCTATTCTATATAGTCTGTGGCCACGCCATCTCACCATCTGCGACTCCAGGCTCTGTATCACTCGTTTTCTTGCTGCTACTGTCACTTCTATTACATTCGCATCACCAACAATCTCATTCCTAGGACATCGCGGCAGCAACGCTGTGCATATCGTTCCTCCGTGTCGTCATCTTGCAGAGGATTAAGCATAACGGAGATCTGCCCGAAAACAATCACCACCACCACAGCACTTTCACCATGCCCAGGCACTCACAACCCTGCACCGACGTCTCCGCCGCCTGTCCCGTCGGCGCTACACTCTACGGCTACTACCCGAATCTCGGCGGCAATGCTTTCCTATGCGCCATCTTCTTCCTCTGCGCTCTCGTCCAGCTCGTATTGGGGATAAAAGGCCGCATGACCGCCTTCACCATCGCAGTGACCACTGGCTGCGCAGCTGAAGGCCTAGGCTATATTGGTCGGCTCATGATGCACTCGAACCCGTAGGTTACGACTCTACCAACATCCAACACTTCACCATTGCATCCCCATTCCTCCTCTTACAAGAAACATACCCAATAGCCAATATCCCCATTCTTCTAACATTTTACCAGATGGTCCCAATCCGCCTTCGACATCCAAATCTGCTGTCTCGTCCTCGCCCCCTCCTTCCTCGCCGCCGGCCTCTACCTCTCCCTCAAACACCTCGTGCTGCACTTCGGCTCCTCGCACTCCCGCCTACCTCCCAAGTACTACCCCTGGATTTTCATCTCCTGCGACATTGTCTCAATCCTCATGCAAGCGGCCGGCGGCGGCACCGCGGCTTCGGAAACGGCAACGCTCGTCGTCGTGGGCGACAAGATGATTGTGGCGGGAATCGCGTTCCAGGTCGCAACGATGAGCGTGTGTGGGCTGTTGGCCGTGGACTTTGCCGCGAGAGTGTGGCGGGCAAGGAGGAGGGAGGGCAGGGGCGTGTTGGAGACGGAGAGCAGGGGGTTTGAATTATACCTGTGGTGCATCACGATTGCGTTTGTGACGATCTACATCAGGTGTATCTACCGTTTACCGGAGATGGCTGGTGGCTGGGGCAACCCGCTCATGCGCCGCGAGCCTGAGTTCATGGTGCTTGATGGCATGATGATTGTCATCGCATGCATCCTGCTCTCGGTAGCACACCCGGCCATTTTCTTCCCAGCTCTTGCGGGCAAGAAGGCACGGAAAACTGCCGCTGAGGAAGAAGACGTCGAGTCGAAGCGCGGCTTTGGGCTGACGGATGTGGAGGCTGGGAAGATGAGCACGGAGAAGGAGGGTGAGTTGAACGGCAGTGGTATGTTTGGTGAGCACAGGCATGGGCTGGGGCATGCGTCGAGTAGTAGTGACGAGGAAGGGAGGGGCGTGGGATCGTGATGATTTGCAGAGGCAAGAGTTGGAGAGGATACTATGACTTTTGGATACACATTTGGATGACAGACAGCCCAGCTAACTATCAAGATACCCAACCGTAGAGCGCTCGATAAATACACCTTTCCAAATCCGTGCTTGGCGTGTGGCATACCTTGCGGACGTGCGGTTGGCGACGATTATTCGTCGGCGGCTAGCGCACACAACGATCACAAGGCTGACACTGTAATGTGAGGCTGACCGCTTCGACCCTTGAGGTAAGCCGCTCGAAGAGACAAAGAAGGTCCATTCCCTTTGCAGCACATACCTGCCACTCGTGTATGTCACATTGTGAGTTTCGGCAAGGAAAATAGAGCAAGGAAAACCACGAATACTCATTGATTGTCGTGAAGTTCTCCTATGATGCCATCCTCTCCAGTCGACTTTTTAAAGCCTCATAGGCAAGATGTACTATCTGGTCGATCCGTTCTGATTACTGGAGGCGCGAGTGGTATTGGGCGAGGTCCGTGTGCTTCTATGACCACGTAGCAGCCCAGTGCTGAGCCGCAGCAGGTATTGCAGAAGCCGCCGCCGTGGCTGGCGCGCACGTCCTTATAGCCGACAACAACAAGACTGAAGGGGATAGCCTGGCTCGGAAGCTGACTGAGCAAGGCTACCAGTGCGTTCCACCTCAGGTTTTCACGTCATGCACGCGGTCGAATCGACTTACGTGCGCACAGTGCCTACTTCACACACGCCGACGTGACGCCCTTCGAGTCTCAAAAGGCCGCGTTCAGAGAAGCCGCCACCTTTCTACCTCCACACAGCCTCGATCACGTCGTCGCATGCGCAGGTCTGGCAGGCAACTCCATAGCATCCACGCTCGGCGTTGATCTCGCCACGGCCTCGCTGTCGATTAATCCGCCAACGCCAAAAGAGAACGGTCCGGAGCGTCGCCGTCTATTACACAGTCCACTTGGCACTATACTACTTCGCCGCCAGCTCCAATGCTAGGAACGCTGAGGTGTCTAGCCCAAGCCGCACCACCTCGAGGAAACACCACATCCTCTTTGTAGGCTCGACCGAGTCTTACGGCAATCTGAGCGGTCGAGCCGACTATCCCGCTGCGAAATGGGGTGTTCGGGGCATGTGGCGCGGGCTTCGCGACTCGAGCACGCTGGTGAGTCCTCCTGGGTCTCCTGGGGTGCGAATGAATTTCCTGGCACCTGGGTAAGTACCTCGCTCGTAGGCTTTCGAAAAGCCCAGGGCGGAACCTTTGGCATCGTCACCGAGCTAAAATTGAAAGGCTGATCGAGACGCCAATGGTTGCGCACGAGATGCGGTTCTTTGCATCCATTGGCTTAGAAGCAGCATCTTTTGGTAATGTAACAGCTGCGGCGATGAGGATTATGTGCGATGAGGAGATTGAGGGAAGGAGTGTAGTTGTAGGGTCAGCTAGGGGAGGAGGAGCACTGGATACTGGATGTATGGATTTGTCGGATGAGCATGCGGGACTTGATGGGAGCCCGAGGACGCTTAGGTTTCTCCGCGAAGCGATGGGCCCCGCTGCATTTGCTATATCAGGCATGAATGAGGAGGAGTTGGATGCGCTGATTGGAAAAGGAAATGCAGCAATTGTTAGGTAATCAAGATATGTCTGATGGAATAGATTATTAGGAACTCTCATGCACTACCACACACCATCCCTGCTGCTCAAGCGAGCACAGTGCAAACCGACCTGAGTCAGAAATCACAAATCCGCGATCGACTAGAAGTCAACCAAAACAGCAGCATCCTGAGGACCAAAGACAGTAGCGATGAAGTTGTCAAACAGAGCAGCAGTGGTAGCGTTGTTGCTGACAGACAGATAAAGTGTTTGGACCTGAAGTCCGGACCAGCCTAAACCAGGTACATCAGTATCAGCACCAATTCTCAGCGCACCTCATACCAGCATGCACACGCCCACATGATGCTCGACATGAACAGTAGGTAGTTGTGTGCAGAGTCAAGGCAGGTCAAAGGGGGGCTGGTCAAGCTAGTTTTGAACGTACCCTGATCAAAGTAACCTAGTTGCATAGGTGCTGTAGTGGCAAGGGCCGGCACGTTGAAGTTGAAGACCTGAGAGTAGATAGTCTTGCCAGCACTGTTGACTCCAGTGGCAGTGATGCTGCAAGACACAGGGGCTTCGGCAGCGTCTTCAAGGCCGGCGGTAACGCACCCTGCGATGAAGAAGAGTTAGTAAGAGTATCAGTGACGCGAGTAGAAAGCATGTAGGATGTCGACGAGGATGCTTGGGACTTGACAGTGAAGTGCGTGAAAGAGAAAGAGGTGATAGTGAGTATGGAACGTCGGGAAGTTGTATGAAGAAGGTGAACCTCGGCGACGATGCTTAGGGATGAAAGTAAAGTGTGTGAAAGAGGAATTAATCATGAAAGAGTATGAAGATTGCCGTCAAAGACCATAAAACAGCAGGAAGGTGTGGGAGGGATGGCTTACCAAAATCCAGGCGTATGGGTCGAAGAAGGAGATGGGAGAGTAATCATAAGCGGCAGTGATATATGAAGGACCAGTAAGAGTCACTGGGTCCTGTCCTGGTGTCAAGACAGAGTCGAGGAGGACAGAGTTCGCCGTGAAAGCTGTGCAGGCCGGCTCTGTGTGGCAGGGGACGTTGAGGGGAGTCGAGCCGGTTTGATTGACGAGGATTGTGTTGAAATGCAGAAGGTCATAGTCGTTAACCGGCTTGTTGCTGACGGGTACCTGACCAGTCGTGGTGGGATAGGTTTCAAACTGAGGATAGTCTATTAGCGATGCATCATCCTTTGGTGACAAGCTAATCGTACGTTGTAGTTGATAAGAAACTGCTGGTTAGCAGAGCATGGGGCAGGCTGGTTGCTTGCCGACAGTTGGGGCTGCGGTAGCAGGACTCAGCAAGGTGGCTGCAAGGGCGAGGGCAGCGTTGATAAATGTAGGAGACATATTGCTTAGGAAGTGGAGAAGTATATGAGGGAGGAGAAGGTAAGAGGATTTGGATGACCACTTGAGAGTGTCGATTGTGCTTGAAAATGCTTGTGGAAAACAGACACATTAGTTGACGAGATGAACTCGACTTTATAGATATTGAGACCTCGTCAGAGGGCAACATGCAAGATGATGCCATGGCGGCGAGATACAAAGTACTCCTGGCAGCATCTCGATAAACTTTCTGTGATGCATGACAGACGAGACATACCTTCTACAATGGCCACTGACATCCTGCCTGCAGGCCTGCAAGGCTTGTAACTACTCTGTGTGACTGTAAACTTAGCTTACATGTCTCATTCTCAACACTGCCAGTGCTATGCCTGGCATCGTGCTGACAGCTTCTAGTTGTGCGCCGAGCAAACAGCTCTCTAGCGCAGCATCACTAACGCGGTCAGGGAGGTGAATCCGATAGAGGATTGAGTGGTCGTGATGTTCTTCGGGTCGAACGTGTAGCCCCCAATACTTGGAGATCGAGGTCACGTAACAGTGGCTCAAGAACAAGGTTTGACAGCCATAGCAGCGGCTCAAGAACAAACTTTGGTAGCACTGAGCCATTTTCCAACGAAACATGGACATTATCACTTGAGCCTCGCTGGCTGTGTGGTAGTCTGTACAGCGCATCTTC
>Ga0181465_100454_pt1 | contig 16362 bp, 16 predicted proteins | sample InSIn3gowninarea_FD_119076 | JGI IMG/M metagenome (GOLD analysis project Ga0181465, IMG submission 119076) | Clean room microbial communities from NASA Spacecraft Assembly Facility at Jet Propulsion Laboratory, Pasadena, California, USA -... ... | reverse complement strand
AGAGAGAGTCAAGATACGGAAGAAGGACATCCTCAGCGCCTGCAAAGAACTCAGCCACATCAGCTTCCGTCGATGTCGAGGGAGCAAGTAATGCAGTTGCTGCTGTTCCTGCAGTTTTCAGATGCATTTTGATTTTAGCTTCTTTGTCTCCTGCTGCACCAGTTCCTTCGAGGGGCTTCCCAGCAATTACGGCAGCATATTTCTCAGCGGTTTGGTTGTTGAAGTCTTGAGGCGAAACACCTTGGTCCAAAAGTGGCAAATTCTTCTTCACGTAAAAGGAAAACGCTTCTGTCGTCGTTTGGCGAACTTCTTCAGTTACGGACTGGTTTTTTTCACGAAACTGCGCAAGGAGATGCTGTTGTCGACCTCTTAGAATAATTTTATCGTCAACATCTGTGATGTTCTGGACAAACTGAATCTTGTACTCGAAGTAATCCCTGAGAATTCGTCGCAGAACGTCGATAGTAACGTAGTTCCTGGCATGTCCGAGATGTGCGTCGTCGTAGACAGTAGGACCGCAAGAATACCACTTGACTTCTTTGCCTTCAGCATCAATTGGCCGGAAGTCGTTTTTGGAACGAGTAAGCGAGTTGTACAATTTCAATTTTGGCGCAACGGAAGTTTTAGGCTCCTTCCACGCAGGCTGGGTTCGTGCAGGCGTGGCCATTGTGGTTAACAAGGCTGTCACTGCTGGGGTTCTTCTTATATATGTCTGGGATATCAATAGCGGGGAGATTGCTATTGAGAAAGTCGAAGGTGACAAAGAGCGGAAACGAAATACCATCAAGGTGGTGAAAAGAACGACAGGAAAAGAAGAGAAGAGTCGGTCACCAGTGAGAAGACAAGAAGAACTGTAGTGAGACGTCCAGAATGATGAGTCAGGCCGTAAGATGCAATCACACTGGTTGTAGGTGTCGTGTCACGTTGATGAATTGCGGAATTCGACCCCTGTCGCGGGGGTCTTGGCGGGCTCCCCCGCGCCAATCATGAAATCTCCGCCCAAAAACTAAAATTCTGGGTATCAACCACCACTTTTCCCTTCTCCACTTCACGACCTTGAAGTGGTAGGACCATTCTCACTCATCCAGGCGCAACTCACACCGGAGAGGCTTCATGGATCACTCGCCTTCACCGTTCCTCGATCCCGGCAGTTTGTCAGCCCCCGACAGTCTCGGAATACTTCAATTGCGCCGCGACCAACTCATTCCTGCGGTCCTTTCCTCCTCTGCAGACTCTCAGTACGCCGAAGGCAAAGTCGAAAACACGAGATTCGGATCATTTCCACACAGTACCCTGATAAACAGACCATGGGGTACGCAGATCCTTGCTTCCGTTGTTGACACTGGATCTCGAAGCAAGTCTAAGAAGCGCAAGCGGGAAGGCGAGGAGGAGGACAAGGCGGCGGGTGAAGAGCCCATATTAGACCAAGGGAGTGCGCGCACAGAGGTTGTTCAAGCTGCTACCGCTAGTAGCGGATTTGCGCATTTGGTTCCTCCAACTCCAGAGACCTGGACGCTATGCCTACCGCATCGGACCCAAGTGGTTTATACGCCTGATTACAGCTACATCTTACAAAGGCTACGTGCTCGACCTGGTGATCACATTATAGAAGCTGGTGCAGGAAGTGGTAGCTTTACACACGCAGCTGTGAGGGCGATTTTCAATGGCTACGCCGATGAACCATTGTCAGTGGACACCAACACTGAGGGTACGGTGCCGCGAAAGGCCCCTAAACGTCGTGGCCATGTCTATAGTTACGAATTTCACGAACCGCGTGCAAAACAACTCGAGGTTGAGATTAAAGAGCATGGCCTAGCATCCCTTGTCAAAGTCACCAATCGAGATGTCTACGAAGATGGCTTTTGTTTGGACGACGAAGCAGAACCTTGTGCCGATCTTATTTTTCTCGACCTCCCAGCTCCATGGTTGGCTCTTAAACACCTTACGAGATCTCCGCCCTCCCAGTCTGTACTGAAGTCTATTGCATCACTAGCTTCTGATTCTGCACCGCCGACCGCTGATACGGCGACTCCTGCGCCCCAGAATCACCAGGAAGCGAAGCCTTTCAAATCTCCATTGAACCCTAAGAATGCGGTCAGAATATGTACGTTTTCTCCTTGCATCGAGCAGGTGACGAGAACGGTTTCAGCGATGCGCGCTCTGGGGTGGTTGGAAATAGGAATGGCGGAAATTCAGTCCAAGCGACTTGAAGTGCGCCGTGAAAGAGTTGGCCTACAAGAAGAAGGGCTCCGTGGAGCAAATCCTGCTGCCTCGACTGTCCGTGAAGCAGTCCAGCGACTTCGAGATGTCGAAGGGCGTGCAAAGGTCTTCCATGGGTTACAAAAGGAGAAGCAAGAGGAAGTAATGCGACGAGCCGAAGCTAAGAAAAGAGGCGAGAAGGTTCCCACAGTGAAGGAAGAGTCAAATGATGGGAAATCGAAAGTCAAGCTCAGTTCTTTGCCACCGTCGAAGCAAGATCGACTTGAACGTGCTAAGAAGGACCTGGAAAACAGAAATCTGTTCAAGGAAGGTCGTCTCATACATCGTACTGAGCCCGAGCTGAAAACTCATACTTCCTATTTGGTATTTGCGGTACTCCCACGAGAATGGACCCTCCAGGATGAAGAGAAGGCAAAGCAGAAGTGGACATGAAGAAGCTGTAATAGTACGATCCCAACGCAATTTTGATCAAAAATAATCCGAACATATCCTGTGATGACACTTCATCGTTTTTGATAAGTTGACCAGACTACCAGGACCTTGGCCCCCAAACAAAACATATCTCTGCCCAGAGAAGCCTAGTCTACAAGACTGGAACTTTAAGCGCCATCTTGCTACATTGAGAAAATTATCGAGCTTATTCCCTGCTTCGCTCCTTCGCTTCCCTGCTCCTGGTCGTCCCTCACACGTGTAATTTCGTCTTCCCGCAACAATCTTCTCATAGCCACCACATCAAGATGTTTTCCCGCTACTGCCGTTCCGCTATTTTACCTATCCCTGTCACCACCCATCGCAGGTCAATTCACCCAGTAGCTCAAGCTGATCAACATCGATTCGCAGTACAGTCCAGCATATGTTGTTGCTGACCGGTTCTGTGGCGCAGCAATCTACACAGGACATAGGAAGGATCTTATTCTCCAATCCAGAAGGTCTGTGCATGTACCGAATGAGAGAAAACACTGGCCCATGCATCGAACCATACTTCGATTAGATGGTTTGAAACTCCGGTGATGAATTATCTGACTGTAGGCATGACGTTTCCCTATTCTCCACCTCTATTCCAAATGTTCAGTGAATGGGCCCATCCCAATGACGACTTCGAGATAGTGAACCGGATATAGCAGCAACTACTGTGACGAGTCTCAACTCTCTCCAAACTGAGAACATATCTCTAAAAGCATACAAGAACTACAATTTGTCGAGTCTGAAGGGCCAGGCCGGTCATGAGTCTATTGAGGGGCCGCTATGCATTTATTCGGTGAACAATTTAGCGAAATCACACGGTTCTTCTACTATTCAAAACTCGAACTTTCAATCCCAACTGTGCGGGATTCTGCAACCCTACCTTCCTTCCCACGATCAACGGCCGACTAACGTCTCGATACCTAGCCTCATGTAGCAAATGACCCAGCGGCCTTAGTCAGAAAACTGTCCCACCTCTATCAATCTCCCAAATCTGCACTGACTAATATCCTTCCAACAGAAATCTGCGGTCAACCATTCATCATCACTCGTCACAAGCTCCTTTCCCCCCATCAAGTCGCCCACCCTTTCTTCTCTGCCCGCGCAACCAGCGGTGATGAGAATCCATTTCGACCCCAAAGATAATACCAGCCCAATACCATCATTTCCTCCGATTCACGCCTAAACCACACGTCTATCTCCGGATTTGTCGAATGCTTGCGGCATTCAGCTGTCTGCGCCCCTCTCTCATAAGATATATATCTCCGATCGACGGTTTCTGCGGATTGGGATGTGGGTCTCGTGGCTGGGATTTCGAACGCTGTCTACCTAGTAGCCATGCACGCCATTCGTCGAGAAGATCAATGTTCTACACCTCGAGTTTCATCGTCGAGTTGGTGGTTGCGCCTGGCGCATAGCTGGCTGGGCACATCAGATGTCTTGGCGGCGTCAAAAGGTGCAATTGAGCCGCATCTTGGCGGTATATTATTCGCTTCGCTGTATGCTTTCTCCAGGGCTGGAGAAACTTCTACTTTCAGGCAAACGTTTGCCCACTTGACTAGTGTTTAGGTCTTCTTTCTCGTTGGAAACATCAATCTCGATATCACTGGATCATTCATAGATGGTGGGGGCGAAGCTGTTTCTTCATCCTGGACAACTGTGTTTGCCTAATCAAGAACTGCATCGGAGGACTGAACTATTAGAGACTACAAGCGCCTGAATGACATCGCGGCGCCCTGCGCTGCCATGCCTCCCGCAGCAGATTTTCAATAGGCTGTGGGGAAGTTTTTGCTGAAAACGATGAAATGGGATTTAACTTCAATTACCTAATTACTCGGTGATTATCTCGAACGAAAAATGTCTCGAATCCATTCACCTACCTATTCCTGTCCATACGAGGCGGATTATTGCCGCCTAAAAATCATACAGCTGAGGTAAAAGATACGTGGATAGAATGTTCGTGTAGATGCAGAAGCTGATTAATAGGGCACTTTCCAACCCACACTAACATTTCAGATGTTATGGCCTGTTATGCTTGTATTGTACAAGGTGCATAGCCTGCATCCAATTCATCCATTGTGCAACTAATCACCCCCATACCGCATCTTTAGCCCTAGCACTTCCACCTCGTGTCGGCGGGGTGGAAATTACATGGGTCCAAGCCTCTTTGCCATCGATGAAGAGTCGATAATTGAGAAGACTCTGCTCGCTGTTCTCGGGAGAGGTTATCTCTACAGCACCAAATTTGCTATTTCCGTCGGGCAGATACTTGATGCATACGTCCTCGTCGTCTATTTCGCTATACGTTCTGACCGGAAGGTAGAACATCGACAAAGGGCTTGTGCTGAACTCGTGGACCGTTGAACTCACGGGCCACTGTGAGTCCTTTGGTGGTGGGAAAGATGTGGCGGCGAATTCATGCCGGTCACCACTAAGAATCACTACACCTACTCCACGGGTAGAGCCAAGTTCCCAAGCTGCTTCGAGAATCTGGCGGCGTTCGTGCAGATGACCACCCCAAGTATCCTCGTCTCCAAACTGCCAATTTTTGGTGAAGGGTGTCCCTGTGACAAGGATTTTCCAGTGTACTCCCCGAGGTGGTGGCGTGTGTATCCATTCCAACAAATCTGATAACTGTTGCTTGCCTAGCATGGTCTTAGTCTTGTCATTCGAGTCTTTATTCGCGGGGCTGCGGTAGCGACGCGTGTCGGTGAGGAAAAATTGCGCGGGGCCTTGTGTGAATGAGAAATATGTGTATCCATCTCGATGTGCGGGAGGATTTGCGGCTGCGTGATAGTGCGTGAAAGCGTCGTATGCGGCCCCGAAAACTCCGGTTGTATTGCTATTCCAGTCATTCTGGATTTCATGGTCGTCGATCACATGGATCCAGGGTAAGTTGTTGCTGACGGCTGGCCAAGACGGGGACGAATACACTTGTCGATACTCGCGTCGGTAGGTTTCAGCGTCTTTCCCCAACCGCCAAGGGACATCGATGTAGATGAAATCCCCAAGAAAGAGCATGAAATACGGTCTGAGTTCAGGAATCCAGCGAGCTAGGTGCTTCATGCCTGGGAACTCTAGCGGATGTTGTGTTGGATTGTATGGTACTCTTGCCTTGATGCAGCTGGAATGCACAAAAGTGTATTTTCCGTCCTTTAGTTGCGAGACATGGCCTGGGCGTGGGGCTGTAGTGAATGTCCCCTGTACCGATCTGCCGGAAGTCTTTACCAGGTATTCGTAAGAGGTATCCGAGCGCAGGGACCCTATTTCTATGACAGACGTAAAGTCGGTATCATTTGTTAGCCAGTGAGAGGGCTGGCTTGCGGCTAGGGTTTTATGTTTCCAAGAGGCTTGACGATTATTGATTGGTCGATATTGAACCTTGACATCAAATGCGTAAGGCTCCCTTACCAACAACCTAGCACTATGTTCTGATACATAGCCGATGCGAGCGAACGACGAGTCGTGGCATGGATGGAGTAATGGAGCACGGTATAGCATGTCGAGTGCCATAGCCACCAGTGCCATGTTGATACCAAAGGTGATCCAGCTCCAAACAATGGATGATGGGCTCGGTAATCCGGTCAAAATGGTCCTCAAGATCTTCGGTTCTCGTTCTTCATACGTGATGGTTTCCTCTACGTCGAGTTCTTTCAGTGGGCCATCCTCGGCGCCGTCAATTAAATCAACTTCGTCTCTTGAAGGAGGAGTTGAAGTATCGCCACTAGCAACAGTTTCCTTGACTATTATGTCAAGCTCATCAGAGAGAATCTTGTACTGAGCTGTGTCTTGAAAACTGATGAAGAAGGAAGGAATGTAGACAAGAACAAGTGCCGAAGCAAGCGGTGGGACAATCTAGGGTTGTTTAGTCAATCTACCGACTACGGTACTACATGTCTGCCATAAACTTACGGTAGTTGGAATCTACAGTGGAATTGTTAGTATGGGATTTCATGGAGTGTGGAAAATCGGACATGTGAAGTGTAGCCCGGCTCCGATGTGCATAGTGGAGATGATCAACCACGTGGCACAAGCTTGTGCCCAAGCCATTTCGAAAACTGGTGAATCCTTTGGACATAGGGCTGATAGGTAGAAGGACCTGAACGGAAATGGTGGTATGGAAGGGGAGGGATTGCACTGTGCATGCGACTACTCACCCAGCGGAGAAATATCCAGATGCCTAGGCGTAACCCCAACGAGCTGATGAGGGTTACAACATCACTTGCAGACGCCATCGTAACGTCCTAATTTTCATGGCACGGGGACGAAAACCCGGTGATTTGTGGCGTGCACAAGACTTAGAAGCCTAGTAAGGCGGAGAAGATGATTATAGATGTGGATGGACAGAAAACAATGGACGAAAACAACGACGCGGTGATTATGCTACGCGGACGTCATCTATCGGGGCAGGAGCACCCTGGCACGTCGCTTATCACGCGTTTGCGGCAGGGGCCACCGTGCCCACGCGCTAGCTTGATCCGTCAACCTTGGACTGCCGGGAACCCTTTTCTGATTTGCTTTTCTGCCTTTTTGTAACTTATTATTCCCATAACAATTAGGCAGTATGCATTGTACATACCTCCAGGGCTACTGTAATTACACGTGCCGTCTTTCCTGCGCATAGTAAACGGCTGCACTGCATGTGGAATTGATCCAATTCGGTTCACAACATGGACTTTTGGAATTCAACTGCTTCCCTTTCACCCAATTTGCGTAAAATCCTTCGGGATCAGGCTAGGAATAGTCTCGTGCAGTACAAATACGTGAAATCACTCGCCTATAGGCAGATTTTGCGGCTAGTGATGAGGCTGATGAGATTCACATTTAGCGACCGTTTATTGGTCAGTTTTCCACCAGCACATTACATTTACGGATGGTCCATAATACCACAGACTTCCGTGGACACTTCCTTTCACTTACTCACCTACTTTTCCGGCCCCATGCTCACGGTCCACCTCCATCCCACAGTAGCATCAGGTCGCCAGCGCGAGGAGAACTACACCTGCACTTCATGACTGTGGCGACGCTCGACTAAGAGATGATTCCGAGGTGCCATCAGGACTGTGTCTAACGAGAAATCTTGGGAGCTGCATCCCCGCCCCATCTGTAGGTCTCACATTCTAGTCGCTCACCAGCTCTTGTCTCAGCATATTCCTTCTTTCGCGAGGCAATTACTTGAACTTCTTACATTGTTCCTACTTTCAATACTTTGTATAAGTATTGCAACTACTATCATGGAGTAGGTGATGTTCTGATCTGACATGTTGCACTGCTTCATTCTACTTTCTTCTCCTCTGTCTTTTTCGTCACTGCTCAAGTACTATCTCAAGTACTCTCACAATTCACAATGGGAGTCATGCAAAGTTCCAGCTCCTTTCCTGCTCCACCCAAGTGCCCCACGTGTGGAGCTCCCTTAACGGCGGATCACAATTGTTCATCTTCAAACACTCCATCGTCCACTTCCAGCTAATTTTTATATACCTTGAAAACACTGGACTCCTCATCATGATTCCCACTTGACCTTCCATGGAAATATCGCTCTGAGGACATTCAACGCAACTGCCAACACCTCATATTTCACCATCAATTCTACATTAACGCCATAAAAGCACACGGCTTGGAGTTGCACTTCATTAGCTCTTGAGGATCTCTAGCTTGAATTTGAACCAATTCAACCTGCGAGTTAGCTTTCAAAGAACCCGGATCCTACGTCAAATTTTCGATTCATATATACCCCTATTACAACATTGAACAATTCCCGGCGGCCACGATTGTTTTTTTTGAATTCTCGGCACTATCGATACGCACCTGGGCACCTCAATACTGCGCAAATAGAAGGAAATTGGAACTTCTGGGGTGTTTGAGGCGCTGCGCTTGACACAATTTTTCTTCAGCATGTTGGTCTCCTTGAATGATATGGCCGGGTCCCAACACAATTCGACGCATCAATCTGTACTTTTTGATACTCTTCACACATTTACGCCTTTCAAATAGAACCATTCCACTCTCACCAAACAACGCTAAATCTTTTCTTGTCGTATTTTTATCTCATCACTGTCGTCTCAATTGAAACCATTATATCAATTTCTTGCGTGTTCACACTCCTGAAGTCACTAGCATTTCCCTAGTTTTATCTCCATTACCATGATAGAGGGTAAATTTACAAGGCATGACTTGAAATCAGGGATCCTTTATTTGGAGCTGAAATACGCGTACTCAATTTTGTATGCGTACCAGAATGCCACTATCAAATTAATCTTGAAATTGAATAACTTCAAATGTTTTCTTCAACAGTTCCAGACGCTTTCTGAACCTGATATGTGCTGCGAATTTTGTAACAAATATACAAATGTTTGTTCTGTCATAGTATACTTTTTATCCATAGTAATATTGAGCATTCAAGGCTCAATGGAGGTATTCATAGTCTTCCTTTCCTAGTTGATGTGACGTCCAATTGTAACAAGCTTATTCTTCTCTGCGGAGCACCACATAAGCTAATCCATATTCGGTATAGCGGCCCACCTTGGCATATCTCAAGTTCCGACCTCATCAACCTCAATTGACACCCACGATTCACGCCTCCCTATAAACAACCCCACACCATCCAACGACAATGTTCGCCCGCACTCTTCTCGCGCGCGGATCCTCTCGCGCATTTCCAGCCATCTTCCGTGCTTCTTACAGCAGTGGCGCCCCTTCCAAGGCTAATCTCGGCGAAGTCCCAGCCAACGACCCAAACCCCAAACCTGCGAGCCCGAACGTATCAGAGACCAATGCTTTGCCAACATCTTCGGAAGGGTCGTTTGACAAGATATTGCAAGAGGATGTAGCCACGGGCGAACAATTGCGCACAGTACAAGCTCCCAACCGAAAGGGCATCTGGAGTCGGAGTCAGCAACCGAGGGAGGTTGCCATGACTGGCCCGCGATTTGAACAGACGATTTTTGAGGATCAGGTGCGTTAGAAGTCGTGAATTGTGGTTGGGGAGATTGATTCGAGTGGATATCGGATACATTGTTCGCATTGAAGCATGAAGCTGATTCCATGACTTACAGCCCCGACCCTACGCCGCGATTGAACTTATCCATAAACAACCTGTACGATGGACGCACGACCGCATTGTCGCGTGTGATGGTGGAGGCGGTCCTCTCGGTCATCCCAAAATCTTCATCAACACAGACAAAGCCCAGATCTGCTGGTGCACCTATTGCGGAATTCCCTTTGTAGGTTTCCCCGGCCTCTCCCGCTTGGAATATGTCATACGAATATGGATGTGCGGTGTTATATTACTTTGCTAACAGTTCTAGGCCAATGAGCATCACCGAGCACACCTCGAATCACTTCCGCAAACGTCATATCCGCTGAGCCCGCAAGGCCATGCAGCCGAAGTTCAGGAATCGCAAAGAATCACAGAGGAGCCACTTGGCCAACGATAAATCATGGCTTAGATATTCGGTGGAAGATGGCATTTGTATATATGTGTAACATGCTCTTTTTTCCAGCCTGTCCCAGTCTTGGTATATCAATAAGATTTGCATTACACAGCGCCTCCTAGCAACAGAGGAGGTTTTCTCTTGACAACCTTTTTCTCTCACGACGACTGAGCTAGCAGCTTCCTTTGTAGGATGAACGATGGAAAAGAGCTTCCCACTCCTCCGAATCCTTTCCCTCGCTAAGTCTTCCCTTGGCATCATCTGACGTTACCCAACCAATTCCAATCTGGAGACTTCCACTTGCAGTTGCCCCGCCATCGCCCTGAAAATATCGTCTCTCGACGTTCCTATTTCCAGCAGTAATTCATAAGGATTTATAGCCTAAATGTGACGCAAGATCCGACTGACACAATATACCCGCCTCAGAGTCAGATGTGATTACCGACTGAAGCTTCCCTTGCTCCCATCTCATAAGGGCGGCCTCTCAGCCTCATCCCATTCTTCCATCATGGCTGCCACTGCTGCGTTGAGGGAAAGGCAAACGACACGGTCTTGCGAGCCGGTGTTGGAGTTGGAGTTGAAGTTACCGGTGGCTGCGGAATTCATGTATTCGAACCGTAGTCTATTCCGGCTGTGGCACAACGATCTTGTCCGTTCAAGTTAGATGGAAGATAGAATGCAATACATCGTTGGCACTATGTGCCGAACAAGAGCACTCATGGCTGCTCCTATGTCGGGGTCGAGTTTTCATCATCACGCGCGGAATAGTACATACTATACGTATTCGAATTCATTCCGAATTGATCTCTAATGTAGACTCATTTACAAGTGATTTCATTAATACAACAAGTCGAGCAGATAATCAAAAACATCAAACACAGATATCGACAGTATCCACTGTTCGAACGAAGGCAAGAAGACGAGCCATGTGGCATAAATATAGTATAAATAATGCTCGAAATGGAGAGGCAAGAGAAAACCGAACTCTGGAAGGCTGAATAGTAGCAATTAGCAGCGACGAAGGTAGCGAGAAAAAGAACATTGCGGAACGATTGAATGACTGAGAGGAAGAGGAAAAGGACGGAGAGAGGGAAATGGTCAGAGTTGTGAGTGTGTGGGGCGTGATGGCAGCTAGACAGCCAGAAAACCGAAGAACTTGGTGCTAAAAGAGCTAATCATCCTCATCAGGCACACTATACTCATCTTCATAAGCCTAGATATCCAGCTTGTTGGCAGCTTCAGGCCTCTTTTTACGTTTAAGAGACCTGTACTTCATCAAGCTTAAATGCATCTCGCTAGCGAGCTGAGCAACACGATCGGCCTCGATCTGCTCTTGTTCCAACCCAAGAACTTCTCTTTTCTCAGCTCTTGTTTGGCGGTATTACGTCACTCCATTTCCCTGGATACCAATAATTGGATAGTGTGGACAGAGCCACAGCAAAGGAAAGCTTCTGCTCCTCACACACAAAACACACATGGAGTGGGAAATGATGGGATGGCGTCATGACGAAGCTTCAAGTGCTGGTGTCACCAACCAGTCGCTAGTCCATGGAGTTCAAGAGTTTGTGAAACTTTTTGAACGGTTTCACTGGCCCAGTTGCTCATCCATCAACTGAACACATGTGGAATGTCAAGGCTTGTGATCCTTCCATTCCTCCTACAGTCTCGAACGAATATTGAGATTAATGGTTGACTGAGAACTGAAAAGTGGAACAATCAATTCATCTTCACAATGAATTCTGCTTCGCTTCAATCGTCATTGTTACGGCCAATAGCTTCCTCTATCTTATCCTATCGTCCTGGAATATAATGAGGGGAGTTGGATGTTGGCTGCACGATGTCAAGTCGTCCGTCTCGAGAAGCTGGAAGCTGGACACTGTGTAATAGATATTGGATACTGAGTCTCGCTGGTAATTGGAATACAAAGGGATATCACGAGGAGTACTGATAACATTATGCAGCCAATCTGGTCAGCGTGCCTGCCCCGTTCGGTGTACCACATGGTGTCAAAATGGATCCTAGTGAGTCCCGATTAGGAAAAAGCATACATCGGAATGCCTGACCAGTTTCCAAATCTGAAAAATCTCAGTATCCACTAGACCTGTGTAATCTGGTCTAGGAATGGTCGACAAAACTTCGTCCATGTAAAACAAGAATTTCTATAGTCTCTCTTCATTGGTCGACTGGGCTTGAGTTTGACAAAGGTTGCGGGGAATTTGTAAGCTAAGTCTGTCCATGCCCTCGTATTAATGTCTCTTTTCGAACAACTCGGATTTCCTTGTTCACCTGCTGACGGGTGAGTAGTGGACTCAAAGAGGAGATTGGCCAATAGGAATGCTACGTCCGGAATATGGACCGACATTTTAAAAGATCCTTACGCTCCCATTTAAACCCCGAAATTGTTTTGTATCTTTTGGTTGTTCCCTTAAATCGTTCACTGACGTCCACTGTCAAGATGTCACAGATGTTTCCTACTATCGTGTTCTTTGCTGGTGCCTGTGCTGGTCCATCTTGCTTCGATCCGCTGGCTGCAATCTTCAAGCAAGAAGGTTACCCCACAGTTTACAACACAGCACTCTCCCTTAACCCTTCAAATCCTGAATCTGTCTCAACATCGGAAGATGCCAGTCATGCGCGCAGCGAGATCCTCATTCCACTTCTCGATGAAGAAAAAGACGTGATTATATTTGTCCACTCATATGGCGGCGTGGTTGGAGGTCAGGCTGCAGCAAATTTGAGCAAATCCTTACGCGTTGCCGATGGAAAAAAGGGCGGAGTGATTGGTTTAATGTACATTGTAGGAAACATTGTACTCGAAGGGGAGACGCTGCTTCAAGCGGTGGGAGGAGAATATCCCGCCTTCATGAAACGAAATTTTGTAAGCGTGACACTACTCGCATGGACTCTTCAATAATTAATGTGATAACTATATAGCCATCCGTGGGTTTAGCAGTCATAGAACCAGTCATGGATACCCTTTACGGTGATGCTGGAGACTCACGGAAAGCGGAATTTGAAGCTGCTATGATTCCGCATGCTATGGCTGCTTTCGAAACTCCAGCAACGACTCCAGCGTGGGCGGAATCAGAGTATAGCGGGAGACGGACGTATTTGAGAACACTGAATGATTGTTGTAACCCGGCGTTTTTGCAGGACATCTGGTTAGAGAAGAGCGGAGTGCAATGGGATGTAAGAGATCTGAATAGTGATCATTATCCGTTTGTTAGTCGGGTGGAAGAAGTGGCGACTATTTGTTTGGAGGTTTTTGAGAAATGGCGTTCATGAGATAAATTGTGTAGAGATGGCGAGAGAGTTGACACCGAATGAGGCGCTGTATTTATGAGAGAAAACAAATGGTTTCGAGCGAACATTCTGAATGAAGCCAGCTGTTGCTTTGATGAAGCTTTAAGTCTGCGTTAAGTAACAATGACCCTATTCTTATCACTTATCCTGGCAGTAGAGATATCGTTGGTCCTCACCTAGCGCTTAGAATATGCGTAGAGGAGCATTATACGAACGTACTCGTCTAAGATCTAGCGGGCGATAGGTGCCTGGCTCTGTTTAATAGTTACTTATTGAACGAACTAAACGGATCTGGAGAGTGAGTTATTGAATAAACATTTGAAGAGGCAATCTGATAAGGTTAATGGATGTCCGAGGTTGGGCGCCAAGACGGAAGTCCGAGGAAGGCGATCAATAAATCGTTCGGCAACGTCACCTCTAGTCACCATCATCCCTCCAGCTTTCTCAAAAACAAAACTTCTGGTGGGCAATAGTGCTTGGACAAGCACACCCACTATGAAGGTCGAAATAAAACGACGGATATGGATCATTGGGGCGACCCCTGGGCCGACGATGGCGCTGATTCGAAGCCCCTGCCAAAGCACGAGCAACACGACGAAAACCACGAGCACCACGAGGTGACCACACCACCGCCGAATGTTTCTTCCGCTCCTATAGCGGTGAATGGATTCCTCGATGATGCGCAGTGGGGAAGTTTTGAACGCGATGAGGGATTCGGAGCGTGGGCGTCTTCTCCAGCGAAGCCAGCGTTCGCGCACACGACAGCACACGAAGCCGAAGGGACGACGCGCGTATCCGACGAGGAAGACACATTGGGAGCAAATGAATTGTCCAGCACACCATTCAGCCACACGGAAGGAGGTGACAATGGGAAATTTCGCTTAGAGGATGAAGGATGGGGCGATGTAGTATATGGTCAAGAGGGTTTCGCAAACATCGAAAATGTGATTTCGGAACCCTCGGATTCTGCAACAACTATACAGCCTGAAGATGCTCCTGAGCATGCAACGGATACTTTAAACGATGAACTGCGCCGCGATGACGAACCATCCACGCGTCCCTCCTCGTCCCCGTCCGATTCCAGCCATCTCGATGCGCCAGTCGAGTCACCACGGACCTCCATTGAAGAAGATAGAGCTGTTGGAGATAGACTTGGAACGGACAATGGATCAGGAGGAGAAAATGTTCAAATAACCCCATTAGGGGAGATCTTATCTGAGCCAGAACAGAAGCACATAGGTGGAGGCCCTAAAGCATCAACCTCGGATGGTTCCGATGCGCCCCAGGAGGAAGGCCTCGGTTCCCTATCTGTTCATGATACGACAGACTTAGGAAACACCTACTCGACTGAGAAAGGGTCCATGGAAGGAAAAGTGCAGACCGCTGAATTCCACGCATCTTCGAGAGCTATACTTTCTGGCGTCGGTGTGGATATGTCCCTCTTGGCCGAATTGTTCCCTATTCCAACATCGCCGAACAAGATTCCGGACGCGCCAAATGATCCGATATTTTCTACTTCCTCAAGAAAAGCTTGGTATAGATTGACGCGGAAGCAAACACTACGGGAGTACAAAACTGGAACCGACGATGACACTTATCTGAGAGTAACATGGGCGAACTCACACATACAGGCCGAAGCAAAGAAAATAGTATCGCGATGGGCAAGCGAAGAGAGAATTTCTGGCCGTGCGGGTGGTGGGGGGCTGGATTCGAAGATGGAGAAGTCGGCTGTGCTCCAGGGGTCTGGGGGTGAGATTTGGGAGGTAGGAGCCATGAGTTCGATGGTGGACCATGGGTCTGAGGTCAAGAGTGGTTGGGGTGGAGCGGATGTAGGTTGAAGTGGTGTTGGTGGTGGTATAGGTTCGGAGTCGAAAAGGGATGTAGGGGTGAACGATGATATGACGGGAGATTGTGAATTGGCTAGTGGTACCTGTATTTCGAGTGGTCCCGATGATTCGAAATCTGCAAAGTCGTCGTATTCATCGTCCGCAGTTGTGGTGATTGTAGGAGATCCTCCGTTGATATTTGAGCTGGCATCAATCGCAATGATGTCTTCCTTGGGCATGCTTTGTTCTGTCGGTTTTTGAGGTGTACTGTTGGCAGACCCCGAAGACTTCTTGAGAAGGCCTGGTCCAATCAGTCCTATTTCTGCATCCAAGGGAATAAATTTCCCAGGGCTGAATCGTGAAGAAGTCGGCGATACAGTGCCCTTTAGACGAACAATAGGAGATGCGTGTTTTGATAGTGGAGCTTGTATGGGCGATATCCTTGCAGATTTGGGTGTTGATGCTGGAGTAGATAGGGTCGGATTCCGACTCGAATCTTGCATGAACGACTCGGTTGGTGTACTAATGGCTGGCGATTCAACCATTTCGCCCCAATCATCGTCTTCCTCTTCGTCTGTGATCGATATCACTTGCTGAGGAGTTGTAGTTTGGGGTTGAGTATTAGTGCTTGTGTCAAGAGCACCCAGACGAGCCCAGGGATCTTCATGGGCAAGAGATTCGGAGAGTTGAATACTCGGAGCAGATAGCCCAGGGGCTTGGTCAACTGCACCGGTGCTATCTTGCTGTGAAGCTTCTGGAGCTTGGCGTAAAGAGCCATCCGATATTGGCTTGGAGTACTGATTCTTCACTTGCGCAACAGTTTTTCTCATAATCATGCCTGGTGGTGAAGGAAGCGGGGGATTTGCCTCGTTCGATTTCCATGGATCCTCCAAAGTTGTGGGGGAAGAACTCCAACTGAAAGCAACTGGCATCTCTGGCACCGTAAGCTGCGTCCGTTTCGTCTCGATTGGCAAAGGGGCTGGTATTGACGTCTTTTTGGTATTGAAAAGGTTTTGCGCTTTAGAATCTGTCTTAGATCCTTGGTCCCAAAAGAAATTGGCCCCTCCCCCCCCCAACCGCACGGCCAGAAATTCTCTCTTCGCTTGCCCATCGCGATA
>Ga0181465_100284_pt2 | contig 16362 bp, 16 predicted proteins | sample InSIn3gowninarea_FD_119076 | JGI IMG/M metagenome (GOLD analysis project Ga0181465, IMG submission 119076) | Clean room microbial communities from NASA Spacecraft Assembly Facility at Jet Propulsion Laboratory, Pasadena, California, USA -... ... | reverse complement strand
TGGGACAGTTGCTTTGAGTTCTGCTCCGGCGTCGTCTGGTGCCGAAGAGAAGAAAAATGTAAGTGGTACTGATCGAATTAAAAAACTGTTCAGCAGGGATTCTCATATCCCTTTTGTGGCTCTCCGTTACGGAACGATAATTTTTATTTCAGCAGCTATTGCGTATGGTTTCCATTTGAACCGTTCGTATTGGGTTCCGTTATCCTCGGCTGCAGTCATGGGAGGCGGGACTTATGTCAGTAACCTGCATCGCGGTATACAACGTTCGGTGGGCACGATCATTGGGATTTGGATAGGGGCAGCCTTGCTATGGCTGAAACCTGCTGGCTTGTTTGTTTCGTTAACACTTGCCGGATTGCAGTTTATCGTGGAATTAATCTACGCCCGAAATTATTCGCTCGCAGTTATGTTCATTACTCCCAGTACCCTTCTGATTGGAACGACAATTAATCCAGCACTGACTAGCGGGTACTTCATATCCGCCAGGCTCTTCGATATCATCATTGGAAGCATCGTTGCCATTGTCGGGACGGCGTTGTTATGGAGGAAGATTTCTTCCAAACGGTTGCTTACCGTTTTTTCTGATGCTGTTGGAAAAGAAGGGGAAATGTTGATTTCCATGTTAGAGAGTGAACATACGCCAATGCAAGCCCCCAAACATCAGGAGCTCCAACATGCTTTGCTTCAGCTCCGTTTAGTATATGACCGTGCATTAGCGGAATCACTTCGCAGGGATGTAAAGGTTACAAGTCTCTCGCCTGCAGTGGGAGATTGCTTGCACCTGGGCTACATGTTACTCGCAGCGTCCCGCCATCCTTCAAGAGAAGTAGCGGAAGAGCGAGTGCAAGAGTATAAAGTCTATTTCGAAAGACTTACACACTCCATCAAATATAAAGAGAAACTCATTATGGACGTGCCGAGGTTGCCTGAATACCCTTTAATCCATGAAGATATTGTTCAATTACAACGTTCATTACGTATCACCTAATGTTAATAAACCGTTCCCTCAACGTGGCTGCTCGATACAAGCGTCCATATTGAGGGAACGGTTTTTTTATCTATGTTACGGTCCTATTGAAGGAGAACCTATTATTTAGATACGCCTATCTTAGAGGCAATTACTCAGTGAAGAATTACTTCGTCAAAAAGGGTATGGAATCGTAAAGCTAGAATAGTAATCAAAACTAATAGGAAAGTGAGTCCATTGGAGGAAGTAGGTGCGCTATGAGTAGTAAAATCCATGAATTCATGAATTGGGCTGAATCAAACGGTTGGAAAATAACCCAACGAACGAATTCTCATTTAAATTTCGATGTTGGTTTTATTTCCAGATACAAAAAAATTCCTGATGGATATTTAGATTTTTTACGTGTTGTGGAACAATGCATCACCCCTGATGAGAAAACATGGTTCCTCTGTGAGAATGAATATAATAATAGCTCAGATGATGATTTTCGATGGAATGAATTAGAACTGCTCAGCTTGGAAGCAGCAATGAATGACGATCAATGGAGATCAGAAATAACGACATGGTGGAATCATTACCTGCCAATCATGATATCAGTTAACGGTGGTTATTCCTTTTATGCGATTGATTTATCCAATGAAACAGGTGCACTCGTACGTGGAGATGAACCTGAATTTGAAGAAATCAAAAAAGTGGCAAATGATCTGGATGAGTTTTTGGAACTCATTATGTCGAATTCAATTGTATTTCAGTGATCAAAAGGGTTTGCAGTAAAGCCTCCTTCACGATTATGTTAATTGCTTAGTGAGGTTGCTGTCGTTATCGTATTATGCACACTACCGAGGAGGGATCAACCGTGAATGTAGTCACCAAGTTGATGAGTGAACTCAAAGATCGCGATAGCCGGCAGCAGTTGAAAGGCTATCGAGACCAAGTAAAACTCATCAGAAAAAGGAATTTGGAGGCCTGGGACGATGAACGACTTCAAGAGGAATCACATCGACTGAAAGAGGAAGCGTTAGGAGGCAGAGCTTTGGATGAGCTGCTTGTCGATGCCTACGCTTTAGTCTGCGAGGTGGCGAAGAGAAAGCTCGGATTAAACCCATATGATGTACAGATCATGGCAGCCATCGCTCTGCATGAGAGATTTCTAATCGAGCAGCACACGGGTGAAGGAAAAACACTCTCCGCTGTTATGCCTGCTTATCTAAATGCGCTGACAGGCCAAGGCGTGCATGTGCTGACGTTCAACGATTATTTGGCCAACCGAGATGCCGAGTGGATGGGACCGATCTATCGCTTTCTTGGGTTAAGTGTAAACTCAGTTCACGCGGGCATGAATCTGTACGAGAAAAAGAATGCCTACGCTAGCGATATCACCTATGTGACAGCTAAAGAAGCTGGATTTGATTACTTACGAGACACGATTGCGCTCAACGAAGTTGATCTGGTTCATCGTCCGTTCCACTTCGTCATCGTCGACGAGGCGGATTCGCTGCTTCTTGATGAAGCACGGGTGCCACTAGTTATTAGTGGAGAGTCGGGCTCTTCCAAGAATGACGACATTCGTTTCGCAAAAGTGGCTCAGCAGCTCAGACAAGGAGAGCATTACGAATTCGATGAGTTCCAACGGAACGTTTACTTGAATGAAGCAGGCTCGGCGAAGGCGGAGTCACTGCTCAGATGCGGCAATCTGTATGATAGCCATAATACACATTTGTTAACTTCATTACATTGTGCGCTGCATGTGGAAACGTTACTAAAAAGAGACGTCGATTACATCGTCCGAGACGGTGGAATCGAGTTGATTGACGAATATACTGGCCGAGTGGCAGAAAACAGGTATTTACCTGACGGATTGCAAGCCGCGCTTGTAGCCAAAGAAGGGCTGCAGTGGACGGTAGGAGGGAAAATTCTCGGCACGATTACCATTCAACACTTCATTAGCCTGTATCCGGGCATTTGCGGAATGACGGCTACAGCGCATGCTTCTGCAATGGAATTTGAACATATCTATGCGCTGCAGGTCATGCGAATTCCGCCGTACCAACCAAATATACGAATTGACCACCCGCACCGAATTTACACTCATAAAGAAGCCAAACTAAAAGCACTTGTACAAGAAATCTCGTCTGTCCATGCGACGGGACGTCCGATTCTCATTGGTACATCCAGTGTTGAGGAGTCCGATGACCTAGCCGAAGCGCTGACGAAGGTTAATGTACATTGCCATGTTTTAAATGCAAAAAACGACGCAAAAGAAGCCGAAATTATCGCTAAAGCAGGAGAAATTGGTGCCGTAACCGTTTCTACAAATATGGCAGGACGAGGCGTAGACATTCGGCTCGGAGGCGGAAATCCTGAGCAGGCAGGATTGGTCGCCAATCTGGGAGGCTTATACGTGATCAGTACATATTTGAATGAAAGCGTGCGGATTGACGATCAACTACGCGGGCGTTCCGGCCGCCAGGGCGACCCGGGATCCTCCGTATTTTTCGTAAGCCTGGAAGATGAGCTAATGGTTCAGTTCGGCATCCATAAATGGGTTCACGTACCTAGGCAGGATGAGGCTCTCGATGACACAGTGCTTCTCAGTAAAATCGAGCATATTCAGCGCGTTATTATGGGTCAGAACTTTGATATTCATCTGGAACTGAACAGTTATTCGGATATGGTGGAAGATCAGCGGCGAATTCTATACGCCGAGCGACTTAAGATTCTAAAAGGCGATATACCGATGAGCCCTTCGGAACAGAGAGTACGTCTTTTTTATACCGACGAGTTCTGGGCGGAACATCTGGCATATGTTTCTTACCTTCGCGAAAGTATCCACTTGGAGAGCATAGCCAGCCGCAATCCAATCGACCAATTTCATATGCAAATTACCCAGGCCTACGAGCAAATTCCGTATAAAATCAATAAGGCATCTCAGAAGATGCTTCTAAGACTTGGAGACTCAGATGATCCATCGGAGTGGGAAAAGCTTGGTCTGAAAAGCCCTGCATCCACAAGGACTTATATTATCAACGATCAGTACAGCGAAAATAGACGCAGCTTATGGACTGGAACGACCGTCTTTGCTTATTGGGGCAGCCAAATTTTGAGATGGGCACTATGGCCGGTATATAGGATGTCTAAATAGTGATTAAAAGTAGTATTTCAGTTCGTCGAATCAAATTGATGCTGCAAAAGAAACTCCGAAACCCACAACATTCAGGGTTTCGGAGTTTCTCGTCAGGACAAATTAAACAGTGATGTTCTTCATTTCATGGATTTTTTGGAGCGTTTGAACAAGTTTTATCTTCTCTTCATCATCTTCTGTGTGGAGATAACTCTCCACAAACCTGTATCCAAATACGAGCAGGATCATTTCATAGACACAATGGTCTGCAGCAGGGGGTGCATCTGCATATTCAGAAAATCCCTGGTAATACGCAGGAACACACCGCTTGTAGTAATCGACCATGTAATTAACATCTGCTTCATCCGCAATCAGACTTGCTAGATCTTCACCCAAGTAGCCCCATCCCGATGTATCCCAATCAATGAGCGCAATTTTCCCATCCGCATAGATCAAGTTGGTCACCCAGAAGTCCCTATGGCATAGCACAAGGGGAAGTTTTTCAATGCGGTCAAATATTTCTTCTGCGTGCTCATCAATGTCGATAAGCATTTGCCGCACATGCTGCGGGAATTCGCAGTCCTCTGAACGTATATAGTCATGAACAACCGGCCATGACCGGTAGTGCAGATAGGTGTTTTTCATGAGGTTCGCATTGCTTAGGTTAGTCAGGCTTTGCAGTACAGCAGGTTTTTTGGCATACAGTTTGCCTTGAAAGCGTCCCAATTCCAGCGCAGCCTGTTCATACATGTCACCGGTCAAGTCCAAACCGGATACGCCATCAATATATTCCAGCCATAGATGGAATTCATCCTCTTCGATATTCATCTCGGCGTAATAACATGTTGGCCAGCGCAAGGCATTTGAGAATGTTTCACCCAAGTCAGATGCATAGAGGTCATATTCCCGGCGCCATGAGCCTGGATCATTGTAACGAGTCCATTGCTTCTGAATTTTCAGCACGATGCGGTATGACAATTTTTCACCCTCGGATGTTTCGGCAACCCCCGTCACCAAGTTTACATTTCCCACAGTACCGCCATGTAAAGGTATGGTTTGGTAATCGGCCGAGATGATCTTTCTCTCAAATCTTCTGCTCAAGACAGCGTTCAGCGTTTCGGATTTAATATTCATATCTTCTTACCCCCGTTTTTCTTCATGTTCTTGCTGTACATGGCGAGCATTTTGCTTCTCGCCCTCTTGTTAATGAGGTAACTCGTTTTATCCTGGACATACCTGTTCTCATGGTGTTGGGCGAGATAATGCTCCCACCGCTCACGAGACAACGAACCGTCGGCAATCGCCGTGAGAACGGCACAACCGGGCTCGGTCTGATGGCGGCAATCCGTAAATCGGCATTGAGTGAACCATGCCTCCACATCGGTAAAACTTGTGCGCAAGCCTTCATCGGCATCAAAAAGACCAAGCTCCCGCATACCCGGCGTGTCGATGACCATACTTCCGGAGGGAAGCATGAATAGCTGACGATGGGTTGTTGTATGCCGTCCCCGGCTGTCGACCTCCCGGATCGCCTGAACCTTCATTACGTTCTGTTCCATCAATGCATTGAGGAGAGACGATTTCCCAACACCAGACATACCGAGGAAGACAATTGTTTTACCAGGCATGAAATATGAATTGAGTTCGTTCAGCCCCATGGCTGTATGACTGCAGATTGCGTGAACCGGGACACCAGGAATACTTTGTGTAACATCGGAGAGTGGGAGAGTATAATCTTCAACGAGATCAGCCTTGGTTAGAATGATGACCGGCTGGCCGCCGCTCTGCCGGGCTTGTGTCAGGTACCGCATGATGCGGGAAACGTTGAAATCCCCATTCAGCGATGAAAGGATAAACACATAGTCAAAGTTGGTTGCAACGACCTGTTCCAGCACGGTTTTGGTATAACCTGTGGCATGACCCGAGTGATCCGCGCGTGAGAATTTGGAGCGGCGGGGCAGGACTGTAGCGATGAGAGAATCTCCGCTCTCGTTGTAATACAGCAAGACAAAATCCCCGACGCATGGAAAGTCCGCACGTGTTGCCGCGCCGTGATAAAAGGTTCCTTTAAGAACCGCTGTTACTTCCCCGCGCTCGGTCATGACCGTGAAGCTCTTGCGCCTAAGCTCTATCACCCTGCCGGGCAATAATCCGCTTTGAACTGCATCTATCTCTATATAGCCATAGGTTTTCAAATCAATCATGTTATTGGGTAGCTCCTTTAATGTTGTTTTTTGGACGCAAAAATGCCACGGACAAGCAGCCTCTTAAGAAGCTGCTGTCGCGCGGCATCAGGACGCAAAAAAGATACGACCTTCATCGTATCTGCAAACAGCAATATTCACGAAAGGTTACTTTGGATGGCATAGCAAATAATGCGGGCGTTTTCCCGCTTTTTTCATGTATGCCAACTATTCAGTTTTAAGACGAAACCACCATATAAGTAGCTGCCATTAAAAACATCTCCCTTCGTGTAAGGAACTTGCTTATCACTAAGCTCTTTATAAAATAACCTTTTCTTCCAGAAAAATCAATTGAAAATATGACAAGCCAAAAAACGATCCTTTCACTTATCTCAAGGTACATTACAGTTTACATTACAATGAAAGTATATTATAGTCATTAAAGAGTTATTTTATCCGCAATTAAAGGAGAGAGCAATTTGAATCCAAAATTACAAAAGAAAATTAACAACTTAGAAAATATCGGAAGATTTCCTGCAGAGGAATTATTGGAGCTACTGCCTATCAAGAAAACCGACAATGTATTGGACCTTGGAGCGGGCGCTGGTTATATTTCCATGTCCATTGCAGAACGAGTGAACACCGTATATGCATTGGATAATGATAAGGATGTTCTTGAATATTTGGAGACCCAAGCGAAAGAGAGAGGCATTACGAATATTACATCTGTTGTAGGTGACTTCAGAGAAATTCCGTTAGATAACCAGGTTCTTGATATAGCTATTGCATCCATTTCTTTACACGAAGTTAAGCCCCTTGCAACAGCTCTGAAAGAGATCAACAGAATATTGAAAGACAGAGGCTTGTTCTTATGTATAGAATTAGAAAAGTCAGAGACTTCAACGGGTCCGAGAGTTTCTTCCAAAGATATGGAAGTGGAGATGCTCAATGCTGGCTTTACCATTGTTAATAAGATCTACCCGTCGACCCAAATTGCCAACCAATCTGTCTATATAATCCTTGCTCAAAAGTAAACAATAAGAACAATAACGTTGATTTTATCTTATGTAAAAGGGCGTCTAGATGTTGCTGCAACCAACGCTTAATGTAAATGAAAGCGAGGCTGCCGAAATTATCGGTAGCCTCGTTAATCTACGAATGGATTTACTATGAGTCTTTCGATTGGTGCTCGGTAAATACGGCTAGATAGCGAACTTCTTCCGAGATCGGTATTACCGTATGTTCCTGGAGTGAATTAAAGTACAAGCTATCTCCATCACTTAGCTCGTATTCTGTTCCTCCTACACGATACTTCATCTTGCCAGATATAACATATATGAATTCTTCACCTTCATGTGAGAAGGTGTGTTCATTAACTTCCCCTTGTTTTGCCACAAACATATAGGGCTGCATAATTTTATTATGTCGATTGGAAGCGAACGCAAAGAACGAATAGCCTTTGTTCGTTTTAATCCATTTCTCAACGTCCTCATATTGACTCGCATTAACCATGACCGTGTCGCTGCTGGATTGTTCTTCTAGCAAGTCGGAGACCTTAACCCCAAGAGCATTCGCAATTTTCATTAAAGTCGACACAGCTGGCATCGCACCGCCATTCTCAATCTTAGACAGCATGCTCTTAGTGAAACCACATGCTTCAGCAATTTCCTCCTGAGTCCTCTTTTGCTCTCTGCGTATGAGACGAATGCGCCTTCCCAAATCCATGGTTACCTCTTTCTAATCTAAGATTTGTATCAATGTATAATATACTTCAACTATGTTGAATATTCAATCTCTTCGATATTGATAATGTTCATTCATGTAAATTTTGACGGTTAATGACGATAATGACCGACTATTAGGAGTTAAAAAAAATCATAAAGAAAGCGCTTGCTTAAAGAAATGACATGAGGTATGATGATCTCAATTCAACAAGGTTGAATAAAAGTTGAATTGGTAAACTTAAGTTTTACCCAGTTGATTTGTTATAAAAGGAGGACCATGTGAAGGAGGGCTAGCGTGAGGCGGATCATTGGTATGATCGGGGCGATGGATTCCAAGGGCACTGAGTTTGCATTTATGAAGAACGAAATTGAACGTAGGGGATTCGGAGTATACGTATTTGATACAGGTGTGATCGGTGAGCCACAGTTGCATTCAGACATTTCGCGAGAACAGATCGCTGCTGAAGGGGGATCATCTCTGGAGGAATTAATCTCTCTAAACGACCGAGGGAAGGCGATGGGAATCATGTCCTCAGGAGCTGCTAAAGTCATCGCGAAGGCTGCTTCATCTGGTGTAATCCATGGTTTAGTCGGAATGGGTGGAACTGCTGGGACAGCGGTAGCAAGCAGTGCTATGCGGGAGCTGCCTATCGGTTTTCCCAAGCTGATTGTTTCTACAGTTGCAGCGGGCAATACAAGGGAGTATGTAGGGACGAAGGATATTGTTATGTTTCCCGCCGTTGTTGACGTGTCAGGAATTAACCGAATCAGTAGGGCCATCTTTACACGGGCAGCTGGTGCGATATGCGGTATGACTGAATCCGAGGTTATGCCTGCAAATGATCGGAAATTGATTGCTGCGAGTATGTTTGGCAATACGACTACATGCGTTGAGCGGGCGAAAGCACAGCTTGAGGCCGAGAAAATGGAAGTGTTGGTCTTTCACTGCACGGGCGTTGGTGGACAAACGATGGAAAGTCTGGCTGAAGCCGGCTTACTGGGAGGTATTCTAGACCTCACAACGACAGAATGGGCCGATGAAATCGCGGGCGGGGTATTTTCAGCTGGACCCAATAGAGGAGAGGCAGCAGCTGAGCGAGGCATTCCACAGGTCATCGCTCCGGGCTGCGTGGATATGGTTAATTTTCATGCCCGGGCAACAGTCCCCGTCCAGTATGCGGGCCGTAATCTTTACGAGTGGAATCCGAATATTACACTCATGCGAACGACACCTGAAGAGAATATGCGGATTGGCCGCATACTTGCGGAGAAGGCGAATGCTAGTTCAGGTCCAGTTGCCTTCCTGCTTCCAATGAGAGGCGTATCCATTTTGGGTAGCCCTGGGCAAGCATTTTGGGATCCAGATGCAGACCGCGCCTGTTTTGATGCAATCCGCAAGCATGTTAAGGACAGTATTCCGGTTTATGAAATGGATGTCAATATCAATGATCCAGCGTTTGCGGACAGAGCTGTTAACCTGCTGAAGGGAATGCTTGCGGGTAGTCCATAAGCGGAGCACCAGGCTTGATAACAGAGTATTCATTTAAGGAGGAGAACGGAAAATGAAAACGTATAAGGTGGGTCTTGTCGGTGCAGGTGGTGTCACAGAGCTTCATCTGGAGGGATATAAAAATCACCCAGACCGGCTTGAGATCGTTGCCATTTGTGATCCGAATGTCGAGATTCTTAATCAAAAAGCGGAACAATATGGCATTCGGCAGCAATTCACCGAATTGGATGACTTTATTCAGAATAGCGGCATCGATGTTGCGGTTGTCTGCACCCCCACTTCGATTCGCAAGCAGGTTGTTTACCCCCTGCTGGAAGCAGGAATCCCACTTTTTGTCGAGAAACCATTCTCCGATACATTGGCTGATGCCACCGAGATTACCAATAAGGCAGCGATGCTTGGCGTGCCAATCTCAGTCAACCAGAACTTCCGTAGGCATTTCGCCTTCGATGTCGTTAAGGATATCGTGACTCAGGACACGATCGGCAAGGTAACTTCAATTGTTTTCAACAATCTGTTTTTCCGTCAAGACAGCGGCTGGCGACTCCAGTGTGAGCGTCATGCATTGTCCGTTATGGGGATTCATTGGTTTGATGGGTTCCGCCAAATTCTTGGTTCAGAGGCTGTTTCCGTTAATAGTTTGATGCGGTCCTCTTCAGCAATCAATTGTGCGGGTGAAACCGACGCAACGGTTCAAGTTGCCTTCGAGAACGGTTCGATGGCTACCTATGTTCAGAGCTTTTCGTCTCCATTCCCGAGAACGGAGATGATTGTTATCGGTGAAACGGGCACTTTGTTCTGCACTCATCAGAGGGTGGAACTGTACCGGAATGACACCAAGTCCCCATTACAAACATGGCGCAACGATGTCTCTCGTGAAACAGCCACCTTTGAAGGCCTAAATCAGCTCTTGGTGTCACTTGAAACCGGAGATGAAGCTCCAAATAGCGCACAAGATAATCTGAAGACAGTGGCCATCCTGGATGCTGCCTATCGTTCCTCTACCGAGCAACGTCCAATAATGCTGAATCAAGGAGTAGTCGTATGAGCATCAAGTTTGCCTTTTCACGGCCGACCCAAACGGATGAAGAACGGGACCTTCTATTCAGAGAATATCATTCAACTGGTTATGCCGGGCTTCAATTAAAACATGCCCAGTACGCTCCATACATTAATGACTCAGAACGTTTCCTTGACGAATGGGGAACGTGGCCCGGGATCGCGTCGGCACTGATTACAGGTGGACCTGTTGATGACGAGATTCGCTCCCGTCTAGCCCCGCTGCTTAACTTCAGTGAAAGCGTGGGTACGGAGACCATCGTGTTTTGTCACGGGCTCTCCCGGGAACATGTCACGGCGGAGGATATTCGCCGTTTCGCCCGTCAGTTGTCAGAGCTCGGCAAGGAATGCGAGCAGCGGGGTGTCCAGCTTTCGCTGCACCACCATTACGACCAGCCCGTAATGTACCGAGAAGATTTTGATATCTTTTTCGATCAACTGCAGGACAGAACTGTAGGCTTGACGATGGACACAGCACATTTGGTGAAGTCAGGGATATCGGACGTCGCTGAGATCATTACCAGCTTTGCTCCATACATCGATAACTTCCATATGAAAGATTTTGCGGCCGGGGACTGGCGGGTACTAGGAGAGGGAGAGATCAACTTCGTGCCGATTTTTCAAGCGATCCACCAGATAGAATATGTGGGCTGGATGTCTGCAGATGAGGAAAGCGGCGGAGGGATCCAGGAGGGGATGCGTCAATGTCTCCATTTTATGCAGCAAGGAATTCAAGAGGCGCAGGTTAAATCTAGCCGGAGGTGAATCGTCTGTGAATTCCCTTATCGCTAAGCTTGGTAGAAAGTCCCGGAGACAGGAAAACGCTCGTAGCCGAGCGCTATGGCCGGACATAAGGCGAGATCGATACCTCTATTTGCTGGCTTTGCCGGGCATCTTGTACTTTATTGTGTTTAAGTATGTGCCAATGTGGGGAGTGGTAATCGCCTTTCAGGATTATTCACCCTATCTAGGCATACTTCAGAGCAAATGGGTGGGATTTGAGCACTTTATCCGCTTTTTTTCCAATCCCGACTTTATCATTTTGTTTCGCAACACTATGATGATTAGCTTCCTCAATTTACTTTTCTTTTTTCCACTACCGATCCTGCTGTCCTTACTACTCAACGAAGTGACTCATCATGCTTTCAAACGTACGATTCAATCCATTGTTTATCTGCCGCATTTTCTGTCTTGGGTCATCATTGTTGGGATCTCGTTTTTGCTGTTATCACAGTCATCTGGAATCATCAACATGATCCTCCAGTGGGCTGGATTGGCTAGTTACGATTTCCTGACCAACAAGGATACCTTTTGGGCGCTGCTAACCATACAAAACATCTGGAAAGAGACGGGATGGGGAACCATTATCATTTTGGCGGCCATTACTTCCGTTGATACACAACTGTACGAGGCAGCCAAAATTGATGGTGCCAATCGTCTTCGTCAAACGTGGCATATTACGTTACCCGCGATCCGTAATGTCATCATTGTGTTATTGATTTTACGCCTGGGGCACATCATGGATGTCGGATTTGAGCAGATTTTCCTCATGATGAATGGAGCTGTGACGGATGTAGCAGACGTGTTCGAAACATATGTCTACCGTAACGGCATCCAAAACGGGCAGTTTGGCTATAGTACAGCTGTTGGCCTGTTCAAATCCCTTGTCGGACTGATTCTGGTCGTTATCGCCAATAAGATGGCCAAGAAGTTCGGTGAGGAAGGAGTCTATTAAAACCAGCCGTATCAGGAGGGAGGGACTCATATGAAACCTCGCATAGCAAGCCGGCTGTTTAATACAGCAAACTATGCGGTACTTTCATTGATTGGCATCGTCACGCTATTTCCGCTTTATTATGTACTCGTCGTTTCCTTCACCGATTCGCACGAGTTCGCGGAGAAAAATGGCTTTATTCTCTTTCCGACGAAATGGTCGATTGCGGCCTATGAATATCTGTTCTCTACCTCGGCTTTTATTAACGCGGCAGCAGTGAGCACCTTTCTAGCGACGGTTGGTACGGCATTAAGCCTCATTGTCACAGCAGGCATAGCCTTCAGCTTGTCCCGTAAGCGGCTACGCGGCAGACAGTTCATGCTCGTCGCCATTGTAATTACACTTTTATTTAATCCAGGTATTATCCCACCGTATCTCGTCGTCAAGGAACTCGGCCTGATCAATAGTGTGTGGTCGCTAATTATTCCTGTATTGACCAGTGGCTGGTACGTCATCTTGATGAAAAGTTTCTTCGACAGCATCCCAGTAGAGCTCGAAGAAGCGGCCATGATCGATGGAAGTACCGATCTCGGTACCTTTTTCCGGATTGTCCTTCCGCTGTCGGCGCCAGCTCTAGCTGCATTTGGTCTGTTCTACGCCGTTGCCTATTGGAACACGTTTTTTTCGGCTGTTCTATACATCAACGATTTTGCGAAAGTTCCACTTCAAATTGTGTTGCGCAATATGCTCGTAGACTCGTCGACCTCCACTGGGGGCGCAGCTGCAATGGAGATGATTTCAGAACAACAGATTCCAACGCAAACGATTAAAATGGCTGCTGTCGTCATCTCCACGTTGCCTATTGTGTGCATTTATCCGTTTTTGCAGAAACATTTTACGAAAGGCGTCATGCTTGGTTCGGTCAAGGGTTAAGCAACAGGTGTATTATGCAATTGCGATTTAAGCATTCGTTCAACTTGGGAGGTCGTCGATAAAAATGTTCCAAGTACGAAAATGGAAAAGTACGATGGCTGCGATGGCACTATTCATTGCGTTCGGATCGAGTCTAATGGCTTGCTCGGCCAATACTACGGACGGTAACAATACGGCGAAGGAGGATGCGCCCGTCACTATTAAAATCATGTCGGATTTTACCATCGCTCAGCCGCCTTCTGCAGACAATCCCATCATTAAGGAATTTGAGAAAAACACCAATACGAAGCTGGATATCACTTGGGTATCCGGAGCGAACTGGACGGATTATGTTGATCGGATCAATGTGGTGCTGAGTTCCGGAGACCTGCCTGATTTACTAAAGCTGAACGATGTCACCAATCCTCTTTTCCAGCAGATGGTCAACCAGGGCGTGTTCTGGGATTTGACACCCTATCTGAAATCCTATCCGAACTTGATGACGTATCCGGAATCCGTATGGAACAATACGTCGATTGGCGGTAAAAACTACGTTATTCCCGTAGCAAGGCCACTTAATGGCTTCGTGTTCACCAACATTCGTAAAGATTGGCTTGATAAGCTGGGGCTTGAGGTGCCAAAGACCGTGGACGATTTCTATAACATGCTCAAGGTCTTCAAGGAACAGAAGCCTGATGGAAAAGCGGATACGTACGGTTACACGATGCGTGGACATGAGGTATTAGATGGGGTGTTTACGAATTCGAATGGACGCTGGAAGGATGTTGGCGGGGAATTAATCGATGCGAACTTTGATCCCGGTATGCGTGAAGCCATATTGTTCAAAAAGAAGCTATTCGATGAGGGTCTCATTCCGCCAGACTTCTCCGTTATGAAGGATAGTCAATTCTGGGATCTGGCCACGACGGGAAGAGCAGGCGCGACCGCGGAGACCATCGAGGCGCAGTTCCGCTGGACCTATGATCAATGGAAGCGCGACCCTAATGTTGATTGGATGCCGATGTCCTCCCTTACTTACCAAGATGGCCCATACGCGCCTGAGTATAGAGGATACATTGGCGTTCTCGCTATTCCGAAGAATGTGCCGGAGGAAAAGGTGAAGAAAATTTTATCTCTTCTGGACTATGGCGCGTCGGAAGAAGGAGGCACTCTATCCATGTATGGCATCAAGGGTGTTCACTATAACGAAGAGGATGGCATGAAGGTAGCAACGGAGCAAGCTGTCGTGGACAGTGTAGGCGTTGGTGCATTCGGAAAGCTGTTTATGCGATATGACCCGTACATGTATGCATACGCACCAGGCATGACAAAGGAAGTCTTCGAACGTAATAAACAGGTGATTGACGAGCGAGCCAAAATCGCCAAGCCGGATGTTGCCATTGGCCTAGTTTCGGAGACGGATACGAAGCTCGGTGCTGACCACGCGAAGAAGATGGCCGATATGAAAACACAGATCATCATGGGGAAAGCCACAATTGAGGACTGGGATAAGCTGATTCAGGATATCCAGAATGATTCCAATTATAAGCAGATCACCAAGGAGATTAATGAGGCGTACAAGGAAAGGTTGGCCTTGACCCAATAATGCTGCATAGCGAAGTTCATAAAAATAAGTATTAAAAAGGAGAGAGAGATTATGGCGACCATCACAAGTTTGAGCAAGCAAGAGGAGCACCGTCTATTGGATATGGGCTGGGGTAAAATCCAGTGGCTGTGCGGGAAGGAGATCGACCCAGAGGCGGAAATGACGTTCGGGATGGTGTACATTGATGCGGGCAAGGAAAATAATCGGCATATTCATCCCAATTGCGAAGAAGTTATTTTCATTCTTTCTGGGGAGTGCGACCATACACTCGGGGATGAAACGTTCCACCTCGAGCCTGGAATGATGCTGCGGATCCCCCGCGGTGTACCCCATCATGCTAAGGTAACGAGCTGGGAACCCTGCAGGATGATCATTGCCTACTCATCAGCAGACCGTCAAACGGTCGGCGAATAGGGAGGGCCACCATGTCTATATCAAGAGAAGTAGCACTGCAGCGTTTAAAAAGTCAGGTTAGCCAGGGAACAACGCTCATTGGAGCAGGGGCAGGTACAGGATTATCCGCAAAGTGCGCTGAAGCGGGTGGAGCTGACCTTATCATCATATATAATTCAGGCCGTTACCGTATGGCGGGACGTGGTTCACTCGCAGGGCTAATGCCTTACGGAGATGCTAACAAAATCGTGGTGGAGATGGCGTCAGAAGTACTCCCGATTGTGAAAGATACACCTGTTCTTGCCGGAGTATGTGGAACGGACCCGTTTCGCGTCATGCCGGTGTACTTGAAGCAGCTTCAAGAGATGGGATTCACCGGCGTACAGAACTTCCCAACGGTTGGTCTATGCGATGGGGTCTTCAGACAAAATCTCGAAGAGACAGGGATGGGATACGATCTGGAGGTGGAGATGATAAGGCAGGCTCATGAACTCGGTCTTCTGACCACGCCATACGTTTTTAATGAAGACGAGGCGAGAAAGATGACTGAAGCTGGCGCAGATATCCTGGTGGCCCATGTCGGTCTTACGACGAAGGGATCCATCGGAGCTTCAACAGCACTGACACTGGATGAAGCAGTTGATGTGGTACAACGGATTAGCGATGCGGGTAAACAGGTTAATCCAGATGTTCTGGTCATCTGCCACGGAGGGCCGATCTCCGAACCGGAGGACGCCGCTTATGTTCTTAGCCGTACTAAGGGAGTCTCTGGCTTCTTCGGTGCATCCAGCGTGGAGCGTCTTCCAACGGAGGTCGCCATTACCTCACAAGTACAGCGATTTAAGAGTATTGGAACTTAATCAAGGTGATTAATTTTCACTGAATTAAGCTAAAGCTATATGAAAGCGTTTGACTTATTCGAATATCGATCTATAATTATGAAGGAAATTGGACGAGGACGGGAACTGACGAAGTGTCCTGATGTGTGTCCGCCTGAATGGATCGAAATGCCGACAAGCTTCAAAGTAGGCCTCAGCCTATGGGGATAACGATATTCGGTATAGCTGTATGTATACTCACAGCAAGCTTCCATAACCAGGAGGCTTGCTGTTTTTATTTTTAGAAGGAGACTAGGTCAGAATGACACTTAAAAAAAGGATCTTTTTATTGTTC